>Ga0209633_10004178_pt1 | contig 13058 bp, 2 predicted proteins | sample Cruoilmetagenom1_FD_187290 | JGI IMG/M metagenome (GOLD analysis project Ga0209633, IMG submission 187290) | Oil polluted marine microbial communities from Coal Oil Point, Santa Barbara, California, USA - Sample 1 (SPAdes) (version 2) | ecosystem: Environmental > Aquatic > Marine > Oil seeps ... | reverse complement strand
TGAAGACCTCGCAGGCCTTCAAGGAAAGCAAACAATTAATGCGCTATATATTATCTCGCTATATTGGTGACAAACCGCTAAAGACAAAGGAACTGTTCCGGTATTACTAACCGACAGTACTCAGCACGGCTGTTCCGTTAATGTGTTCTGATTTCAACGATTCGTGTATTATTAATCAACAGTACAACAAGTGATTACTACCAAAACTATGAACATCAACAATGATATCTTATTAGGCGTCAACATCGACCACGTCGCCTCCATGCGCCAGGCACGATTGACACGATACCCCGACCCCCTGCAGGCTGCATTCATTGCAGAACAGGCCGGGGCAGACTCCATCACCATTCATTTACGTGAAGACCGCCGCCACATACAGGACAGTGATGTCGCCAAACTCAAGGACACACTCCAGACTAGGATGAACCTGGAAATGGCCGTCACTGATGAAATGCTCACGATTGCCGAACAGATAAAACCGCTAGACTGCTGTCTCGTCCCTGAAAAACGTGAAGAACTAACCACAGAAGGTGGCCTGGATGTCATAACGCAATTTCAAAAAGTCCAGCAAGCCTGCCGTCGTCTCGCCGATGCCGGTATCAGGGTATCCCTGTTTATCGACGCCGACGAAAAACAGGTAGAAGCCGCAGCCAGGGCAGGCGCCCCCGTCATCGAAATACACACTGGTCATTACGCCGAATGTGAAAACATCAATGACACTAAAAAAGAATATGAACGTATCTTGGAAGCCGTCCGTGTCGGAGTCGATAAAGGATTGCAAGTCAATGCCGGACATGGCCTGCATTACCACAACGTCAAAGACATTGCTGCCATACAAGCCATCAAAGAACTGAACATCGGTCATGCCATCGTCGCCCGCGCGCTGTTTACAGGGTTTGATGAAGCAGTACGGGAAATGAAACGTTTGATGCAAGAGGGACGGGCAATGAAGTAAAACAGAATGGTGATAACACAATCTGTCATCTCACTCTAGCACCCTCAGGTCATTGCGAGCAAAGCGCGGCAATCCCTCAAACGAAGCCCTGTAATCTAAAATCGCCTAAAATACTTTCTTGCCGAATTCTAAATGGGAAGTACACCACCTATGATATAAAGAAATATCTAGGTGAATATGATCCCGATACTGGCAAACGAGTTAAAAGCCCATATAAAAAACGGTCTGTGGAGAAATAGGTATGAATGATATTGCTAGCCGGTTATGTGGCTATGAAAAAGATGGTATTAAATAAAAATCCTAAATAAAAATATAAACTGGGTTTACCATCCAGCCATGGCTGCGATAAAAGTGTATCCAGTAAATAAATAAAATGAACCCTGAATAATATAACACTAGCCAATCTACTCTATTTACTTTAAGCCAATTACCTAACCCATTGAAAGTTTATAATTGAATTAACTTTTGTAGGAAAATGCCTACAAAAAAAATTTTTTGTTTTGCCAGATAACAATTGGTTTATAAAAAATGTTGTTTATAGATAGTTGTACAAGTAGAAAAAAATATTTGCAAAATTAATTCAATGTTAGTAATATTTAACAACATTAAATAAAAATCTTGGTTGGTAACAGTGATCAAAGCCGGGAATTTTTATAAAGGCGACAAGTTTTTATTTATAAAATAAATCCAATGTCGCTTGGTTTATACAACTTAAATTTGCATCTATTTAGGTGCAACCAGGGAACATGCGGGGAAACAGGGATGGCACGTCTATCTAGTCTTATTATCTTATCCATTTTGCTTATTGCAGCAATGCTGTACTACTATTTTTTCCAGCCCGAAGCACAGATTCAATCGACCCAAGGCGTAGCAAAATTTTCTGAAAAAAAAGTGAATTCAACACATGTCAAGGTTTCTATGCCGCCTGTCAAACCTATTGATATATCAAAATTGAAAGGACCACGCGACATCCAAAAGGTCGGTGTTGGTCAAGAGTAAGCAGTCGTAATCGTGAGTGGTATTGGTAAGTAATATAAATACTTAATATCGAATAAATAATCTAACACCTGAGTTAAGTCAGTTATATGGGAAGCTTTAAAATGGAATTCAGTCAGTTAATTACTAAACTTTGTTTTGTATTCATTACCTCACTACTGTTATCGACAACGCTAAGTGCTGAAGAATTCCGCGATTATTATGCTGAACCCGGCATTAATCCATTTAAAGAAACCTTAAACCAGAACTTTAATGAATCCATCGATCCCTTTGGTGGAACGCTGCAATTAAGTTATGTGGACTTGTTAGTGCCTGGCAATGGTGGTCTGGATATTCAAGTCAACCGCTCTTACACAAGTCTACAAGGAAGCCTTGGCTCACGTGACGTAACCGGTGTTGGCTGGACGATGCATTTTGGTAAAATCATAATTGCTGATAATGCTAAAATGTGTTCACAAAGTACCTGGAGTGTCAGTGTAAAAGATAATCCTACGTTTGAGTTTCCAGACGGGCGTAGAGAATTAATGGTTCTTGCTACAGACGGGAATTACCTGGTTACTAAAAGTCGATGGAAGGCAGAATGTGATATTGCAGGCACTGTGACTATCACGTCGCCGACGGGTATTAAATATTTGATGGATGTATTTAATACTGAAGGGACTCAAGTAAGCCCAAGTTATGTTCGTTATCCCAGTTTAATAACCGACCTTAATGGAAATACCCTCACTATAAATTACATCAATAATGGCAAGGGGTATGTGTACATTGACACGGTGACAGCCAGTGATGGTCGTTTAGTAAAATACAATTATATTGATGATGCACCTGAAGGAGCCACATCACAACTCAGATTATCCAGCATCGTTTCGAATGGACAGACCTGGCAATATAACTATACCCTCATTCCGGGTGTCAGCGGTCAATACTATCAACTCTCAGAAGTCGTCAGACCAGATAACACCAGTTGGCGATATGAATATAACCCGCGTTTTGGCGAGGTAGGCGTGGTGGGTGACTATTCAGTCAAGCGCGTTATCTATCCTTATGGCGGTATTATTGATTACACCTACAAACCAGAATTCTTTAATACCGATCCATTATCGTTCGATCCTGCGACATCTACGATTGCTACAAAAACTATCTCCGGCCCAGGTATCACTAATGGAACCTGGACATTCGTCTATACTCCTAGTGATAATACTGAGTGGGATATTACGACAGTTACAACGCCCAATTCCGTCATTAAATATTATCATTATGGTTATAGTTCGGCAGGCGTTGGAACGATGTGGTCGGTTGGTTTGCAACGTGCTAAAGAGATATATGATACTACTGGTACTACCCTGATTTATCAGGAGATCAATGACTGGATACCGCAGACAATTTCTAATGAGAGTTACTGGCATGGCCGAAATACATTAAGAATAGACAATGATACGGCTGCTCCATTACTAGCGAAGAAAGCCATATGGCGAGATCGGCATAGTTTCGTCACCGAATATAAAAATTACGATCAATATGGAAACGCCGGTCAGACCGTTGAGAGTACCAATGTCGGTGAATATGATATTAATGGCACACTTATTCCTGATCCAGGACGTTTTACCGATTATACGTATGATATAGACACGTTAAAGTGGATTGTTAATCGGGTTAAGGACGAAACGATTACCGATGTTGGTACAATCTCAAGTGTATATGACCCGGTCACAGGTAATTTATTGTCCAACAACCGATATGGCGTGACAACTTCGTACACCTATACACCATCAGGCGATATAGAATCAACAACCGATGCTCGCGCCAATGAGACCCGCTATTATAATTATCACCGAGGCACAGCACAGCGAGTAGAAAAACCGGAAGCAGTCGTTATTGAACGCCTGGTGAACGACACGGGTACCCTGGCATGGGAAAAAGATGGCAGATTAAATACCACGAGTTATACCTACGATGATTTAAATCGTCTGGCCACTATAAATTATCCTATCAATGCAGATGCCTCGATAGTTTGGACAACCAACAGTAAGACCCTTATACGCGGTAATTACCAGGAAGTTGTTAATTTTGATGGTTTTGGTCAGCAATTAGAAATCAGTCGATCGGATATCGTTCGCGGTGAGACGATTACCACTACACAGCAATATGATGCGCTGGGGCAAAAAACTTTTCAATCCTATCCCAACTCAGTTACTGGAACACAATATAGCTATGATGAACTAGGGCGTGTAATTCGCGTAGAACATCCTGATACCACTTTTAGTACGACTACTTATGGATCACTTGCAGATATAGATGGAAAAGTAATACTCACAGACGAACGTGGCAAAATCACCAAGAAACTGTATAAATCCTATGGTAGTCCAGATGAGCGATGGCTGGTCACGACCATCTCACCTGAAAATGTTGCGACAGCTACTCATAGAAATATACTGGGACAACCTATTTTAATAAGACAGGGTGAGGTAGATGGTGATGTGTATGAGCGTACTTATACATATGACTCAAGATTCTATCTGGAATCAGAAACCAACCCAGAAACCGGTATGACCTTATATGGGCGTGATGAACTAGGTAACATGACTTCCAAGCAGGTAGGTACATCACCTGTGACATACTATAATTATGATGGACTCAACCGACTTGCTAGTATAGATTATCCTGACACTACACCAGATGTGACTTATGGCTATGATAAAAATAACAATGTAGAAACAGTAAGTAATATTAATAGTCATCGCACCTATACCTACGATGTCAATAATAATCTGAAAACAGAGAACATTCAGGTAGGTGGTATAACGTCTATAATTAGTTATGATTACGATATTCACGATGCCCTCGACACACTGACCTATCCCAGTGGCAATCAGGTAGTCTATAAGCCAAATGCATTGGGACGGTCTACCCAGGTTATGCCGTATATAACCAGTATTACGTATCACCCTTCTGGTGAAACTAAACAAATTACCTATGCCAATGGACAGGTGACAGACTACACCTTGAATGATCGTTTGTGGTTAAAAGACATCAAGACAAATGGCATCACTAATGTGGTGGATCAGACCTATACCTATGACGCTGCTGGTAATGTCGGCTCAATAGCTGATGCATTGGATCCTGTCTTTAACAGAAGTTTTGATTATGACGGTTTAAATCGCCTGACTGTGGCTAATGGCGTCTGGGGATCTGGTAGTATCACTTATGACCATGTAGGTAATATAACAAGTAAAAAGATTGGCGAACTCAGTCGAACACTTGTTTATGGCAATAATAGGCTTTCTTTTATACATGGTGATGTTTTAGGTACTACACCACTGGAGTATGATGTCTATGGCAACGTAAAAAGAAAAGGTTATATCTATCATAATATTTATTATGATCACACATACGATGACGCAAGTAACCTGATTAATAGTACGAAAAATTGGTCCGTATTTAATACCAGTCCCGATCCAGTCAGCGTCATTGATTATAAATATGATGGTGTAAATAATCGCATAGAGCGAAGTAGCAGTATAGGCGATAATATTCATTATATTTTTAATAAAGCCAGTAATCTTTTGTTGGAATACGATCCTAGTGACGCAAGAAAAAACAAGGAATATATCTATTTCAAAAGTCAACTGATTACTAAAATTGAAAATGACGTGCCAGCATCTGATGCAGGCGCAGACCAGGCTGTTTATTCTGGTGCGACTGTAACACTTGATGGTAGTGCCTCAACTGCACACAGTAGCTCGATTTTCAGCTATAGTTGGTCACAGACATCGCCAGGTGATGTAGTAACTATAAATAATTCTTCCTCATCAATCGCAAGTTTTACTGCACCTTCTGTTTCAGTAGACACAGAATTAACCTTTGATTTAACTATTATGGATGAAACGGGCCTGAGTCATACCGATAGTGTCAAAGTAACGGTCTGGATGGCAGCACCTTCGACTGCCCCTATAAATGCTGTGGCACGACAGGGAGATGGTCAAAACACGATTAGTTGGACATCAAGTGTGCAGGCAGATAGTTACAATATTTATTGGAGCACTACTCCCGGCGTAACGCCACAAACAGGCACACCTATATTAAATGTATCCACACCTTATACTCATGCTGGTCTCACAAACGGCACGAATTACTATTATGTAATCACTGCGGTGAATGCTTATGGTGAGTCTATTGTACAAGAAGTAAGGTTAACAACTGGCAAGAATGGATGGAGTGCGCCATATAACACGACAGATACTGGTTCAGAAATTGAAGGCATCATTCCTTGGGCAGTTTCTCCATCGAGTGGGCGGGCATTTAAAGGTTATACCGCTAATTATGGAGGTTTAGCCGTCAAACATTACGAGCCAGGAATTGGGTGGTCAAATGAAGAGTTAGTGGTTACGCCTGCTGATTATCAAGGTGCGTCTGCGCGTAAGTATTCTATCAATAATGCAGGTGATATCGTTATCCTGATGGTGTTTTCAGAAAATATAAATTCTGAGGCAGTAAAGTCTATCAAGGTTATTAGATATAAAGCGTCGTCAAAAACTTGGTCTAGTCTAGAGACAGTAAGGTCATGGCCTGATAATTGGTTATTAAGTCGTCTTTTTAGAGGTGTAGAAAATATTGACATAGATGATTCAGGAAATGTGTTTGTAATAGTTGAACAATCGTATAGTTATTCCTCAAGTGGATTTTCTACGAGAAGCTATTATGTATTACACTACGATGCAGTATTGAATACATGGACAGCACCATCTGGCCTCAATGGTTATGGGACTTGGGGGGAGTCAATGCCAGGTACTCAATCTATCCATTCAACTATTAATTCTGCTGGTCAATATTTTGTAATGTTGGCTGGTGCTGATTATGATGGGGCGAAATTTACATATGGACTTCGTTATAATCCTGGTTCAGGTTGGTCGCCTATTGATTCTATGCCTTTGTATAATGGTATAAGAAAGATGCATATGGCCGACAATGGCGATGTTCTAATAGTAATGGATTCATATGCTGATCCAATCTACTATGCTGTATGGAACCGAGTAGCTAGTGGATGGGAGGCTCCTGCATTATTTGGTGATAATGCGACTTTTTATAATAGCGGTAATAACAAGGTTAGTATCGCTATTGATATTGATATTAATGGAAATGCAATAGTAGCCCGCCAGATAGAGTTAAACACTTATTCTGATGATGCAAAGGTTATTTATTCCAGGACGATACATGTAAACAGGTATACGCCAGCCGGAGGCTGGGGAGGTACTCATGTTCTCGATACATATAGTTCATATTCATATGGTAATAATCTGGATTTTCATGTGAACATGGAATCGTCTGGCAATGCTTTTGTGACATGGGGGGTGGACGATTCGATAGAATATGTCCTTCGTACAAGTCAATATATATGGTTTGGCAGCACTTATCCTGATCAGAGTTTGTCACCAGTTGCTTTCGCAGGCTCAGATACAAGTGGAAAAGAAGGTGCTATTATCACGTTATCTGGCTCTGGCTATGATCCTGATGGTGGGATTATTAGTTATCAATGGAGTCAGGTGTCTGGTCCAACAGCAACCTTCATCGATGCAAACACATCAACAGCCAAATTGAGATTGCCCACAGTTGCAAGTAATACATATAATTTGGGTTTTAAATTAACAGTAATAGATAGTGATGGAGCAGAAGGCACAGATATAGTAGAAGTGGATGTAATTAATCTCGATTACCCCGTGGTTCAGACTATTACTCCTGGCGATAAACAGAATACGATCACATGGACATCTGATCCAGATGCTCCGGCTGCTAACCTGTATTGGAGTACTTCGCCAAGTGTTCTTGAATATGCAAATAACTTAGTCAGTAGTATCACAAGTCCCTATGTTCACACGGGACTGCAGAATGGTGTAAAAATTTATTACACCTTGGTCTCGGTAGATGGAAATGGTAATGCTAATGAGGAACCTAGAACTAGGGAATTCTTTAGTACACCGCTAGAAAATCGAATACTTTGGTCAGAACCTGAAAAAGTTGGCAATGGTTTTAAGCCGCTAGTGACAATGAACAAAGATGGTGATGCGAATATTTTATATGATTCTAGTAGTGCAAATGGTGTTATGGGGAATCAATATTCGAAAGCATCTGGACAAGGTGTGCCTGAACAGGTTTGTGGTTTGCCAAATATCAATAACAAATATTTTGCTAGTGATTTAAATGGTAATGGTTTTATTGCCTGGGTCGAAAATGCATCGATCGATTATACTACTAAATCCGCATTTGGTGATAGTATATGGGCTTGTCAATTTGATGCTAATACAGGTTGGGGTTCGCCATTTCAGATTACCTTTGATAATAGTATAGTGTATGGAGAGTTAAAAATTGTTGCTAATTCACGTGGTGATTTTGTGCTGGCCTGGAATACTGGATCCAACAGCTATAGTGGCAGAGAAATATATATAAAGCGTTATATTGCAGGTAGTGGCTGGCAGGCTAATGAAAAAGTAAGTTCATCCCTTGATAAAGACTTAAATTATACTAATGTGTCAATTAACCAAACAGGTGATATTGCCGTTGTTTGGCGTAGTAAATCAAACACCTCTCCGTATGTTTATGAAACGATATCAAAACAGTTTTCCATGGATACAGGGCTATGGACAGCAGAAAAGTCTATACAGCAAACACAAAATTTTTCTAAACGTCATGCTATTTCGATAGATGAGTATGAAAATGTGATAGTAGCTTGGTGTGAAGATGAAAATACTGCGACAGGCTATTACCAAGATTGGAATGTCTATGCTAATAGATATGATAGAGGTACTGATCAATGGAGTGGGGCAGGGCTTTTGAATAGCACAGCCATGAACAATGTATGGGATGATAATGAATTAGAAATTGCTTCTGATGACTTTGGTAACACAGTCGTCGTCTGGGAACAACATGTAAACACTCCGGATGGGTTGGGTGGCTATATCGAGATTGAAAATATTAATATAAATGAATATAAGATAGGTGTGGGATGGAACGGTCCCGTTGCTATAAGTGATTCGAGAGGTATAGATACACTTCCAAAGATTGTGATGAATAAAAAAGGGGATCTTGTAGCTGTTTGGAGAGCAACAAAATATACCATATCATCAATTGTATACGATAAAACTTATGGCGGTAATGTCATTGTTGCTAACTATCGACCCGCTGGAGCAGACTGGATTGGTGAGCAAGTTATAACTTTGCATAGTGGGCACCTTAATGGAAGGATATCAAAAGAATATTTTGATGTTGCAATAGATCCAACGGGCAATGCAATAATTTCAGTGAATTCATTAGATGAAGTTTTGTATAGTTATGTAGATATATCTACAATGCAGGCACCATTAAATATTGTTCCAATAGCTAATGCTGGGTCTGATCAACAAATCCTGATTAATAATCAAGTTGCTTTGAATGCTAATTTGTCTGCAGACCCGGACGGCATTATTGCTAACTATGCCTGGTATCAAGTTGATGGGCCTGCTGTCACCTTGTCAAATGCATCAATAGTTAATCCAATATTTACGGTTCCTGTTGTTAGTGTTAACACACCAATAACATTCCTACTAACAGTAACTGATGACTATGGTCATACGAATTCTGATCTTGTCGTAATTAATGTGTTGACTGGACTATCGGCTAATAATCCTCCATCAGCAAATGATGATTCAACTATAATACTAGTTGATACGAATGCTAATATGGATGTTGTATCCAATGATACAGATGTTGATGGCGATAGCTTGAGTGTCACCGCGATTACTCAAGGGAGTAACGGCAGTGTTGTCATCAATGCTGATAACACGATAACCTATACACCGAGCAACGGTTTATTAGGTGATGACAGTTTCACTTATACTATCATTGATGGTAACGGTGGCGCTTCGATTGCAACGGTCAATGTGAGTGTAAGAGAGGTATTGCCAAACGCTATACCGGTAGCCAATACTGACACGTCTAGTACAACTGAAGATAGCGCTACAACTAGCATCAGTGTTCTGTCTAATGATACTGACGCCGACGGCGATACCTTATCCATAACAGCTGTCATTCAGGGAAGCAATGGTAGCGTTGCTATTAACGCAGATACTGTCATCTATACGCCAAACCTTAACTTCAATGGTAGTGACAGCTTTACTTATACCATTAGTGATGGCAATGGCGGCAGCGACACTGGTACGGTCAATGTTACTGTAACGCCTGTCAACGACATCCCTGTCGCTAATGATGACGCAGTCGTTATTGTCGAGGATACGGTTGCATCTGCCATCACAATCCTCGCCAATGACACTGATGCCGAAGGCAACACCTTATCCGTAACTACTGTTACCCAAGGTGCCAATGGTAATGTCGTCATCACAGGCAACACAGTCAGCTACACCCCAAACACTCACTTCAACGGTAGCGATACGTTTAATTATACGATCGACGATGGCAGCGGCGGCAACGCCACGGCTACCGTGTCGGTCACGGTTACGCCCGTCAACGACACCCCGGCAGCCAACGATGATGTCTTCAACACAACTGAAAACATCCCTGTCAATGTCAATGTGCTGAGTAATGATAGTGATGTGGATGGTGATACCTTAAGTGTGACTGACGTGACTCAAGCCGCGAATGGTAGTGTTGTTCTCAATGCCGATAACAGCATCAACTACACGCCGAATAATAATTTTACCGGCAACGATACTTTCACCTACACCATCAGTGATGGTAACGGTGGAACAGCGAGTGCCACGGTAAGTGTGAGTGTTAACAATACTGTTGCCATTAACTACGAGTACAGCCTACTGAACCCAGGCCTATCGAGTGGTGCCGCACAAGTCATCAGTCTGGCCAACAACAATACCATTCAGGTGGGAAGTACGGTCTTAACCTTGAACCAGTACGAACAAGGCGTGATCCCGGCGACCGACATGCAACAAGGAACCACAATTCAAGGTAGTGGTCCGTTTGACATCGCCAGTAGCATCAGTGCAACCGACATGCCCGTACCGAGCCAGTTCGAGGGTACGCAATTTGTCATCCCGCATTATCGAAACAACCATACCTACTACCTGCTGAGCACCAGCGGTAATGCCACGGTGCAGATTAAGATAGGAACCACCACCACCCCGGTCAGCTTACCGCAAGGACAGGTGATCACATTCAATGCCGGTAGCAACAACACCTTATCGGGAACCATCACCTCAGACCTGCCGATCCGTGTTGCCCATCGCGCCAACAGCACAGGTAACATCGATGCTAACCCGGTACCACCTGCGGCACTGGAAGTCTGGGGTGTGCGCACCAACACCATCACTGTTGGTGCCTTGAACGATGGTACTAATATCACCGTCACAGCCCATGATGGCAGTAGCACCAGCCTGGTCCTCAATGCTGGCGGCAGACGAACTGTAAATGTTGGCGTTAGTGGAAGCCAAGGCATGGGCAGTGGTATTCATATCAGCGCCGACCAACCGATCGCCGCACTTCAAAGCGGAGACGGAGACGGAGCAGACCAAAGCGCATTCCTGCGTACACAGGACCTGGGAACCCGCTTTGGTATCCCGACCGATGCACAGTATGCCGCGGTCGTGTGTCCAACCGTGGGTACGAGCATCAGCCTGTACAACAACCAGGGCATTCTCCAGAGTCAACAGACGTGTAGTGGTACCGCAGTCGGCAAAGCCTACTTTGGTTCAAACACCTCAGGAGCCAATATCGCCAGTGGCTCGTATCTGGAAAGTGATCAACCGATCTACGTCATGTATGAAGACAGTGCCACCAACGATGAGCATAACCTTCTGGGTAGCGCCTCATCGGTATCGTCCGGCAACACCGTTCCCGTTGCACAGAATGACAGTGCCAACACCGCTGTCGATACCATGGTTACAATTACTGTCTTAAGTAATGACACGGATGCCGATGGTGATAGTTTAACTGTCAGCACCGTCACCCAGGGTACCAATGGCAGTGTGCTCATTAACACGGATAACACCATCGACTACACCCCAAATCCCAGCTTCAGTGGTAATGATAGTTTTAACTACACCATTGCTGATGGCAACGGTGGGACTGCCACGGCGACAGTGAGCGTGAGCATAACGGCAGTGAATACCGTACCGGTCGCCATCGATGACAACATCGTTACAGCAGAAGACACTGTCGCATCTGCCATTGCCGTCTTGTCTAACGACAGCGATACCGATGGTGATACTTTAACAGTAGCGACCGTCACCCAAGGGATCAACGGCAGTGTTGTTATCAACACCGACAACACCGTCAATTACACCCCGAACGCCAACTTCAATGGTAATGATAGCTTCAGCTATACCATGAATGATGGTAATGGCGGAAATGCGACGGGTATAGTCAGTGTGATGGTCACGGCCGTGAACGATCTCCCGGCCGCCAATGATGACAGTATTACTACCGCCCAGGATATCCCTGTCACCATCACTGTCTTATCCAACGACAGCGATGCCGATGGTGATACCTTAACAGTTGCTGCTGTAACCCAAGGTACCAACGGCAGTGTCGTGGTTAACACCGACAACACCATTAGCTATACACCGACAATGGGCTTTAACGGTAACGACAGTTTCACGTACACCGTCGATGACGCTAATGGCGGAACTGCCAATGCCATAGTGAACGTGAGTGTCACTGCGGCACCTGTTAACGCTATTCCGGTCGCCAACAATGATAATGCAAACACGACACAGGATAGCCCTGTGACGATCTCCGTCCTCACCAACGACAGTGATGCCGATGGCGGTACCTTAACAGTGTCGGCAGTTACCCAAGGCAGCAACGGCAGCGTCATCATCAACACCGACAACACTGTTAGCTACACTCCAGTGACGGGATTTACCGGCAGCGATACATTCACCTACACCATCAGTGATGGTAATGGTGGGACAGCGAGTGCCACGGTAAGTGTGAGTGTTAACAATACTGTTGTCACTAACTACGAGTACAGTCTACTGAACCCGGGACTATCGGGTAGTGCCGCACAAGTGATCAGCCTGGCCAACAACAACACCATCCAGGCCGGTAGTACCGTCCTCAACTTGAACCAGTACGAGCAAGGTATCATCCCGGCGATCGACATGCA
>Ga0209633_10004177_pt1 | contig 13058 bp, 9 predicted proteins | sample Cruoilmetagenom1_FD_187290 | JGI IMG/M metagenome (GOLD analysis project Ga0209633, IMG submission 187290) | Oil polluted marine microbial communities from Coal Oil Point, Santa Barbara, California, USA - Sample 1 (SPAdes) (version 2) | ecosystem: Environmental > Aquatic > Marine > Oil seeps ... | reverse complement strand
ATTCAGCGATTCATCGATACGAATTCACTCGACGCGGTATTTGATGTTCATGCCTCGATTATTGAGACATACAAAGACGATTTTGCGAAATATGCAACCCAGTCCGATCTGCTCCGTCTCCATAAGGTGTTTAACTATGTCCCGATGGCTACCGGCGAAAAATTCAAGTACGTTCGCGTAGACCCCGAGGCGCAATCCAGAGAAATAAGCAAGGCTGTTGATTTGCTTGAAAAAGCACAAATCATCATGAAAGCCTGCCATACGGATGCATCTGGTTTTCCCCTTGGCGCTACCATCAACAGACGAATATTCAAGCCTTTCTTCCTGGATTGTGGCTTGATGAATGCCATTTGCGGCGTTCAATGGATAGCATTGAACGAACTTAAGAGAACGTCATTTATCAATAAAGGCCATGTGGCTGAACAGTTCATCGCGCAGCATCTTGCCTACATCGGAAAAAACAATGTAAGCCCGTTTTTGACCTACTGGTTGCGCGAAGGGAGGGCCGGAAATGCTGAGATCGATTTTATCACGCAATTAGGACAAACAATTGTCCCGGTTGAGGTAAAGGCAGGCAAAAGCGGATCACTCAAGTCACTTCAGCAATTCGTTGATCAAAAAAAGGTCCGGGTTGGTGTCCGGTTTGATTTGAACATCCCCTCATATCAGACTGTTTCCCATGCTCTCAGACAAACAAAAGAAACTGTACAAGTTCAATTTGATCTTTTGTCCCTTCCTCTTTATATGATAGAGGAACTACCCAGAATCTTTGGTAAGGACTTCAGTAATAAATAATTGCGCAAGACTGTGGCGCTTTTTTGCAAGTCTTATGGAGCAAATTTAACAAAAATTGTCACAAACCTTACGAAAAATGCCAAAAGCCTCAATAATACGGATTTAAAAGTCCTGATACTTTAAAAAGTCAATCATGGTAAATGGGTGTAAGATTTTGAAACAAATAGCAAATATTAATTCTTCCGAGCACAGATATATTTTGTGGCAGAATAATTGCATACTTTTAGGCGCAGATGACGAATACACAAAAATAGCGGTGATAAGATAAAACAGGGACCGGGGGGCACGTTAAAAAGAGATTACGTTTACTGCCTTATATAAATAAAAAATTAGATGGGTTTTTCTAAAGCTAAAGGGGGTGAGTTTTTCGGGATTGGAAGAAAATTTGGATAAAGAGAATTTCACAAAAAACAGAAAGGAGACAGAAAATGTTATCAAAATTGAATGCAAAAAAAGATCAAAAAGGTTTTACACTGATTGAGTTGATGATTGTTATCGCGATTATCGGAATTCTGGCGGCCATTGCTATCCCTCAGTTTAGCGCATACAGGCAGAGGGCGTACAATACTTCTGCCAAGGCTGATGCCAAAAACGCCTACACAGCCGCCCAAGTTTATTATACTGATACTCCTGACGGCAATCCAGGCGTAACTGATCTCGTAGCTTATGGCTATGTGCAAGGTGGGGAGATTTTTACGACTTCGGGGGGCACTATAAGCAATTTATCAATCACAACAAGTCATACCGCTAGTGATGTCACTTATACTGTTGATGCGAACGGATTAATACAATAATTCTGCTTAACTTGTTGATATTTTGCCATGAGGGGAAAAGAAATGCTCTTTTCCCCTTTTTTTACGCAAAGTCTATCTCAAAACATCGAGGGTCTCTTTCACCTGTTTGTCATTGGGCGCCAAGGCAAGGGCCTTCGTCAGATATTCCTTTGCCTTATCATTTTCCCCCTGAACCAAATAGAGGAACCCCATATTTCGGTATCCTTGGGGAGAACGGGGGCTCAATAAGATGACCTTTTTGAAATCTGTTTCAGCCTTTTCATATCGGCTGAGCATGGCGTAGGCCTTACCCCTCAGGTTAAGTCCGGGGGTAAAATCCGGCACGATGGATAAACACCGGTTCAGCTCGGGAATTGCCTCTCCGTATCTGCCCCGATTGTATGAGGGGCGCGCACGCATCTGATAATATCTTTTTGTGGCCTCCTGCCACCGATCTTGTTTGGCAATTTCGCTCCTGAAGGCAAAGTGGCTCAAAGAGAAGAAGACAGCGCAGGCCGAAAGGGATAGTAATAAAGCCTTGAATCTCCTGTCCTTAATCATTTCCTTTAAACCGCAGATTGCGCTGCCGGCAAAGAGACAGAGGTAAGGCACGGCGGGGGTGCGGTATCGTGACTGAACCAGGAAGAGCAGGCAAGCTGATAGATATACCCCGATGGCGCCATATACAAGGAACAATTGCCGGAATCTTTTTAACGCAAGCAACATACCCAGGACACCCAGTGAGGCAATGATGCCGTATCTAATGAAGGGAAAGGGGCGTGACTCCTTGTATTCCGTGAAGGCTGAGGCTATATAGTGCACTTCGTAGTCGGTAAAAAAGAAGACGACTTTTTTCAGTGCTCGTCTGATATATTTCGGGGGATCATCGTAAATGTCACTAAGGGTTCGCTGGGTCCAGAAGTGAGAGGATTCAGAGGGGGAAATGGCCTTTCCTGTCAGTTTACCGGCGGCTTTTCGGAACAGCACATGAGCGATGTCCGGCTCAGTACTCCCATCGATAATTAGATCAATGTCAGGGAGGGTGCCCCTGTCCAGTGCCGTAGCCGTTTTGCTGCTTCCATGGTAAAAGACTTTGCCTGCGTCAGCCGTCACAAGGACAAAATCGTTAAGCTTAACGTAGTTCCTAATGGTAACAGGCGCGACCAGCGCTAAGGCTGAAGCACAAAAAATAAGGGCCTGCGCCAGCCTTCTATTAACAGTCAGCGTTCCGGTCGGAAAAAAGAGTAACCAACCAATACCTAATGGTATAAATAAGAGAGAGTTCGGTTTTGTTATGATCGAAAGACCCACAAAGAATCCCCCGATCAATGTCAGCGCCATGGATTGAGAGGAAGACCTGAAATTGTCTTTTGAAAGGAGCAGAAAATAGATCGCAAGGAGATTGAAAAAAATAATAAAAACAGTTGGCTCCAGCGTTGATTCCAGAATGATCACATTCCCGTAAAGGGCGTAGATAAGGGCAGCCAGAAGGCCTGCGGTTTTCTGAAAAAGCCGGCTCCCCACGGCAAAAATTAAGAGAGAGATCAGTGCGCCCAGGAAGGACTGGATAAATTTCACAAAAGCCCAGTCTACCCCAAAGATCTTTTTGAGAACCGTCAGGAAATATAGATAAAAGGGACTCAAATCGACAAGCCTTTCTCCAATATCCTCCCCTCCGGCCAACTTTTCGGCAAAGTAGGGATATTTGAAAAAGAGGATCGGCTCATCGATCCAGACAAGAAAGAAGATCCTCGCGCCTATTGCCATTAAAAAGACGAGGGCGTATAAGGAATAATTCTGTCCTGATGTTCTGGAATGACTAAAGATCTTCATACCCTTTCCCGTAATCGCCCATCAGGGCTTAGTTCTGATCCTGAATCTTTCTTCCGGGATCCGGACTAAACCAACAAAACCCTCTTTGCGGCCTTAGCGTCTTGAGCGAAGCGGGCGGTGAAAAAATAAACGAATTTCAAGATCAAATATAATAGCAGAAGTTGGAAAGTTTGAAAACTATAACATACTGTAAAGAATAGAGCCAGATCGATGAACGGTGCAATTACCACAGCAAAACATGATAGCGGTCTTCCTATTTTGGAGAAGACCTTTAGTCTTCTTATAAAGATTTTGGTCTATAGCTCAGCCTTCTATTTCTTTTCATTTGTAACCGCGGATACCGATCTCTGGGGACATATCAAATTCGGGGAAGATCTGTGGGCGGCCAAGTCCCTGCACCGTTTTGACATATACTCCTACACAGCTTTTGGCGCTGAATGGATTAATCATGAATGGTTCGCGGAACTGGTTATGTTCTTTGTGTACCGTACTTTCGGTTCTGCGGGACTTCTTATGGGCAAATTGCTTGTTGGTTTTGCGATAATATATATCCTTTCGCTGATCGCCTCCCGAAGGATCTGCAATATCTTGGCCTATGGCCTGGTGTTTGTGCTGTCCGTGTTTGTAATGTCGCCGGGCTTCATGATCAGGCCTCAACTCTTTACATTTCTTTCTGTGTCATATTTCTTGTATGTCTTCCATTTTTACTTCGAAAGACGTATGAACCTCCTTTGGTCCCTGCCTCTGGTTATGGTTCTCTGGGTCAATTGCCATGGGGGTTTCTTGGTTGGGGTCGGAATGTTCCCGGTTGCGGTGGTTTGCGAGTATATCACCTGTCGCATGAGAAACAAGGATACAGCGCATCTCAGGCGTATGGTGTTTTGGCTGATTTTAACGGAGGCGGCCGTTTTCATCAACCCCTACGGCTACCACCTCCCAGAATTCTTGTACAAGACGCTGAGCGTCCAGCGAGGCATCGGCGAGTGGAATCCCGTGACCGTCTTTGATCTTTCATATCTTAGACTCAAACTGTTGGCCCTTTTTTTCCTCTTTTCTTTCTTCATCAGAAACCAGAAAAGGAGATACTGGGAGATAGGAATTATCAGCATTGCTCTGATCTACGCATTCATGCACCAGAGACACACCCCGGTTTTCGCCATTGTAGCGGCGCCCTATTTGGTTGAAAACCTCTCTCTGATGGTTCAACGGACAGGCGTTTTTGAGAAAATCAGGTCATCTTTCAGCTATACCATTTTGAGTGTGTTCCTTTGTATATTGGTGGGCTATCAGCTATTTTTCACGGGATCCAAATATATTAAAGCCGGGTGCAATATCATCGTTGATCCCACGAAATATCCTGTATATGCTGTCCATTTCCTGAAACAGAATGGTATGAAAGGTAATATCCTCTTGCCTTTCGACTGGGGGGAATATGCCATCTGGAAGCTCTATCCGGACTGCCGGGTTTCCATTGATGGACGGTTCAGGACGGTTTATCCGGAAAAAGTTCTCACAGATCATTTTTCGGCTGCGGTAGATGAGACGAAATTATGGGAATTGTTGGAAAAGTATCCGGCCGATATAATTCTTGGAAGACAAAATCTCCTTTATCAGAGATTGATATCAACCCAAGAGAGATGGATATATGTATATTCAGATTCCACATCCATTGTATTCATAAAAAACAGCAGTTCTCAGAGGGATGTCTTAGAGAGGTTAAGGGAAAAAGAATTGATATATCCCGACAATAACACCCCGCTCTCAGTCTATTTCCCCTGACTCCTAAATAGGGCCTCGGAGTTTCTTTGGGTCCTTATGGTACGGATTTTTGCTTACTGTAATTTTCCAGTTTACGGGCCAGCTCATGATAATCATTGCCCTTTTTGATCATTGCCTTTTCAAGAGTGGGCGAGACAATTTTCATATTGGGGGGCTCTATAAGGATATCACCATGAATTATCATCTTATCAACTAATAAATAGAGTTTATCATCAGGAAATAGGCCAATGAGTTCCTCTGCAGTTTGATCTGCCTTTGCGGCCTCTCCTTTTAGCAAATAGGATTCTATTAAATGTAAATGGGCTGGGACATGTCTATGGTTTATACTGAGCACTTTTTTTAAACATTTTAATGAGTTTTCCATTTCACCTTTGCGTTTATAGGCAGCGCCCAAATGGGTTAAAATATACAGTTGGTCGTCGGGATTTGCTTTCAGGGAATTTTGGAATTGACTGATGGCATCTTCAAATTTATTTTGCCTGAGGAGAACAAGCCCGGCGTAGTTTCGTTCCTGCTGGGAATTTACTTCATGGGCGAGGGCCTTTAAGAAATGTTCCAGAGCTTTGTCATTCTCTCCCTGCTCCAGTTTTAGAATGCCAAGGTATGTGTACGCGGGCGGAAAGCGAGGTTCGAGTTCCACTGCCTTGAGGAAATGCGCCATCGCCCCATCATGGTCTTTGAGCGATTTATAGATGCGTCCCATGCTGTAATGTACTAAATAATGCGCTCTTCGGTTTGGTCCGTCCGGCAGTTCGAGCGCTTTTCTGTATTGCTCAAGAGCAATCCGTTTACGTCCGACATCGGCATAAGCCTTTCCAAGGTTGATATGGGGTCTGGAGAGGTTTGGACTCTTCTCTACAGCATTTAGCCAAAGGGTTTCCTCTGTTTTCCATGCGAAGTTTCGAATAAATGTCGCGTGGCCTATGGCTACGAGAGCCAGCACTACGAAAATGGAGATAATGAACTGAATTGATCTTCTATAAGAGAAAAAATTTATCCCTTTTGCAAACAATATGGCTATGGGAACAAAAAACAACATGGAGGGAATATAGTTCCGATGTTCGAAAACCAGTTCCAGAGAGAATGCCGTTGACTCAATGACATGGTTTATGAAGAAGAAGAGGATGCAGAAGGAAACAAGCGGCCACCTCTTTGACTTCAATATTGTTAGGCAAAGGAGCGTTAAAATAATCAGCATTGCTATTATGGTCGTCGGAGGGTCGAGCAACCCTGTCGATATGGCGATATCATGAGAAAAGCATAATCTGTAAGGCATGGGATACAGGAGTAGGGAAACATAAAACAGGACAATACGGGGCTCGGTTAATAGCCTTTCAATCAAAGTAAAGCCCCTGTTGTGATAGCCTGGTGCGATGTTTTCGGGGTTGAGTATCGAAGGGCCTTTGAGGAACACTGCTACGATTGCACACGTAAGAACGGCGATCAGAAACAGAAGCACATATTTTTTCAGGCTCTTTTTTGTTAAGCCCTGAATGAGGAAGAGATCATAAAGGAGAATTACCATGGGGAGCATGACAGTATTTTCTTTTGAACCTACGGCCAGAATGGCACAAACGATGCATAGAAAATAATGGGTGATCCTTAAAAGCTTTGGCCCTGATATTCTCCCTTTGAGGTAAAAATACATTGCCATAATATAAAACATCCCCGCCATGCTGGCCATACGTTGAACCACATAAGTGACCGCCTGGGTTTGCACCGGGTTGATTGCCCATAGCACTGCCGAAAGAAGTGCGATAAAGTAAGAATTTGGTCCATATCTTGCTCCCAAAATAGGAAGATTCAGCGTGTGATAAATAAAAAGAAAGAGGAAAATGGATGACAAAAAATGGATCGCGAAGTTGATTATGTGGTAACCATGCACCTCGGTACCGCCAAAATAGTAGTTGAGAGCGAAGCTGAGGCAAGCTACAGGCCTGTCAAAACGTCCTCTTCCATCCGAACTTGCATAAAAGGTGCTTTTCACATTTTTCCAGGTTAGATCCGTCAGGTGTAACGCGTTGTTTTTCAGAATGCTGTATTCGTCGTCAAAATGCCACGACGCATCGAAGGTATTGGAATAGACTGAGAGCAAAATGATAAAGAGGGTGACAACGGCAAAGGCGTTCTTGCGGCATGGCGACAGGTGCATTTCAGAATCAAGATCAAAGATTTTCATGGTTCCTTAATCCCAGTTTTAGAGGGCAGAACGTGCTTTTGTTGGCACCTAATAGAAAATATCCAAGTTTTTGGACGTATGTTATTGTGACGACTTTTTCCCATATCCACCGCCCTTTTTTATATCAGAGGCTGTTATTCTGTACAAGGCGAAATGTTTCTGAGGAATTATCTCAACTACCATAAAAACACTTTGGAATATGGCGTCGAATATTAGGGAAATTGAAAGGACCAAGGTTAACAAATAGCTGAACGTGGCTTTATAAATACTGGGGCTAGCATTAGCATGGCGATTGTCTCTTATGCCCAGCCAAGGCGGCCTAATAAACGGAGGACGACTCTGTTTCTGCGAGACTTCTGCAGGGCTCATTTATCAGGATCTGGGATCCAGGTATTTACTCTGCTGGATAACTTCGGGATAATATTAGGGCGCAGATAAACACAGATATTTAGGATCTATACCTAGCCCAAGGTTTTTTATAATCGCCTTTCTAAATCCCTTGAGCCATTATTTCTGAACCGAGCGAAAAATTCCGGATAAGGTGAAAAATGACCCATATTCTCGTTCAGAACAACAACTCAATCTTGACAACTAAACGTGCTGCGATAGGCCTGTTATTTTTATTATTAACCACATTTGTGGCTTATCATCCGGCTTTGACGAATGGCTATATATGGGATGATGACCGCTACGTTAGTGAAAATCCAAACTTAAAGGACCTTGAGGGATTAAAGGATATATGGATCATACCGAAAAGCAGCCCGCAATACTATCCTTTGACATTTACAACTTTCTGGGTCGAATATCATATCTGGGGGTTGAGGCCCTTTGGTTATCATTTCAATAACATATTGCTACATTCGCTTAATGCATTCCTAATTTGGATTATTTTATTGTGTTTAAAGGTGCCGGGTGCCGTATTGGCGGCTGCCATATTTGCAATTCACCCAGTGCATGTTGAATCGGTAGCCTGGATCACCGAGCGCAAAAACGTTTTGTCCGGTTTTTTTTACTTAATGGCACTATTTTGTTATTTGCGTTTTACAATATCGATCCCCTTTGAAGCCGGGTCGACTCCTCAAGAGCATAAAACATCACGAGCAAATGTCGCTTGGCCATATTATGCAGCTTGCATCATCTTTTTTGTCTTTGCTTTACTGAGCAAAACCATTACCGCAACATTGCCAGCCGTTATTTTGCTTATTTTGTGGTGGCAAAATGGATCCATAAAAAAGCGCGATGTGCTTTGGCTGATGCCTTTTTTTATTCTGGGAGCAGGATCCGGATTGATTACAGCCTGGTTGGAAGCTTCTTATGTTGGGGCTAGTGGCCAAGAATTTGCGTTTAGTTTTTGGGAAAGATGCCTTGTTGCCGGAAGAGCCTTGTGGTTCTATATAGGCAAACTGGCGTGGCCAAAAGATCTGATGTTCATATATCCACGATGGGAAATTGATGTTTCCCAATGGTGGCAATATCTTTTTCCGGTATCTTTTGTTGCTTTGCTCATCTGCCTATATGTTACCAGAGGAAGTATCGGGCGGGGTCCGCTGGTGGCCGTGCTGATATTTGCAGGCACCCTGTTTCCGGCCATCGGCTTTCTCAATGTCTTCCCCCATCGTTTTTCCTTTGTAGCCGATCATTTCCAGTACCTTGGAAGTATTGCGATTATTGCAGCCATAGCGGCTATCGTAGCTTATATCGGCAAACGCTATTTTTCATCACCCAAAAAAATGCGTATCTTTAGTCTGATTGTGGTGCTGCTGATGCTCAATTTTGGGCTGAAGACGGCTTATCTATCTTTTAGCTACAAAAATGTGATCACCCTCTGGAGTGATACCATCGACCGGAATAAAGAGTGCTGGGTTGCTTATAATAATCTGGCAGCAGAGTATAATAAGCGCAAGCAATATGAGAAAGCGCTTCCGTTCGCTTTGAGTGCGGTCCTAATCAAACCCGATTATGATATTGGGCACGTTAGTTTAGCGAACGCCTATTACTACCTTAAAGATTATGACAACGCTATGGTGAATTATAAAAAGGCCATTGAACTTTTTATCAACAAAAAAAATTCAAACCCATATGCTTTATATCAGTTCCAAAAGCTTGGTCCTACATGTTTTGAGGCCTTGGGCGCCATATCTTTGTTTAGAAAGGAGTATGATCTCTCTTTGGCATACTTCTCAAAGGCGATAGCGCTAAATTCGGATTATCCATCTGTGAACAAAACCGTGGGAAAAATCTATTCAATGAAAGGCAACAATGCAGAAGCCGTCAACCATTTTCGCAAAGCTTTGCTGAAAATGGAACTTGATCCGGGACTGCACTACGAAATAGGTATCGCACTCCTGAAGTTGGATAAGATTGATCTATCGATTGTTCACTTTAAAAGAGCGATTGAGATTGCTCCGAATTTTCAGGTAGCTATAGAGAAATTAGCGGATGCAGAAAGGAAACTATCTGAAAAATCCAATACATTTGACGCTAATACGCAATATTAGTTGAGACCACCCAAACGCTATTGCTGTTTTGTCAGCGGAAAAGAATTGGGTGCGGCTCTTTTGGTGCAATTATAAATGCTAGTAGTTAAAACCTGTTAGCCGTTTTTCAGGCACGAACTCTCATCGGTTTTGGCAGGATAACATATTAGCAGAACGACATGTCGCTTATTTTCAGAGACCAGGAAGCATGAGCGACTGGGATGTACCCGTCAATATTTTATCCTGTGGCAAAAATAACTCCCCTAAATCCATTATAACCAGAATAATTTTTCATTGGCAAAAAATAGGGGCTTGCTTTTTTGGATTATCAAACGGGTCAAAGCTATGATTTAAAAACCTGTTTCAATTTTATAATCCCAGGTGATCGATATCCATGTCCCTACGGCGAAGAATTATTGGGATTGTGGTCATTCTTTTCCGAATCTGGAATTTGGCCGGCATCTTCTATGAAGTCGTCAATAAGAAAGCGAGGGCGGTTTTTGACTTCGACAAAGATATTGACGATGTAAACGCCGATCAGCCCGATGCAAAAAAGCTCCATGCTGCCGAAAATGAGTTGAAGAAGGACGACCGTGGAAAAACCGGGTTGAGCAGATCCTGTGACGTAATTATAGAGGGTCTGTATTCCCAAAAAAAAGCTACAGGCCAGTCCAAGAAGGCCCATCAACATGATGAAGAAAATCGGCTTGGCGCTGAAACTGGTGAGTCCCAAAAATGCGTGCCGAAATTGCTGGATTATGGACCATCCGCTTTTTCCCGTGGTGCGGGGCGCTATTTCAAAGGGGATGGAGGCCCGCTCAAAGCCGATCCAATGAGTCAGGCCCCGGAAATAGGTCTGCCGTTCACCAAACCGGTTCAACTGGTCCACGATGCGGCGGTCCAAAAGTACAAAATCCGTGGAATCCTGAATATCCGCTCCCGTCAGGATCCGAAACAGCGCATAATAGGTTTTCACCAGGATCTTCTTGAAAATCCTCTGGTTGTTACGTTCCACCCGGACCCCATGAACAATGGGAAAGTTCTCTTTTTCCCACAGGGAGATGAACCTCGGAATCAATTCCGGCGGATGCTGAAGATCGGCGTCCATAATGAGAACTGCGTTTCCCCTCGCCAACTTGAGTCCGGCCATTACCGCCGATTCCTTGCCGAAATTCCTGCTGAGCTTGAACCCCCGTACCAAACCGGTTTGCATGGCCTTTTCCTTAATCGCCTCCCAGGTTTCCGGTTCGGAGCCGTCGTCGATCAAAAGCAGTTCGTAGCGCCACTTCGTGTTTTCCATCACCCGCCCGACAGTTTCCACGAATTCCATCACGGTTTCCGGGGGCTCCAACACGGTCGTGAGAATGGTTATAAGGGGCGCAGATGGGTTGTCTTGACTCTGGAAGGCCTTGTGTTCGTCATTGATTGAAGTCACGGATGTCTCCTATATGAAAAGGGACTTAAGTCCTGGTATCCAGAATAAAATGGAAGGAATGGGCCGAAGTTGGGTGATGTTGCTCAGGGTCAAAAAGGAGGACATGCTCATAAAAACGCCAGTGATGAACAAGAGCATTACGAGATAGGCAGTGACAATCTCGTTTTTTTTGTCCAAAAGTGCGCTGACAATGTATCCCAGGGTGATATAAATGATGGGAAACATGGGCATGTTGTGGCGCATGATCCAGTACCCGTTTGTAAAGGCGTTGGCAATGTTAAACAAAACTACGCAGGCCAGGGATGCAAGACTGATTATAAACAGCAGCGAGACATCGGGCCGGGAACTGAAAATCCCGGTCTTGCCGTGAAATAATTTCCCTATATGAGCCAATCCTCCAACTATATAGAGAATTGCTAAAGGGCACAAACTTAGAAAAATAACCCACGGGTAATACCATTGTCTCCTGGAGATGCTTTTCAAATAAGGGGATTCAAAACGAGGCCCTGATATGCCCATGAACTCTGTGGGAACCAGGGACCCGAACTGCATAAAAATATAAAACCACCATAAAAAACCCAGCGCAAGGATTGCCAAAAAGGCATAGACGGTTCCCTTGTCCCGGCGGGACTCCTTGTCCGCAGCAATCATGGCTAAAGGGATGATGATGTAGATGGTGGAGGTGTATTTTGTAAGCATGGCCAGGGCGAAAAAAAATGCAGCGGCGAGTAATTGGCCTTTTGACTTTGTTACCTTGTGGGTCAAAAATAAATAGATCCCTGCCAGCAGTAAGACTGTCAGGGGAACGTCCAAATGTACCAGGCTGCTTTCCAGGTTGAAGACCGGGCACAGGGACCACAGCATCACTGCGACCAGGGCCCCCTTGAAATCCGTGAATTTGGACGCAATGCCGAAAACAAGCAGTATGGATGGGATGATGAATAGAAAATTGACGATTTTAGCGGCTGTCACCACATTGAAGAAACACGAAAAAATCTTGATCAGATAAGGCACCAGGGGGGGGTGGTGGAATACAGGAGAGCTGTACAGGTTCTTTCCCATTGCCCTGTCTATCACAGAACCACGGGTTGAGTAATTCTGAAAGGTCCAGCTTATATTCTGGCTTAAAAGAAGATAAGCCATTTCGTCAACATCTGTGGGAGTGCTACCCATGAAAGGGGCTTTCATTAGAACTGCGAATAAAAGAAGACAGACCAAAACTCGTGTTTTATTCAACCCAGATCACCATTTTCAATAGAGTTGTTTCAAAAAGCCTGGAGCAGGTTTCAGATTACAGACTTTTCCAGGTCCGTATGGGTGCCACAAAAGGTAATTCAAGGCCGCTAAAATAATAATACCATATCAGAGCCCATCCCTATTAAAATCTCAAATATTCTTTGTATTACAAGAAATAAAATCTCAAATTTCATAAAATATCAGTATCTGCCAAATCATATCTTTTCGAACATATCTGTATAGGGGAAATGGTAACCCACCCTAAAGTCACTACTTTTAGTTCCTCTTTTCATTGCAAGGAATTTTAGCCTACGCTGTAAACATTTGATTGTAAATAAATAATTTTTATCCTTGGATTTTCCTTTGGCCTGCTGACCAATCAAAAAAATGTGGCTCATCGCGGATTAACGTGAAAAATTGTTCATGATGCATTTTTTTCGGAACTTTTTCCCCCGATTGGTATAAATCTTGAGAGTCTAAAGTTCTCTGTAGGCTGCTGAACCCGATAGGGCTACGTAATGCTGGGGCTCGACGTACGCTGAATTTAAACC
>Ga0209633_10004176_pt1 | contig 13060 bp, 12 predicted proteins | sample Cruoilmetagenom1_FD_187290 | JGI IMG/M metagenome (GOLD analysis project Ga0209633, IMG submission 187290) | Oil polluted marine microbial communities from Coal Oil Point, Santa Barbara, California, USA - Sample 1 (SPAdes) (version 2) | ecosystem: Environmental > Aquatic > Marine > Oil seeps ... | reverse complement strand
CTCAGTATGGTGGCAAAGTATTAAAATTCGATGAAGTAACATATAACATGGTTGCGCTGGATGGTGGTGCTCAGCATGATGTAAGGATGTAGACATGGAAGACTTTTTTGAAGGAATGGATCAGGACGATGCAGAGTTGATCAACTCGCTTTCTCGTGTGGCTTATGAATTACGTGAGAATCGTAAACAATTGTTTGAACAGCATGGTGTAGAGAATGAGATGACTCTTCTCGACAAAATTACGGCGGGTGAGATCCCCGAGCATCCGGCCTACGAACACTATTTGAGCGCAGGTATTCTGGCAGCCACACAGGTCGTCATTCGTGATGAATTGAGCGTCGTCATTCAGGGAGCTAAAATATCATGAGCCTTCACCTGAAACTTAAAGTGCATATTGAGGCGCACTATGCGGATCAACTCGATGGAGAAATGCAACTCAAGCAGGATGCGCTGCTTGCCAAATTTGGTACCGGTCTGGTGGTTGAACTCCGTTACCTCAACCCTATTGAATATTCGATACAGTGGGCATGGGGCGATGCAGAGTTGCGCATCGATACAGCCCCGTTACATAAGGACTTGTCCACTTTTCCCAATCACTTCCACGATGCTGATGCAAACCTGCACCCAGATGCGCTGACTGTTCCCGGCAGGGATCCTTGGGATAATGTCAGGCAATTAATTGATATACTGTTACAAGACCCTTTGCTGGAATCTAAGGCTTCTGCAGGGTAATTGCAGACAGTTAATAACTCGTACCATTTACTGTTCTGTTATTTGTATTTTATGTTAGCAGCGATAACAGGCAGACAAGACCTGCATACTGCAACTTAGACATGCTTTAAGGTGGGGTATAGGCTAACGCATTAGAGAGCATTGATTTCCGGTTTTTTCAACATAAAACCATTATCTGTTAACCGATTCTGACTGGCTGACCTCTGCGTAGCGTTTGTGATTAAGCTGCCAAATAAGAAAAAGGGGCCATTGGCCCCTTTTTACTTAAGCAGAGAAAAGTGCTTACCTGGCTTTGCTTACCATGTAATCAACGCCGGCTTTTACATCCTCATCCGACAAAGAAGGGTTAGCCCCTTTGGCTGGCATCATACCCTTTTTCCCGGTAAATCCTTTAATTGCGTGCTTATAAAGGGTTGGCATCCCCTGGGCAATACGTGGCTTCCATTCAGCTTTGTTGCCTATTATCGGTGCACCTGCAGCCCCGGTTTGGTGGCACATCGAACAAGTCGCTCTGAATATTTTTTTACCTTTTGCGATGTGCTCATCAGCTGCATTGGCAGGTTTTGCAGCCGCCACAGGTTGGTGTGCTTCGGCAGCAGGTTGGTTGGAAGGAGTTTGTGTTTCTTCTTTTTTCCCACAGGCTGTAAGTGCCAGCGCGATAACTATTGTGAGGATAAACCTGTTGCTAATCTTAGACATGTAAAAAAACCCCTTAATGGCTCATAAATTTGAATTAGTCTAACATAACTATCATTGATTGCCTTGACATAAATCAAGCCAGGGCAGGTACATATTAATCCCTGGACGTAAGTAGAGTCTCCTCAAAAAAAAATAACCTATAATTAACAACAAGATAAGAGGTTATGTTTTTATTAAAAAGACTCTAGTTAGTCATTCCGGCACTAAGCACTTGTGACCTTTAGGTTAAAAACGCTGGCCGAAATCCATGTTAATTAAAGAACTGGATGCCGGATCATGTCCGGCATGACGACTCGAACGGGGATACTTATTTTGCAGTATTAAAGTGCCCCGATCTTTTTCTTCTGTTCGCTCAGATTAGCCAGCGCAGATTCAATTTCCGCCAGACGGTCTTTTTCTTTCTGCACGACGGCTTCAGGGGCCTTACTGACAAAGCTCTCATTGGCCAACTTGCCTTTGGTGCGCTGAATGTCACCTTCGAGCTTGGTAATTTCCTTGCTCAGACGTGCTAGTTCAGCATCTTTATCGATCAGACCTGCCATGGGGATCAGGATTTTCATTTCACCGACAAGCGCGGTTGCAGATTCAGGTGCTTCATCACCGGTATTCAGCCAGGTAATCGATTCCACCTTAGCAAGATTTTTGAGGTAGTGCTGATTGCTTTGCAGTCGTTGTTTGTCGGCATCTTTACCGTCCTGCAACAGAATCGACAGTGGCTTGCTGGGTTTGATATCCATACCGGATCGGATCTGGCGTACACCGATAATAAAGGTCTTGACCCACTCCATGCCATCAATGGCGGTCTGGTCGATCAGACTTTTATCGGCCTCTGGATAGGCTTGAAGCATAATGGTCTTACCGGTCACCCCCGCTAGTGGAGCCACACGCTGCCAGATCTCTTCGGTGATATAAGGAATGATGGGGTGGGCTAATCGAAGAATGGCCTCAAGGACACGTACCAGGGTACGACGGGTGCCGCGTTTTTGGGCGGCGCTGGCGTTGTCATTCATTAAGACAGACTTGGATAGTTCCAGGTACCAGTCGCAGTATTCATTCCAGGTGAATTCATAAATCGTTTGCGCCATATGGTCAAAACGATAGAGTTTAATATTTTCCTCAATGCTTTGGCTGATCTGTTGCAGGCGTGAGGTAATCCACTTGTCGGCGGTGGAGAGTTCAATATCACCTCTGCCGGTGCCGCAGTCATGGCCTTCGGTGTTCATCAGCACGTAACGTGCCGCGTTCCACAGCTTGTTACAAAAGTTGCGATAACCCTCGATACGACCCATATCAAAATTCACATCACGACCGGTGGAGGCGAGGGCGGCAAAGGTGAAGCGCAGGGCGTCGGTTCCGAAGGCGGGGATGCCAGCGGGAAAGTCTTTTTTGGTTTGTTTGGCAATCTTGTCTTTCAGGTGCGGTTGCATCATGCCGCGGGTGCGTTTCTCCAATAGTGTCTCCAGATCAATCCCGTCGATAAGATCGATCGGGTCAAGGACATTGCCCTTGGACTTTGACATTTTCTGCCCATGCGAGTCACGCACCAGGCCGTGGATATAGATTTCTTTAAAAGGCACGTCATCCATAAACTTGAGGCCCATCATAATCATGCGGGCGACCCAGAAAAAGATAATGTCAAAGCCGGTGACCAATACCGAGGTCGGGTAAAAGGCCTTCAGGGTCTCGGTATCTTCCGGCCAGCCTAATGTGGAGAAGGGCCACAGTGCCGAGGAGAACCAGGTGTCGAGGACATCGTCATCCTGTTTTAAGGCAATATCGCCAAGCTGGTTTTTCTCGCGCACTTCTTCTTCATTGTGGCCAACATAGATATTACCCGCGTCGTCATACCAGGCCGGGATGCGATGTCCCCACCATATCTGCCGCGAGATACACCAGTCCTGGATGTTGTGCATCCACTCGTAATAGGTATTCTTCCAGTTGTCGGGGATGAATTTGATGTCGCCATTTTCGACGGCCTGGATCGCAGGCTCGGCCAGAGGCGCAACCTTCACATACCACTGATCCGTCAAATAAGGTTCGACCACAGAACCGGAACGATCGCCACGCGGTACCATGAGTTTGTGATCATCAACTTTTTCTAACAGACCCTGTGCCTCTAAATCCGCAATGATCTTCTTGCGCGCATCGTAACGGTCCAGACCACGATAGGCGGCGGGGGCCGCATCGTTAATGCTGGCATCGATAGTCATGATGTTAATCAAGGGCAGGTCGTGACGCTTGCCCATTTCATAGTCGTTAAAATCGTGCGCAGGGGTAATCTTGACGCAACCGGTACCAAACTCAGGGTCGACGTAGTCATCGGCCACAATGGGAATCTCGCGACCCACCAAGGGCAGGGTGATGGTCTTACCGATATATTGCTGGTAGCGTTCATCCTCGGGGTGTACGGCCACGGCGCTGTCACCGAGCATGGTCTCGGGACGGGTGGTGGCGACGATCAGGTGGCCACTACCATCGGTAAGCGGGTAGCGGAGATGCCAGAGGTGGCCATTTTCCTCTTCACTGATTACCTCTAAATCGGAGACGGCGGTGTGCAGCACCGGGTCCCAGTTGACCAGGCGCTTACCGCGATAGATCAGGCCTTCCTCATGCAGGCGGACAAAGACCTCCTTGACCGCAGCGGAGAGACCATCATCCATGGTAAAGCGCTCACGTGACCAGTCCAGCGATGAGCCCAGACGGCGTAGCTGGCGGGTAATATTGCCGCCGGATTCTTCACGCCATTCCCAGATGCGCTTGATAAAGTCCTCGCGCCCCAGATCGTGGCGGGTCTTACCCTCGGCATTGAGCTGACGCTCGACGACCATTTGGGTGGCAATCCCCGCGTGGTCTGAGCCCGGTTGCCAGAGGCTGTTGTGGCCCTTCATACGGTGGTAGCGGGTCAGGGTATCCATGATAGTGTTATTAAAACCGTGTCCCATGTGCAGGCTGCCAGTGACATTCGGTGGCGGGATCATGATGCAAAAGGGTTGCTCCCCCCCCTGTGGGGCGGCCGTTCCCGGCGTCCTCGACAATTGCTCCTCTTCGTTCATCCCTGGGCTTGTGCCTCCCGCGGCACTTCCACTTCCCTGTGGCTCGAAATATCCATTTGATTCCCAGGTCTGGTACCAGTGCTGTTCGATGTCGTGGGGGTTATAGGTCTTGTCCATTCTAGCCATTCGCCTGCAGTGTTTAATCTTCGAGCGCGCATTATAGCGGCTCGCGCCATGAAAATCGCCTGCAAGTGGTTGAGTCGGTAATAGAATTCACCTAGGCTAGCGGCACAATATTCAAGAGAGTATGCGATGCGTTTTATTGAGTCCCTGTGCCAGCCCCGCGGCTTTGCCGTTGTGTTTTTTATCACCCTGATTATCAGATTGACCTTCTCCGCCGTTATCCCCATGACCGGTGACGAGGCCTATTTTATTGAATGGGGCAAACACTCGAGTTTTGGTTTCTACGACCACCCCCCCATGGTGGGCTGGTTCCTGACCGCACTGTTGTCTGTCAGCGATGCTGCCTGGTGGTTGCGCCTGCCGATGGTGCTTACCACCAGTTTGATTGGCATCAGTATCATGCGTTTGCTACGAGCTGAGCATCCCGAGGTGGCCTATGGGGCCGCCAGCCTGTATCTGCTGACACCGGTCAATCTTATTTTTATGCTTATGACCACGGACACGCCGCTGATTCTCTGGTCATTTCTCTCTGCGGTCGCGTTTTATGTGGCGGTGAACCGTGGCAGTCGGCGCTGGTATCTGCTCTGTGGCATCTTGTTGGGGGCGGCCTTTTTCTCAAAATTCTTTGCCGGGCTACTCGGCATTGCCTATGCTGTTTATCTGCTCTTTTTTGCCAATCGACAGCGCAAGCCGCTTATAGGGCTGGGTTTGATTATTCTCGGCACACTGCCCTTTATTGGCCTCAATCTGTACTGGAACTATACCCACTGTTGGAACAATTACCTGTTTAATCTGGTGAATCGCACGGAGGGGGATACGTTTTCATTTGTCACCGTGCTGAAGTATTTCGTCTTGTTACTATACCTGTTAACACCCCCGGTACTATTTTACTTTGTCAAACAACGTCGGGCTGCTGTCACTTCGTTCAAACAGGGTGGCCTGGCAGTCTTCATGGCGCTGTTTCTGGTGCCCCTGTTTTTGTTTCTGCTGCTTTCGACCTGGAAGGATATTGGCCTGCACTGGCTCATGAGTTTTTACCCCTTCGGGATTATTGCCCTGGGTTTGTTTATTACCGCAAAGCAGTTGCGAACGACACTAAAATTTATGCTGGTTTATGCCTTGGTACATCTGCTCCTGATTGGTTATTTGTTAATACAGATACCCGATATGTTTCGTCACAACGAGAGCATTTATAAAGACCTGCTCTATTCCATGCGTACACACGAGTTATTAAAGGCGGTAGAACCCTATAGAAAAAGCTATGTACTGGCGACAGACAGTTATGCTGAGTCGGCGTTGTTGTCCTATGCCAGTCGTCAGCATGTCATGGTATTCGGTTATGGCTCGTATCATGCCCGCGAAGATGATCAGATTGTCGACATGCGGGATTATGCAGGTCGCAATATTATGATTCTGACCTATTCCGACGATGTGAAAAGCTATGCACCGTTTTTTGATACGTTTGTAGTACATCCGGTACCGATAGAGGGCACAACCTTTTATTTGGGGATGGGCAAGGGTTTTCACTATGCCCAGTATCGGGAAAAGGTGCTAAAAGAGGTGCTGAAACGATATTACAACATTCCAAAGGAATGGCCGGTAGGGGAGTGCTATTTTTATAAGCGGTATTTTCCGGAGAAATTATTACACTAGTGCCTGTTTCTATAACGGATATTCTGGAAGGCAACGCAAAGGCCGCAGAGTCGCAAAGGAAAATACTAAATGAATTTCTCAGCGTTAAATTGAGTAGCAGTTATTATCTGAAATCACCGTAAAGACGCGAAGGGCGGGAATTGTTTATTTGTTTGTAGGCATGCTTCGCAGGTTGTTTCTATAACGGATGTTCTGGAAGGCAACGCAAAGTACGCAAAGACGCGAAGGGCGCAAAGGAAAATACTAAATGAATTTCTCAGCGTGCTCTGCGCCTTTGCGTACTCTGCGTTAAATTGAGTAGCAGTTATTATCTAAAATCACCGTAAAGACGCGAAGGGCGGGAATTGTTTATTTGCCTTGCTTTAACTTCTTCGTTTCCGGGTTATTGGGATGGTTGAGTTCCAGCACGCGGAGGGTGTCATTCGCCAGTTTGGGCATGTCCAGTTTGCGATAGGCGCGTACCATTAATGCCAGGGCATCGGGCACGGCGGGGGTGCCCTGATAATTCTCGATAACGTACTTACCACGATTAGCGGCGGCCAGGTAGGTGCCGCGACGCAGGTAGTATCGGGCGACATGGATTTCGTATTGGGCGAGGTTATCGCGCAGCTGGATCATGCGCTTGGCGGCATCCTGTGCATACTTGCTGTGGGGAAAGTGCTGGATGAGCTGGCTGAAGTAATCAAAGGCCTGTCGCGCCATTTTTGGGTCACGCTCGGATTTATCCTGATCAAACAGTCTTTCAAAAAACGACTTACTGATATCAAAGGCCGCCAGGCCACGCAGGTAGTAGGCATAGTCTACCAGTGGGTGGTTGGGGTGCAGCTTGATAAAGCGGTCGGCGGCGATAATGGCAGTGTCTTCTTCCGAGTCCTTGTAATAGGCGTAGATGATTTCCATTTGCGCACGTTCGGCATAAGGACCGTAGGGAAAACGTGATTCCAGTTTCTCGTAGAGCTGTATGGCGGTTTCGTAATTGGCGTTATTGAGGGCCTCTTTGGCAGCTGCGTAGATATCCTCCACGCTGGACTTGGCATAGGGGTCATCAGTCCCGGGGGAACTGGCACAACCCACGAGTGTGGTGAGCAGAAATGAAATAAGCAGATACCTGACTAGCGTATTTTTCAAGACAACAATCCTCGGAGACACTCTTAATATAAGTAGGATGCAAGTATACTCCGACTCCAGCCGTTAATAAATTGATTCCCCAGCAGGTTTTTAAAGATGTCCGACAGTATTCAACAAATTCAGTTACAGATGGATATCCCCGCCGGGATGTCGGGTCAGCGCCTTGATCAGGCCCTGGCCGAGTTGGCCCCGGATTACTCCCGTGGCCGTTGGCAGCAGTGGATCAAAAAGGGCGATGTCCTGGTGGATGGCAAGGTCTGGCGGCCGCGTGACAAGGTTGTGGGTGGGGAATCAATAGCGGTTGATACCGAGGTGGTTGCCGAGGAGCAGTGGCAGGCAGAGGATATTCCGCTGGATATTCTCTTCGAGGATGACAGTATTCTGGTGTTGAATAAACCGGCGGGCCTGGTGGTACACCCGGCGGTGGGCAACCGCGCCGGTACACTATTAAATGCTCTGCTACACCACTCACCACAACTGGCCGGCGTACCCCGTGCCGGGATTGTACATCGTCTCGACAAGGAGACCTCCGGCCTGCTGGTCATTGCCAAGACCATTACGGCACAAAAGTATCTGGTGGAGCAGCTACAGGAACGCGCCTTTGCGCGTGAATATCTTACCGTGGTCTGCGGGGTGATGACGGCGGGGGGCACGATTGAGACCAATCTTGGCCGTCACCCGGTCAATCGCAAGCGTATGGCCGTGGTGACGCATGGTGGTAAAGAGGCCATAACACACTACCGGGTGCAAGAGCGCTACCGGGCACACACCCTGGCCAGCGTCAAACTGGAGACCGGGCGCACCCATCAGATCCGCGTCCATATGGCGCACATTCGCTACCCGGTCTTTGGAGACCCGGATTATGGTGGTCGCCTGCGTCTGCCGCGCGACTGTGATGAAAGTTTTATGGCGGTCCTGCGGAGTTTTAGGCGTCAGGCCCTGCACGCAACGCGCCTGGGCCTGATGCACCCCGCGTCCACTGAGTGGCTGGAGTGGCAGCAACCGGTACCGGTGGATATGCAAATCCTTATTGATGCGCTGCAGCAGGATTTGCAGCGGCACGAGGAAAAGCCTGGGCGTGGGTAGCCATCTGCTTGTCCCCGACTGGCCCGCGCCTGCCAATATTCGGGCCGTCACCACGACACGTCTGGGGGGGGCCAGCAAGCCCCCTTATAATACCTTCAACCTAGCGACGCATGTGGGTGACCGGCCTGAACATGTCGCTGCCAATCGACAGCGGCTTGCTCTGGAGTTGGGATTCAGGAGCGAGCCCTGCTGGCTCCAGCAAATTCATAGCAGTCGGGTTGTCGAGGTCCCTGAGACTCGGCATATCATTGCTGCCGATGCCAGCTTCAGCCGCCGTCCACAAGCGGTCTGCGTCGTAATGACCGCTGACTGTCTGCCGGTACTGTTTTGTGATCGTCAGGGCAGTGTCGTGGCCGCCGCCCATGCCGGTTGGCGGGGACTGGCCGAGGGCATCCTTGAGGCCACCATTAACGCGATGCAGGTCGATGTCGCTGAGCTTATGGCCTGGATGGGACCGGCCATTGGCGCACGCGTCTATGAAGTGGGCGGCGAGGTTTGGGATGCGTTTGTGCCGCAGATGCCTGAAGCGGCGTCCGCCTTCGTGGCGACAGGTGAGGCTCATTGGTCAATGGACATCTACCAACTGGCCAGACAACGCCTGCAGTCCAGCGGGCTGAAACATATATATGGTGGCGAGTTGTGTACGTTTAGCGATAGTAAACGCTTTTATTCCTACCGCCGGGATGGTGTGACCGGCCGCATGGCGAGTCTAATTTGGCGACAGGACTGACGAGGTTCAGGTATGATGCCCAGCTCTTTCACTCGACACTTTTGGACGTTATGACTATGCCCCTATTGCTCTGGATCATTCTTTTTAGCCTGTTAGGCGGTATCTTAAGTGTGATTGCGGCGGGGAGCTTCCTATTATTCCCGGAACGTATACGCGAACGTCTCTTGCCACACTTTGTCAGCTTTGCCATTGGTTCCCTGCTCGGGGTGGCCTTCCTGGGCCTGTTGCCGCATGCGATTACCGCCAATCCGAATATCGATGCCCACGATATTGGCTTGACCGTGCTGGTGGGGATACTGGTGTTTTTTATTCTGGAAAAACTGGTCCTGTGGCGACATTGTCACTCCAGCCACTGCGAGGCGCATACACCGGACCACCACCAAGTGAAATCCGATCAGGCGGCAGGTATTTTTATACTCATCGGTGATGGCCTGCATAACATGGTGGATGGTGTCCTGATCGCGGCGGCCTTTATGACGGACATTCATCTCGGCATCGTTACCAGCCTGGCGGTGGCGGCCCACGAGATCCCGCAAGAGGTGGGTGATTTTGCCATCCTGCTGCATAGTGGTTTCCCCCGTGGTAAGGCCTTTGTATTTAATATCATTTCCAGTATCACGACGATTATTGGTGCGTTGGCGGCCTATTATGGTCTGCGGGGACTGGAATCGTTATTACCGTATGTGCTGGCCATTGCGGCATCGAGTTTTATTTACATTGCGGTGGCGGATTTAATCCCGGGCCTGCACAAACGATCGCATTTAATGGCAACCTTACAGCAAATTACCCTTATCATCGCGGGCGTTGCCGTGATTTACGTGGTGCATTCGGCCTTACACCAATAAGCCTGTACGGAGACAGATGATGACGCAACACAAGGAGCACTGGTATATGCTGACCCTGGTTGGGGAAGACCGCCCTGGTATTGTGGCTCACGTTACCGCGGCCCTGTTTGAAGGCGATTGTAACCTGGGAGAGGCCTCCATGATGCGACTTGGTGGTAACTTCACGGTCATGTTAATGGTGAAGTTTGCCGGCACGAGAAAGGCGCTGCGGGATTTGCTGGAATCGGTGGTCGATTCACTTGGCCTGCACATGCATATCGATAACATTGAAGGCCACTTGCATGCGCATCTACAGCCGGATGTGCGCATTACGGTGTATGCTGCCGATCGCATAGGCATTGTCGCCAAGGTCACTGGAGCCCTGGCCGAGACGGGTCTGCATATCCTGGATCTGGAGTCGGCTGTCGCCGGTGAGACCGACAAACCTATATATGTCATGCATATTGAAGGTTATGCCAGTGAGGGTATTGAGGCGTTAGCGGCGGCATTGGCCTTAGTGAAAGAGGAGGCCGGTATTGAGGCCCACCTAACCCCTATTGAAACTATGATTGGATAGCGTTTCTCATGCTATCAATCCTGACCTATCCGGATGAACGTCTAAAGACTGAGTGCGTAGCGGTCAGCGACTTCGATGCAGAACTGCGTGAGTTTATTACCGAATTAGAGTCCACGATGCACACCAGTCCCGGTGCTATCGGCATTGCCGCACCTCAGGTAGGGTGTCTGCAACGCATTGTTATTGTCGACCTGTCGGAAACCCCCAAGTTTGAAAACCATGCTCGTCTGGTGCTGATCAACCCCGAGATTATTGACTGGCAGGGCATGGAAAAGGGCCGTGAGGGTTGCCTGTCCGTACCCGATTACACACCGGTAATGTGATAAGGGCCAAAAAGATAGTGCTACGGGCTCAAGATGAACGGGGAGTGTCCCGCGAATACCAGATGCAGGGTTTGGAGGCACGGGCGGTGCAACACGAGATCGATCACCTGGATGGTTTATTGTTTCTCGACCGTCTGGTCAGTCGGCGCAACGATCTCTTTATGCGCAAGAACTATTAGTAAGCCTTATAATCCTGGCCGGCTAAACTTAAATAGAGTTTGGCCGATGACATGTCTATCATCCGAGACAAGAATTGTGTCATTTAACATGTCATTCGCGGCAAACTGGATCATCATTATTTTTGGCACCCTTGTGGTGCTTGTGGTTATTTCGCTGCTGTGGATGTACCTGCATGACCGCTTTCAGACCACGCATGCCGTGCGTCGCAACTTCCCCATTTTTGGCCGCATGCGCTATACCATGGAACGCCTTGGCGAATACTTTCGCCAATATTTTTTTGCTCATGACCGTGAAGAACAACCCTTTAACCGTGCGACACGTGCCTGGATCTATCGTACTGCGAAGGGGCTTGGTGGAATGGTGGCCTTTGGTTCGACCAATGACCTACGTGAGCCGGGCTCGGTGATTTTTGTAAATGCCTCCTTCCCCTTGCTGGAGGAAGAGTGCACTAACGTGCCAGCGATCACCATCGGCCCGGATTGTGAACAGCCCTTTGTGGCAAATAATATTTTTAATCTCTCGGGTATGAGCTATGGCGCTATCTCCAAACCGGCGGTCAGGGCCTTGTCCAGGGGGGCCGCCAAGGCCGGTATCTGGATGAACACCGGTGAGGGTGGTTTATCCCCCTATCATCTGGAGGGTGGCGGCGACATTATTTACCAGATCGGCACGGCCAAATATGGTGTGCGTGATGCCAATGGTCTATTGGATGACCAAAAACTGCGCGAACTGGTCCCGTATGTAAAGGCCTTCGAGATTAAGCTGTCGCAAGGTGCTAAACCGGGTCGTGGCGGGGTGCTGCCAGCAAAAAAGGTGACCGCCGAAGTGGCCAATATTCGCGGCATCCCGGTGGGTAAGATCTCCAGCAGCCCTAATCGCCATCGTGATATTGGCAATGTTGGCGAGCTACTTGATGTCATCGGCCGCATCCGCAATGTTACCGGTCGTCCGGTAGGTTTTAAAGCGGTGATGGGCTCGGAGCGATTTATACGTGAGCTTTGCGATGAGGTCCTCAAGCGTGGTCTGGACAGCGCACCGGATTTTATTACCGTGGATGGTGGTGAGGGTGGTACGGGGGCTGCACCGCAGGTGCTAATTGATCATGTGGGGATGACGCTAATCGAGTCATTGCCCATGGTGGTGGATGTCCTGACCCTGGCGGGTCTGCGTCAACGAATTCGAATTATTGCCTCAGGCAAGATGGTCACATCAGCCAACGTCGCCTGGGCATTGTGCATGGGGGCCGATTTTGCGGTGAGTGCCCGTGGCTTTATGTTTTCACTTGGGTGTATCCAGTCACTGCAGTGTCATAAGGATCTCTGTCCTACCGGTATCACCACCCATAACAAGCGTCTGCAAAAAGGCCTGGTGATAAAAGACAAGGCCGAGCGGGTAGCGGCCTATGCGTATTGGGTCAATCATGAGGTCAATGTGATTGCGCACTCCTGTGGTCTGCACAATGCCCGCGAATTCAATCGCGACTACGCCCGTATTGTCCAGCGTGCGGGAGTGAGCATGCCTCTGACGGAGCTCTATCCTGTTAAAGATAGTATCTAGGGATGAGTAGCTAGGGATGAGTAGCTAGGGATGAGTATCGAGTTTCGGGGGTCGAGGGAGTGAGCTTTATTTTATCTGTATCTCATTCCTTTTCCCATTTCCCTTTTTTCTCGATCTGTTCTTTTTGCTTGAAGAAAAAAAATAAGCCCCTATGTTAAGGGGTATCAAAAGGTTAATGTGGTTTCAGGGGGAATGTTTCGATGCGAATGGATAAACTTACCAGCAAGTTTCAAATGGCACTGTCCGATGGGCAGAGTCTGGCCGTGGGCCGCGACCATCAAATGGTTGAACCGCTGCATCTGATGGTGGCCTTACTGGATCAGGATGGGGGCTCGGTAAGACACCTGCTGATCCAGGCGGGTGTGAATGTCAATTTGCTACGCTCCCAGCTGGGT
>Ga0209633_10004175_pt1 | contig 13061 bp, 9 predicted proteins | sample Cruoilmetagenom1_FD_187290 | JGI IMG/M metagenome (GOLD analysis project Ga0209633, IMG submission 187290) | Oil polluted marine microbial communities from Coal Oil Point, Santa Barbara, California, USA - Sample 1 (SPAdes) (version 2) | ecosystem: Environmental > Aquatic > Marine > Oil seeps ... | reverse complement strand
TTCCGATCTGTGCGGATCTCGTGGCTCATGTTGGCAAGGAAATCGCTCTTCGCATGGTTGGCATGTTCGGCGCTCTCCCTGGCCTTTTCGACATCGGCGAGCAGTCGTGTGCGCTCGCCTTCACGTTCGGCGGCGCGTTTGAAGGTCAGGGCCAAGCCGCAGGCGCACAAAAAGATTGCCAGCGGCGGCCAGAGGGTGGCGGTATTCCAGCGGGGGTAGAGATAGGGGTCGGCTGGTCTGGTGGTGACCCGCCAGCGGCGCTCTGCGAACCGCAGCGTGGTCTCACTGGCGGGGCCGTCGAGTTCACTCTCCTGCGGGCTGTGGTCCATGTCATGCTCAGATGCCCTGAATTGATGACGGTAGAGAAACTGCTCGCCTGGCGCGGCGTCGAGATCGTCGAAACGAATGTCGAGACCGGCAGGGGTGGTATAGCGGTCGAAAATGGTTTCGATCATCGTGCCGACAGCCAGCACCGTGACCGCGAATCCCTTGAGTGCGGCATAGCGTTGCTCCCGGGTCTCGACCGGCATTCCGCTGACGTAGATGGGAAGCGCGGCGAAGACGGCGAATCGGGTCCCGGGCTGGTTATTCCATCGCAAGCGCGTTGAGGCGACAGGCCGGTCCGCTGCGGCGGCTGCCATCAGTGTTTCGAGCCTGCGGCGATCGCCGCCGAGCTCGTCGCCAAGGAACTGCAGATTGGCGTCCGGTGGTTCCAGGTAACGGACCGGGAAAATCGGGGCGTTGGGTCCTCCGCCGGTCTTATTCTGACCACCGAAAGTCAAGCCGGGATGACCGTCGCCATGCGGGGCGGCTTCGGTGGCGTCGCGTTCCTGCGCGGACATCTGCGGCACCCATGCCAGCGCATCGATGCCAGGAAAGCGCGCCAGATCGCGCTGCACCAGGATGCGAAACTCATTGCGGTCGATGAAGGCGGAGGCGTTGAAACCGGAACGAATCTGGTAGAGCGTCTCTAGATAGCTGTCGAAGCCGTATTGCAAAGTTTTGACGTGATCTTCGGCGGCGGATTCGAAACGTTGTCGTACCGAGGCTTCGAAGTTTCTTGCGAGCAGGCCGTAAATCGAAAGCGATAGCAGTGCGCCCAGTCCGAGGGTTACATGCGGGGTATAGGCGAGCATGGTCCGGCGCGCCTGCTCGGAGGCGCTTCGCTCGATCCAGGTAATCAGCACCAGCGCAATGGTCAACAGCACACCGAACAATAGCAGCCCATCATCGGCGTAACTGGAAGCGATCGTGCCATGGATTTCCCGCATCTGCTGCTCGTGCGCCATCAGCGCCTGCCACAGGGCGATTGTGACCGTCGTTCCGGTAATGCCGACGGGCAGAGGCAGCCAGCGAGGCAGCCGGCCGGCGGGACCGACGCTTTTTTCCTCGACCCAGGCCAGAGCGAGAAAGCCGCATCCCAACACGATGAATCCGGCCGCCGTATGGATCGCCATTTGGGTCAAACGACTCCAGCCGTAGGCGGTTTCGATCCCAGTGAAATAGCCGGTGAAAGCGACGAAGCCGAGACCGAGGATCACCGCGCCAAGCGCGGCGGTCCACATCGGCTCACGGGTGCGCCGGCGGAGCAGGGCGCCGATCAGCACGGCGAGGCCGGTGAGGCCGAAGCAGAGGGCGGTGTTGGGGGCCATGCGGCCCGGGTTCGAGGCCTCTGTGTCGATGTAGTGGTGCATGAAGAGCTGATCGATCCCGAGATCGACACCGAAGATGTACTCGATCAGTGTCAGCAATCCCACCAGCAACACCGCCAGGCCGCACAGTAACGCAATGCTCCGGTGGGAACGCGACAGAGCGAGTAGAGCGATGCCACTCAGAGCGAAACCCAATGCGGTGTTGTACTGCATTGCCACAAAGCTAGGATTGAGCTGGATCAGGGTTGGCTTATGAAGATACCATCCCAGCAGCACGACGCCGCCGAGCGATAGAACCGCCACGCCTGTCAGGATCACCAGGAAGCGCAATCGGCGTTCGGAATTGGTGCTGTGCATATAAAGGGCTTTATTAGATCGATCAGTTCGGTTGCGGCTTGGCGATGCCGCACCTTCCGGCGGGTGGGAGCCCCACGTGGGTGGCCGCTAGCGATGGGGCCAGTATCGAGCCGGGGACGTTATACGGCTGTGATTGTCACGCATACTCAGGCCCAAGCCCAGCATATTGCAAATTATGCGGGCTTTTTCTGGATCACCCTTTTTTAAACCTGCGATAAAGCTGGATCAGCGCGTTGGTCGAACTGTCATGTTCGAGATGCGGCGCATCCGCACTTTTGAGTTCGGCAGCGGTTTTCTGCGCCAATACCTTGCCTAACTCGACCCCCCACTGATCGAATGAATCGATATTCCAGATTGCCCCTTGGGTAAACACGCTGTGCTCGTAAAGCGCGACTAACAAACCGAGCGTTTTGGGTGTCAACTGTTCAACAAGAAGTGTAGTGGTCGGACGATTACCCTCGAATATGCGGTGCGGCACCAACCAGTCGGGCGTACCTTCGGCCTTGACTTCAGCCTCCGTCTTACCGAAGGCCAGTGCCTCAGTCTGCGCAAACAGGTTTGCCATCAGCAGATCATGCTGATCTGCTAATGGATTTAAGGTCTGACAGAAACCGATAAAATCGCAGGGGATCAGGCGGGTTCCCTGGTGAATCAACTGGAAGAACGAGTGCTGGCCATTGGTGCCTGGCTCGCCCCAATAGATCGGTGCCGTTTGATAGTCGACGCGGGTACCGTCCAGCGTGATGTGCTTGCCGTTGCTCTCCATCGTCAATTGCTGCAGGTATGCAGGGAAACGCTTGAGATACTGGTTGTAAGGAAACACGGCGACAGACTGGACAGCGAAGAAGTTATTGTACCAGAGCTTGAGTAAGCCCATTATGACAGGAATGTTCCGGTCAAATGGCGCCGTGCGAAAATGCTCATCCATTTCCCGGAAGCCTGCAAGCATCGCACGGAAATTGTCTGCTCCGACAGCGATCATGGTCGATAGCCCAATCGCCGAATCCATCGAATAGCGTCCGCCGTCCCAATCCCAAAAACCAAACATGTTGTCGGTATTGATGCCGAATTTTGTCACTTCTTCGGCATTAGTCGATACGGCGACGAAGTGCCGACCTACGGCCTGATCGTCACCGAGCTTTTGTAAACACCACTTCCTTGCGGTGCGGGCATTGGTCAAAGTTTCAAGGGTAGTAAAGGTCTTTGAACAAATAATAAATAGTGTTTCTTCCGGATCAAGATCGCGCGTAGCTTCCGCAAAATCAGTGCCGTCCACGTTCGAGACAAAGCGCAAAGTCAGATCACGTTGACTGTAATGTCGCAGTGCTTCGTACGCCATCACCGGGCCGAGGTCAGAACCACCGATGCCAATATTGACGATGTTGCGGATACGTTTTCCAGTATATCCCAGCCATTGACCACTACGAACCTGCTCTGAAAAGGTGGACATCCTGTCGAGGACCGCATGCACTTCAGCCACCACGTCAACGCCGTCAAGCAGGATCCGTTCACCTTTAGGCGCACGCAAAGCCGTGTGTAGAACCGCTCGCTGTTCGGTCACGTTGATGATATCGCCATTGAACATTGCCTTAATTCTATCGCGCAATCCACATTCATCAGCAAGCTTTATCAGCAACTGCATAGTCTCATCAGTCACACGGTTCTTCGAATAATCCAGATAAATACCCGAGGCTTCAATCACGAATCGTTTACCACGCAGAGGATCATCCGCGAACAGTTGGCGCAGTTGTAAATGCTGCATCTGTTGATAATGCACCTGCAATGCTTTCCATGCAGGGCGCTTTGTTAATGGCTGTGTTGTAGAATCATTTCTCATAGTGACTTTTTGCTCCTGTTTGATGAGTGTTGCTATCCTGCGCACCTAGCAAACGCCATTGATATCTGCTGCGTGCCAATCCGATTGTCATATTGGAGGCATTTGCAGCCTGGTCTTGTGGATAAGCAGCGTGCCTCCTAATAGGGGCAATACGGGCTGCCGTCGGGACCGTAGGGACATGGATAGCCGTAGTATGGATAGCTGTATGGATAAGCGGCCGCAGTGTAAGCAGCACCGACAGCGGCACCGTAAACCGCCGCTCGTGCAACAGGGTGGTACGGGTAGTAATAACCGACGCTAGGGTGATAATAAGCGCCATATCCACCCACTCGGTAACCGCTCGCGTGAAAGCCGCCAGCACTAAATCCGTCGGCGTGAAACCCTCCCGCGCGAAACCCGCCAGCACTGAAGCCGCCGGCATGAAATCCGCCACCGTGGAATCCGCCGAACCCACCTCGTGCCTGAGCGAGGTTGGGTGCCACAAAAAACACCAATGTGAGCGATACCAGACATAAAAATCGTTTGATCATCAGATGTATGCTCCCTGAGTAAAATTTAGTTGTTGAGACGTCTTACTTTGACCACCAGATTCGGCTGAGGTTTTCCATTTAATGTTCGGTCAACGATTTGCCATGTGTGTATGTTGGCGGTGTCACGCGTGAGAATTTCGGTTTCCTCAGCGGTTTCTCCGGTGCGGGTGGTTTCGGTGCTCTTCACGACCCATTGGGTCCCCTTTTTACGCCACTCGCCGACAGTGATGCTACCGTCGGAGTCAAATGTCCAGGACCGGATTGATTTCGTTGGGGCGTACCAAGCGATATGCTGCATCCCGGTGGTTACGATCTGATTGTTAACCGCGGCCGTGAACTTTCGGACAAGAAAATCCCGGTTCGCCGACCAGTGACACAAGGTATGGACGACCAGGGCAACGCGCTGGCTCGTCTTCTCCGTCGGCACCTCCTCATCGACCCAGTTGCCAATCAACCACTCTAACTCTTTCAGCTGTTGATAATTCGAAGGTGGTGGAAGTGGTGCCTCGTGAACGCTTTGCAACAGCCATTTGCCGTCATGTTTGACATGGGTTGCAGTATATTGAGCGCCGATAGGCGATGGCGCGCCGGGTGCCGTGGTCTGCGTGGTCCCTGTTTCGACTGCAAGATTCGCTTGCGGCAGGTCAATCGATTGGATGTTGATCTCGATCTTGGCGCCTTTGTGCTGAGTGAAAAATTTTTCAAAGGCTTTTGCGATCGCTTCGCGACCATGTAATAGAAAGCCTGTTTGGTCAATGTTCTCGCCATTCTCGGCGAACAGAGCGGCCAGCGCCTGGGCATCGCCTCGGTTGAACGCGTCGCGATACAACGTCGCTGTCGAGCGGATCGCTTCCTCATCCTGGGAGTTGTTTGTGGGCTGCCCCAGCAACCCCAGCGGAACAATAAAAAGCGACAGACCGAATGCAACGACAAGTAATCTCTTTAGCATTGAATGTTTTTCCTGGTAGCGTTGGTAAAATCGGTCTTCACAGCAGCGATTCAGCCCCGCCCCCTTTTTGTGAACCGGCCATTTTGATCAAACGGAGAAATCCTTATAGGCCGTTGACTTTGTGGAGCTTTAAGATTTATCACTCACGTTCGAAAGGATATCGCGCAAGGGCTGTGAGTCGTTACGTTAAGTCGTCCGCTCGATCGCAAAACCTGACCGCGCCAACTGCTGTCGAACCATACCACGTCCAACGGTTCCTAGGAGACTGAAATGGGGAGGAATCTCTCAATAAGCATACTCCCAGGTAGCGTCAGCAGCAACTAAAGCTGCATTTCGTTCTGGATGATTCGAAGCAATCGCTTCAGGCGGTGGCGCCGGAGGTCGACGCTGCGCACGGGGGTACCTTTCTGAGGTCAATTCTCGCATTGTAGCATTCATTAAGGTGAGCTAATTTTTATGGACGAATTTCGCGAAAGGCAATGCAACAATGCGAGAACTGACCCTCTCGCTCTGCGCTCGCTCTGCGGGTAAGCGCCTAATCGTTGAGGTCGGCGAGTCGCCGTTAAAGTAAGCGAAAATGTCCAAAAAAATGGGTGGTCTTTTGGGGAATTGGAGAGGTCTGGAGCAGCGGCAACGCCTACGCCGAGACCTGGCGCCACTACCTGGAGGCGAATGCCGACCTCCAGTCGTACCACCTGGACGAAGCGTTGCGGGGCTTCGTCTGCGCGGCGAAATGGCGAAACATTCTCAACAGGAAAGCCGCCGTCGACTTGCTCGCGGGGCCGGTCCTGACCAACCAGGCCATGCAGCGGCCGGATGATACGGTGGCCGCCATGGAGGAATTTCTGGAGTTTACTCGCGAGATGGGTGATCCTCAGCACTTTGCCGTGGCCGAATCCTGTCAAGCTCGACGCCCGCTGTTGCAGGGTGACCTGACGCCAGCGGTTCATTGGGCACGGTAAGGAATGACGAACCGCGCGAGGTCATCGAAGGCGGGCCGTGACCGCGCGCTGCGTCGTTGTTATACTGGCCACGGAACCTCGGTTGCGTTCCCCTGTGTCGGGATTCTATGGGGAAACTGTGATTCGTGATAAAAAGGAACCATCCGCTTTTCGCCACGGTCGGACCGGTGTGCCGTCCGACCGATCCGGTGACCCACCTGCAACACCAGCAATAATGTACCGTTATGGAGTACTGACATGAAAAAAGACGACCAGCCAACGAACGCAGAGTCGGGGACCGCGGAAGATTTGGAGAAGGCGAGTCTCGGCACCGTCTACGAAACACTCAAAACGACGGCCGAGGGGCTGACCTCGGGCGAGGCGAAGACCCGGCTCGAGCAGTACGGCCGCAACGAGCTGAAAGAGAAGCAGGTCAGCGACCTGATGAAATTTCTGCGCTATTTCTGGGGCCCGATCCCATGGATGATCGAGATTGCGGCAGCCCTCTCGGCGATGATCGGTCACTGGGCCGACTTCAGCATCATCATGGTTCTGCTCATCTACAACGCCGTGTCGGGCTTCTGGCAGGAGCGCAAGGCGAGCGATGCCCTGGCCGCATTGAAGGCCGGCATGGCGCCCAAGGCTCGGGTGCTGCGCGATGGGCAGTTCTCGGCCATCGACGCCGCCGAGGTGGTTCCCGGGGACGTGGTGCGGATCAAGCTGGGCGAGGTCGTGTCCGCCGATGTGCGCTTCATCGGCGGAGACTACATCAGCATCGATCAGGCCGCGCTGACCGGCGAGTCCCTGCCGGTGAGCAAGAAGGTGGGAGACAGCGGCTACTCCGGAAGCATCGCCAAGAAGGGCGAGATGACAGCGGTGGTGATCGGCACCGGCAACAACACCTTTTTCGGCCGTACCGCCAGCCTCGTCGCGAGCGCCGGTGGTGGGGCTTCGCATTCCCAGAAAGCGGTCGCCCAGATCGGCGACTTTCTCATCGTTCTCTCCCTGGTTCTGGCCTTCCTCCTGGTGGGCTTCGAGATCTACCGGGACGTCGTCGTGAAAGATGACTGGCGATGGGACGATCTTGTGGACATCCTGCGCATGATGCTGGTGCTGCTTATCGCCTCCATCCCGGTGGCCATGCCGACAGTGATGACGGTGACCAACGCCCTCGGTGCGCTGGCGCTGTCGAAGAAGAAGGCGATCGTCTCCCGCCTCGAGGCCATCGAGGAGCTGGCCGGGGTCGATATCCTCTGCTCGGACAAGACCGGTACCCTCACCAAGAACGAATTGAGCCTCGGGGAGCCGATCCCGTTCGGCACGGCCGACGCGCAGAAGCTGATCCTCGGCGGCGCTCTTGCCTCGCAAAGGGACAGCGACGACACAATCGATCTGGCGGTCATCGCCGGGCTGAAGCAGCCGGAGCTGCTGGATGCCTATAAGCAGACCAAGTTCGTGCCGTTCGACCCGGTCAGCAAGCGAACCGAAGGGAAGGTGACCGATGCTGAGGGCAAGGCGTTGAAATACACCAAGGGCGCTCCCCAGGTCATCATCGATCTGTGCATCCTCGATGCCGATTCCAAGACCAAGGCCGAACAAGTGGTTGCGGCTCTCGCTGCCAAGGGCATGCGTGCCCTTGGCGTAGCAGAATCGACCGACGACGGTAAAAACTGGAGATTCCTCGGCATCCTGTCGATGCAGGATCCACCCCGGGACGACTCCAAGGAGACCATCCGGCGGGCCAAGGAGCACGGACTGAAAGTCAAGATGGTTACCGGCGACGACGTGGCCATCGGTAGCGAGATCTCGGGCCAATTGGGCATGGGCACCCATCTGCAGGCGGCGGCGGACCTGTTCACCAAGGAGATGAACATGGACCATCTGCCGTCCCGGATCGAGGAGTGCGTCGAGAAGGCAGACGGGTTTGGCCGGGTGTTCCCCGAGCACAAGTACGGCATCGTCAAGGCGCTGCAGGACCGGGGGCACATCGTTGCGATGACCGGCGACGGCGTCAACGATGCGCCGGCACTGAAGCAGGCCGACTGCGGGGTGGCGGTAAGCGGTGCCACGGACGCTGCCCGCGCCGCAGCAGACCTAATTCTCACCGCCCCCGGCCTGTCGACGATCATCGATGCCATCGACGAGGCGCGGAGGATCTTCGAGCGGATCATCAACTATATCATTTACCGGGTGGCGATGACCCTGGACATCATGTTCGTAGTCGTGCTGGCGACGATTTTCTTCGGCTTCTCGCCCCTGACCCCGATGATGATCATCCTGCTGGCCTTGATGGACGACGTGCCGATCATGACCATCGCCTACGACAACACCCTGCTTCCCAAGGAGCCGGTGCGCTGGCACATGCGGCGGCTGTTGCTGGGCTCCAGTTTCATGGGCCTGTTGTCGGTGGTGCAAACCTTCGCCCTGCTACTCATCAGCATGGAATGGATGAGCAACCCCGAGTGGCAGTCGTGGATCAAGCTGACCCAGGATCAGATCCAAACCGTAGTCTTCCTGCAACTCGTCGCGGGCGGTCACCTGCTGCTGTTCGTGGTGCGTTCCCGCGGGCTGTTCTTCACCCGTCCCTGGCCCGCCAGGCCCCTGTTCCTTGCCGTGGTGGGTACGCAGATCCTGGCCGTACTGATGTGTGGTCTCGGCTGGTTGGTGACCGCGATCCCTTGGGCGATCATCGGGCTGGTGTGGATCTACATGCTGATCTGGATGTTCGTGCTCGACCTGGTGAAGCTGGCCATCTATCGCACGCTCGCACACGGTGATCATCGCCATCCCCATTGGTATGCTCGGTTTCTCGGAAGACGGCATCCCGCACGTTCCCTGGCCGCGGCACGCAGCGCTGCCCAATAACACCGGCGGGATGCTTCCGGATGGCCGTCCGGGGAGCGGGAAAAGGCTGAGCCAGGATTGCCGTAGGTGCAGCAAACGGGGTGTAGGATGCTGGTGAGCTTGCGAACCGCATCTGTCGGTTGCGACTCATATCTGTCATACAATGATGCGGTTCGTACCTCACCACATCCTACCGCGTTGCAAACCTCGGGTGTCATTGATCTCGTTATGAAAAAAACAAGTTAAGGAATGTGTGATAGGAGACGATAATCGCCATGAACTATTTCAAGAAATTTCTCGTAACACCAGGCAGCAAGGTCGATCTCGGCAAGGTCGACGCCGGCTTCAAAGACCACCATGAGTCCCATGAGCACGCATTACCGGAGATCGAGGCCTACGAACAGACGCTGCATGACCTTCAGTACCTGATGTACGCGGAGGGCAAGCGCTCGCTGCTCATCTGCCTTCAGGGGCGGGACGCCGCGGGCAAGGACGGCACCATCAACCATGTGCTTGGCGCCATGAACCCGCAGGGCTGTACGGTCACGGGCTTCAAGGTGCCCTCCAAGGAGGAGGCGGCCCATGATTTCTTGTGGCGCTATCACAAGGCTACACCCGACAAGGGGCATGTGGCTATCTTCAACCGCTCCCATTACGAGGATGTGCTGGTGCAGCGGGTGCACAGCATGGTGCCGAAGAGCGTCTGGTCCGGGCGCTATGAGCACATCAACAACTTCGAGAAGCTGCTCTACGACAACGGTACCCACATTCTCAAGTTCTATCTTCACATCGACGCCGAAGAACAATTGGAGCGCTTCAAGACACGCATCCTCGACCCCGCCCGTCACTGGAAGATCAGCGAGGGAGACTATGCGGAACGCCCGTTCTGGGACGCATACACCGCAGCCTTCGAAGCTGCGCTGAGCCAATGCAGCACCGAGCATGCTCCCTGGTTTATCATTCCCTCGAACCACAAATGGTTCCGCAATCTCGCCATCTCCAGGATCGTCACCGAGGCGCTGGAGTCTTTGAACATGCAGTTTCCGGAACCGACGGTCGATATCGCCGAGATCAAGAAGAAGTATCACGCTATCATGGACGAGGAAGAAAAGCAGGCGGGCGGCAAAAAGGGTGAGAAAGGTAAGACGAGCGGCGCGGCATAACAGTCGCCCCGTGACGTTCGTTATGGAATCAACCGGCATTCCGGAAGGCGACAGGTGGCGTCGCCTTTGCGGCGCCCGGTATCGTGCGCCCGACGAGATGAAACACCTAGGAGGCTGCCCGAGAACAGACTGATCTACTGCGGCCAAGCCTGATTGGCCAGGTTTCCCGATCATTTTTGTTAAATAGGCCCACTATTCGCCTCAAATGATCGACAAATTGGCCGGGAGCCAATTTGGGCCGCGTTAGCGACCCCGAAGGGGTGGAAACCAAGGATGGTTTCCATCAATAACCTGACTCAATCAGTCTCGCCCTCGCTACGATCGCTATTCTCGGACAGCCTCCTAGCCTGCATAACAAAAGAGATCATGAACCTGAAATCAGAGGCCATCAAAAACCTTCCACCGCTCTATTTTTCGCTGGTGATGTATACCGTCTGCACTCACATGCTGACCACGGCGGTGAATATACCCTGGCTCCAAGTGATTCCCTCTTTCTTTGTCTATTTCGCTCTGGCCGCCTGGTTTGTGACGGCTCTCAATCACGTGCGCAGCTGGGCTGTCCGGTGATTCGCTTATGAAAAGAGTGTAAGATACGCCGTAGCCTGCAACTATCAATGCTCCCAAACGAGGAATTCAATGCACGAAAAAATCAAACTGAAAGATCAATCGCCTGCAGATCTGGAGCTGACCCCGACTTATGCGGCGCGGCAGATGATGGAAGGGGTGCCCAAATACGCCATCCCGGAGCAGAGCATGGAGCCGAACATTGCCTACAACCTGATCCACGATGAACTGATTCTGGACGGCAATTCGCGGCAGAATCTGGCCACTTTCGTGACCACCTGGATGGAACCGGAAGCGGCGAAGCTGATGTCGGAATGCTTCGACAAGAACATGATCGACAAGGACGAATACCCGCAGACCGCCGAAATCGAGAACCGCTGCGTCAACATGATCGCCGACCTGTGGAATTCGCCGGAGCATGAAACCGCAACCGGCACATCGACCATCGGCTCCAGTGAAGCCGCCATGCTGGGGGGGATGGCGATGAAATGGAACTGGCGCGAGAAAATGAAACAGGCGGGTAAACCGGCCGATAAACCGAATATCGTTATGGGCGCCAATACCCAAGTCTGTTGGCATAAGTTCTGTAAGTATTGGGAGATCGAGGCGCGGGAGGTCAAGGCGGAAGGCAACCGATTCACACTGAATGCCGAGGAGACGCTGAAACTGGTCGATGAAAACACCATCGGCGTCATCGCCATCATGGGCAGCACCTTCGACGGCACGTACGAGCCGGTCAAGGAGGTGGCCGCAGCGCTGGATCAATATCAAAAGAAGACCGGGATCGATATTCCGATTCATGTGGACGCGGCCAGCGGCGGGTTCATCGCGCCCTTTATTCAGCCCGAACTGGAGTGGGACTTTCGCCTCCCGCGCGTCGTTTCGATCAATGCCTCCGGTCATAAATACGGCTTGGTTTATCCAGGAGTGGGATGGATTCTGTGGCGCGACAAAGTGTACTTGCCGGATGATCTGGTCTTCCATGTCAGTTATCTGGGCGGTGACATGGTCGATTTCTCGATCAATTTCTCGAGGCCCGGCAATCAGGTAGTGGCGCAGTATTACAATTTTCTGCGCTTGGGTCGGGAGGGGTATAGACGCATCCAGCAGGCCTGCCAGGATGTCGCGCTCTATCTCTCTGGAGAGATCGCCAAGCTGGGCCCGTTCGAGCTGATCACCAACGGCAGCGATATCCCGGTATTTTGCTGGAAACTGAAGGAGGAGGCCGCGGCGGCCACCCGCTATACCTTATTCGATATGGCGGACAAACTCCGAGAGCGGGGCTGGCTGGTGCCGGCCTATCCCATGCCGCCGAACCGGCAGGATCTGGTGGTGCAGCGCATCGTGGTCAAAGAGGGCTTCAGCCGTGACATGGCCGATATGCTGTTGAACGATATGCGCCGGGCGATTGAATGGTTCGAATCACAGCCTGATTTTGTCGGCAAAAAAGAGGGGGCGCATTTTCATCATTGATTTTTGCTGGGTTGGAAATCTTCAACCAGAACTTACGGTGAATGACTACGTGTGATCTTTTTCGGGAACGTTTTCTGGAATCGAAAACTTCTACGATGGGTGTGGCTGTTGTGGTCTGTTCTCTACTTCTACTTTCTCTATCCCTTTTTCTACATATTAGCTTGCTATGGCTGCGATGGCGTCGTCGATACTGTCGACCACGGTCAGGATAGATAGAAAACCACTAATCTCAAAAACTTGACGGATGGGCTCTTTAAGCCTACAAAGTGCAAATGCTCCACCCTCAGTCTTGAGACGTTTGGCCGCCATCAATAACACACGTAATCCGGCGCTGGAGATATAGTCCAGGCTACTAAGATCGATAACCATCTTGTTACTGCCGGCATCGATCTTGCCCATCAGTTGTTGTTCGAAGGCTTCCGAGGTCGTGCTGTCCAGGCGACCTTCGAGCGCCAGTATGGCAGTATTGTTGTTTTCTGTTTCACGAACATTCATGCTTTTACTCTCAATCGATAGTAACAGGCGCAAGTTTACGCGCCAGAAAAGTTCTTGCCTAGGTGTTTAGACCCGTGTGATCATTTACCTCGCAGGAGTTATCCGTTATTCTTGGCGCGAGAGGTTCTCCTGGAAATTGCCGGTGGGGCGACTGGAGTCTGCCCCACCGGCGGCGCGCGGCCAGAGTGGGCGTGACGCGTCGTGACATCAACCCGAATCCCTGAGGAAGTATTGTCAGCCATGATATTGCAACTGC
>Ga0209633_10004174_pt1 | contig 13066 bp, 6 predicted proteins | sample Cruoilmetagenom1_FD_187290 | JGI IMG/M metagenome (GOLD analysis project Ga0209633, IMG submission 187290) | Oil polluted marine microbial communities from Coal Oil Point, Santa Barbara, California, USA - Sample 1 (SPAdes) (version 2) | ecosystem: Environmental > Aquatic > Marine > Oil seeps ... | reverse complement strand
ACCGAATATCCGAACTGATCCGACGACGTCGGCGTCGGGTCGTCATAGGTCCCCAAAACCGTACCCGCAGCAGCAACATCGTCCTCACTCACCTGGCCGACGGCCAACTGCGGCACATCTATGGTCATGCCGTCGCTCTGCTCCAGCGTGAAGGCATCACGAGACCAGTTCTCGATGACCAATTCATCGGATGCTGAAATGGCGATCCGAAGGTTGGACGCGAAATCGGCGGCGCCATCCGAGACGATCTGGTCGAGGGAGAACGAAAGATTGGATCCAACGATGCCGTCGTCGAAGATGATGCGATTCAGACCCAAAACGTCGAAGATCTCGTCCTTCCCCGACCCGACATAGTAGGTGTCATCGCCCTTGCCGCCGAGAAGCCGGTCATCGCCCGCACCGCCGACGAGAATATCGATGCCGTCGCCTCCGTCGAGCGTGTCGTTGCCCGCGCCGCCACGGACATAGTCGTCGCCCTCGCCAGCGATGATCGTGTCGTTGCCGGCGCCGCCGAGCAGAATATCGTTGCTCAGCGCACGATCGGCTGTTGCCGCATCGACAAAAATGCTGCCGACATCTTCCGCCTGCCAAATGTCGCTGGCACTGGTGCCGTTGACCTGCGCGCCGTCGAGCGTGGCTACGATGTGCTGATATTCGATCTCGGTCGCAAACTCCTCGATCTCGATGCGCCCCTGAGAGACGCTGTCGACGAATTGCTCGAAGACAAGGGTCGTGCCCTCGATGCTGATTGAGACATCGGCGAGCGAGAAGCCCTGCCCCTCGAGGCCGAAGCTTTCGAAGAAGGCCTGAAGGCCGCCATAGAAGTCCGACGTGTTCCAGTTCGCGAGACCGAGCTCATCGGCGCGGACGAGTGTAATGATCCAGGCAGCAGAGAAGGATGAGTTCGGCTCTTGAGTGATAAGAGCGTCGATGACGCCCTTGTTCTTCAGATAACCCGAAAAATCCGCCGCGATCTGCAGGTCGCCAAGCAGAACGTCCAATGTCGTGGCTTCGGAATTCTCGAGCGCGCGCTTGATGTAGGGATCGCCGCCATCGATCCGGAAGTCCCTCAGAGTCCTGAAGACACCCTCGCGGACTGCCTTCTCAACGTCGCCAAGGTCGAAGTTTCCATCCGCCGTGCGTGCCTCGACCCGGAGCTTGCCGTCCTTGGCCTTCCACGCCATGTAGTAGGAGAGCGTGTCGCTGAGATCCATGGTGCCGCCGATGAGCTCCACATATGTGTTGAGTACATCGACCGCAGAGTCGGCCATCGCCCGGAGAACATTCTTGTCCGAGCCCAGGATATCGGAATCATGGGTCAGCGCGCCGCGAGCAAAGAGCCCTGTATCAGCGTTGAACTCGACCTTCTGCTTGCCCCAGAATCCGATGGCGTTCAGCTCTTTGTTGAGCTTCGCCAGGGTCGTTGCCTTGGATTTTCTCAAGACTTTGGCCAGATACGGATTGCCGCCGTCGAAGCGCATGGACTTCAGAGAGCGCAGAACGGCTTTTTCAACCAGACCGTTTCCAGTGGTATTCGTATACGTCTTGCCGTCAGCCGTTGCCTGTATCCGGAAACTCTGCGTCTTGGCCGTCCAGGCCATATAGAAGGTCGGCGACTTGACCCTCGTGACGGTACCGCCAACGGCCTCCGCATAATCGTTGAGCACATCGATCGCCGCATCGGCCATGGCGCGCAGGTTGTTGACATCATTGTTGGTGATGTCGCTATCGGCCCTGTAATCGCCGCGCTCGAACCGGTCCTGACCGTAGTCGTATGTAACCCGTTGCCGGCCCCAAAAGCTGTCCGGGCCGTCGTCCCAGCCGAAGATATCGGAGACGAAATCTCCGATGAGCGTGCCAATGATGGTGCCGATGAATGCGCCCACGCCCGGGATCGGGATGGGCAGCATACGACCTATGGCGCCACCGATACTCCCGCCTATCGCCCCGGCCTGTGTTTCCGGTTCAACGATCTCGTTAGCGAGATAACTGCCGAAGAAACTCCCGATGTTCCCGGCACTAAACGTTCCAGGCACCTCAACCCCGCCGTTGGTCGTCCCAAACAGGCTGCCGCCCAAACCGTCGAGCAGGCCGGTTGCATTCGGATTGTTATAATTAGTGAGCACGACATTGATGGTCGAGCCGATGGTACTGCTGGCCGCATACTGGAAGAGATCGTTGCCGAACCCGTCACCGATATTGAGCGCTTCGCCCAGCTCAGCCGCCAATAGGGAGGACACGACGTTGATGCCGGCGTTCCTCAGATTGACGAAAAGCTCGTCGCCGAAATTCGAGAAAGCCGTGGATATCGGATCACTGAGATTACCAACACCAAGCAAAATGGCTTGTTCGGCGTTCTGCAAAACGGTCGCGAGCACGGAACCGGCCGCCACCTGGGCGAAGATGTTGTCGCCACCAATAACGCGCCCGAGGCTGGCGCCGAACACTTTGCCGATTTCGCCGGCAACATAGGTCGATTCTTGTGGTTCAGGATCCGATCCGTTTGGCTGCTCTGAGACGGTGACGCTGGTTTCCCATTCAACGACTTCGGTGCCGTCAGCATTCAGGGTGCCATCGCGTGTGATGACGGCCGTCTCCTGGGTGTCTGGATTGCGCGTGACCTGACCACTTGTGATCACGACGCCTTGGTCGTTCAGGTGCTGGAAGCCCGTTAGGTCGCCATCAACGTTTAGGAAATAGTCGAACGGGCTGTCGGTGTTGATGGGCTGGCCGGAGGATGTCGTGCCTGACGCCTGGGTCAGCGTCGCCGTCCCATCTGTTTGCTGAGTCAATTGAAAGGCGAGACTACCGTCTGCAGCATAGGTCGTTACGTAGGCCGCGCCTGTCGTGTCGTCATCACCGACCTCGATGCGCGGCACACCAACGCTATCCACATAGGTGAAACCATCATCCCCAATGATCAGATCATCCAGGGAAATGTCCGAAAAATTGAGGTCGGCCGTCGCTAAAGCAAGTTGCAGAACGGAATCCGCCCCAACTATGCCGTCGAGTGTTGCCGCATAGTCCGATGTGATGTCGTACGCGCTGCCGAATATGTTGGGAGCAAAGTCTGGGCCCCCCAGATCTGCGGCTTGAGCAGTTGATACAAAATTCAAAAAATCTGGAAAAAGATTTATCTCCGCGAAGTTCGGGTCGCTTAAATCATGATCATCGAGACTTCCAGGAGCATAATTCTCAATCAAATTATCTTGAGTTGGCAAACTAATACCAGCATTAAAGAGAGCATTATCAACAAACGTATTACTATTTCTGATATAAGGACTATATTTGTATTGTCTTATGTTATAATCAACTGATGTATCGATAATTGATTGCCATTGTTGTGACAAATCAGCGCCCGTTAACAAAGTTTCAGATTGGTGTGCATTTGGTCCAGTCTGATTTTCTCCAAGTGTGATTTGCTTTATCGAAGTTTCTAGATACCCAAACGGACGATGATTTGGGATCAAAACAGATAGCATTTCGTCAGCGGGATTCCCCTCATAGGCTTCACTTCCACCACCCTGAACGATGAAGGATTGATCCTGACTATTCGTATATACGATATACTTATGATAAATAAAATCAGAACCAAAAGCGACTGGAGAATAGAAAACTTTGATTGTTTCCATAATTTACCCCGATTTAAACTAAGGCGTTATTTTGTATACCGACGACTCAACCAACTCATATTCGTTAGATCCTAACTTTATTCTTACTCTCAAATCCTCTGATCCATAAGGAATATAAACTAGATAATGTGTTTTAACAGTAAGCTCGAATCGTATTATCGTATTTTCTAATTTTCCTCGATCAATTTTGATTTTTACTCTAGAGTTACTACTTCCTAAACTAGATAAAAAATCACTCCACCCATTCTTTGATATTATTTTATTTGTCTCATCTCTCATATCATAGAAAAAATATGGCCACTCAGATCTCTTGGTAGATGTTTTTCCTTTGGTCTTCTCCACTATTTCGCAAACTAGTTTGTTATTGCAATTATTTCGAGAAACACTTCCCAGTAATAAAACTGTTATTAGCGAAATAAAACCAAAGAGGATGAATTTTGATTTCATGACCATATAAAATTTACATTGCCCATCTATTTCTACTTATAGTGTCTTATTACACCTCTCTCACCCCCTGTTTCCCGTCGACAACACCGAGATATTTGATTACTCGGTCAGGGAACACCTGTGACTTGAGATCCTGGAGCATTTCCTCCTGCCCGCCATAGGGGGCGATGATGTCGGCGACCCACAACCGGTCGCCGCACTTCCAGTCCTGTGGCCGCAGCCTGTTGTTGCCGGAGGAAAGACGCGCCTCCGCGTCCTCATTGACGAAGGCCCAGAGCGCCACGCCGATGGGACGCGATGCGGGCTTGCCTGTGGCTTTTTCGGCTTCTGTGTCCGTCGCGTAGAACACGCGGAACTGGTTGAGCATGATCGGCGCCATGGCCATCCACTCGAGGTCCGACAGGAAGAAGGTCTTGTGGCGCGGCGACTGGGTCATCAGCCAGGTGATTTCGCCCAGCATATTGGCGACGGTCTTATTTTTCCCGCCCGGTGTCGGCTCGGTGAAGGCTGTCGCGGCTGGTTTCGTTGCTGATTTGGCTGTTTGCGGCTTTGCCCGGGTTCGGCTGCTGCCGTTGCTTTTCGGCCTGGCTTTGTTGGCGGCGGGTTTCTTCGCAGCCGCTTTCCTTTTGGTCGAGGCGGCGGCTGTCTTGGCCTTGGTAGTGGTCTTCGTGGAGGCTTTGCGCGGGGCCATGGGCTTCTTGTCCTTGCTGCTCTTGGTTTGTTTCGCGCCCGCGCGTTTGGCCGCGGGGCTGGTGGTGGCCACGCTAGCACGCGCATTACTGCCGGGCCCAACCGGTTCGAGACGGGACAGCCTGTCTGCTACATTTTCCGAGAGTCCGGCGACGAGACCGCCGCCGACTGTGTACCCCTCGCGGTCTTGCCTTTCTGGCATTCCGCACCTACCCCACCTGACGCTACCGGCACCTTTGCTGTGCCGGCTTATGCTTACATTTCCCTCTGACTGCTCAATCTATACTCGAACAGCAACAATAGTGAATATGTTAAATGTGACAGAATTAGGAGTCTATAGAAACAGAATTGGGAGTCTATAGAAAATGTATTACAATTTTTGACGGATTTATTTCGCGCTTACTCAACTTCAGATTGGTTAATCTGCATCTCCAGTAGTCCAAGCACGGCATTGAACGGCTTTGCTTTTTTCGTCATTCAGCCCCAAAGACCTTCCCGGCTTCCGAAAGCCAGACTCAACTTTTGGTTGTGCTGCCTGCTGCGACAATTAGCGCTCCCTCAGCGACTCGTCCTTCATGCGCAGCAGCGGGCTCAAGACAAACTCGATGATGCGCCGGTCGCCTGTTTTCACTTCCGCGGACACGGCCATGCCGGGTGTGAGATGAATATCCTCTCCGTCCACGGCTATGGTCTCGCGCAAGAGTGAAATGCGTACCGGGAACTGCAACTGTGCACTGTTCGCCGGTGTCGGTGCGGCCGAAGCGCCCGCCTGCCCGGCTTGTTGCTGTGGGTTGATGGCGTCATTGGACACCGCCATTACCTCTCCGGGAATGACGCCATATTTGGTGAAGGGGAAGGTCTCTATCTTGACGCGTGCCTTCTGCCCCTCCTGCACGAACCCCTTGTCCTTGTTGAGCAGCATGGCCTCGACTTCAAGCTTGGTTCCTTGAGGCACGATGACCATGATTTGCTGGCCGGTCGTCACCACATCACCGATTGTGTGGACCGCAAGCTGCTGCACCGTGCCGTCGACGGGCGCGTAAAGCGTGCTCTGCACTTCACGCACGCGCGCCTTGCGCACCTCCTGGCGGAGAGCGGAAAGTCGTTTTTCGTTTTCCGCGAGTTCCTTGACGAGATCATGGAGAATGGCTTCACGGCGCTCAATGGCCTGCTGGCGCAGGGTCGTGACGCCAGCTTTGATTTCATCCAGCCGCCCCTTGTCCGTTGCAAGGTCGGCGCGCTGCTCATAGAGCAGCTCGGCACGCTCAAGATAGGCCGCACGTGAGCCCGATCCCTTCTTGACCAGCTTGTCGAGCATATCCAGCCGCTCGGTCATCACCTCCACGAGCTTCTCGCGCTCCAAAACCGTTGCGCGGGTTCGCTCCAGTTCCATGGCGCGCTGATAGGCTTCATGACCCAACCTTTCCTGCTCGGCGTAATAGGAGCTGAGCGTCTGGGCCAGCACCTGGCGCTGGAGTTTGCGCAGGGCTTCCGGCACATTTCCGGGCAGGCCGATGGCGATTGTGTCGACAGGGGTTTTTCTCTTAATCGCAAGCATGGCAGCTGCGAGCCGCGCCGAAACGGCCTCGGTAATGGTTTTTTCCTCTTCAAGGCGGACGCGTTCGGCATGGTGCTCGGTCGGATCAAGCTCGACCAGCAGCGTGCCCTTTTTGACCATTTCACCCTGGCGGATGTGGATGGCCTGAACGCGGCCCGTTATCAGCGGCTCGATCACCTTGATATGGCCTGACGGGATGATCTTGCCTTGCAGCGTCGCGTAGATATCGATGCGCCCGAAGATCGACCAGACAACTGCGAGAGTGAACAGGGTGATGAGCGCCAGGGCGAGCAGACGCCCGCCTGGAGAAGGCGGCGTCTCCATGATCTCGATGGCCGCGGCCTGAAATTCCCGCTCGTTGCGCGTGAGCTTTGGTTTTTTGCCTTGCGCTTTTTCTTCCGCAAGCGCGGCGCGGCCCACGGACCAGTAGTTTCGGATCTTGTCGAACATGGTTTCCGTTCCCCGCTATTCCGCCGCTACGCGCGTGGGGCCGCCGGACTGCAGCCGGTAGAGCTGCGCGTAGCGGCCCTTTTTTTTGCGTATAAGCTGCGCGTGTGACCCCTGTTCGGTGATCCTGCCGTTCTCGATGGTGACGATCCGCTTGGCGTCACGGATGGCCGCCAGGCGGTGCGCGATAATGAAGACGGTGCGGCCCTTGCCGATCTTTTTCATGTTCTGCTGGATGATGAATTCGGACTCATAATCAAGCGCACTGGTCGCCTCATCGAAGATCAGGATTTTTGGATCGGTCACAAGGGCGCGGGCGATGGCAATGCGCTGGCGCTGCCCGCCCGAAAGATTGCTGCCGCGCTCTTCCAGAACTGTGTCGTAGCCGTGCGAGAGTTCCAGAATGAAATCATGCGCGCCGGCCAACTTGGCCGCCTGCTCAACGGTCTCGAATGGAAGTCCCGGGTCCGCCAGGGCAATGTTGTCACGAACAGAGCGGCGAAAGAGCACGTTCTCCTGCAAAACCACGCCAATCTGACGCCGCAGGGAACGCGGATCGGCCATGGCGAGGTCGACGCCGTCGATCAGAACGCGCCCCTTGGACGGCACGTGCAGTCGTTGAATGAGTTTGGTGAGTGTGCTCTTGCCGGACCCCGAAGGCCCAACGACACCGATTACCTCGCCCGACTTGACGTCCAGATTGATGTCGCTCAGCACTTCCGGCGCACCCGGCGTGTAGTGAAACGAGACGTGCTCGAATTCGACATGACCTTCGAGCGACTGCAGCGCGGTTTGGCTCGGGCCGCTCTGATGCTCGATAGGCGCGTTCAGAATGTCGCCGAGGCGATCGACCGAGACACGCACCTGCTGAAAATCCTGCCAGAGTTGCGCGAGGCGCAGGATCGGTCCCGACACGCGCCCGGCCAGCATGTTGAACGCGACGAGCTGACCAACGGTGATCTCGCCTTTGATGACCAGCTGTGCGCCGAACCACAGCGTCGCGGCAATCACCGCCTTGTTGATGAATTGCGCTATGTGACTTGCGACATTGCCGAGATTTGCCGCCTTGAAATTCGCATTCACGTAGCCGGAGAGTTGATCCTCCCATCGCCGCTGCATTTGCGGTTCTACGGCCATGGCTTTCAGCGTTTCCACCCCAACGATGGATTCAACCAGAAAGGTCTGATTTTCCGCACCACGATGAAATTTTTCCTCAATCCGCTTTCGAAGGATGGGCGTCACAGCTATCGACAGCACCACATAAAAAGGAACCGACGCGAGCACGATGAGGGTCAGTTCCGGACTGTAGAACCACATGACGATAAAGAAGATAATCGTAAAGAAGACATCCAGGACCAGCGTGAGCGCCGATCCCGTCAGAAACGAACGGACGTTTTCCAGCTCGCGCACCCGGGCAACCGATTGTCCAGCCTGGCGCGCCTCGAAATAACTGATCGGCAAGGCGAGCATGTGATTGAACAACCGCGCACCGAGCGCCACGTCCACCTTGGACGCTGTGTGGGTCATGACATAGGTTCGAAGTGCACTGAGCGAGACCTCAAATACCGACACAGCTGCCAGCCCGATGAGCAGAACATGCAACGTCGTCAATCCGTGATGGACAAGAACCTTGTCGATCACCAGCTGGAAAAAGATGGGCGTGATGAGCGCCAGCAATTGCACAAAGAAGGACGCAACCAGAATCTCTCCGAACAGATGGCGATAGCGAATGATCTCAGGGATGAACCAACTGAAATCGAAGCGGCGGGCAGCACCTGCGACATGCGCACGAGTGGTCAGTGAAATGAGATAGCCGCTCCAGTCCGCTTCAAACTCTTCGCGTGGGAGCTCGCTCAGTTCTTGCTGACTTGGATCGCGGATCAGGACTTTGTCGGCACCAACGCCGCCCAAAATGACGAAACGGCCGTTCTGCATTTCGGCGATGCACGGGAGTGCCGCCTTATCCAGGCGCGATGGTTTGCAGCGGCTGCGCCGCGCCCGAAACTTCAGCCGCTTGGCCGCGCGCAATATGTCGTTTGGCGAAAGCAGCCCCTCGACGCGACCGAGATCGTAACGGACTTGTTCCGGATCAGCCGCGATCCCGAAGAACTGAGACATTAATATGAGGCAATAAAGCCCAGTGTCTATTGGAGTTTCTTCGGTTTCTCCAATATCGTCGACCGCCCGCACCGACATTCCGACCCTAAACTACTGATCTACGCCACGCCGCAAGAATTTTATTTGTCTTGTATTTTTGAGCTCCCTTTAAACACAGAAGGCGTGCCCTGGAAAGTTACATTGTTTGGGGATACGGCTAATTGGCTCAGAGAAATGGAATGTTCCACGAGTGCATTGTTCAATATGACAAGATGATGAAGCCTAGACTATTCAGACAACATTTCGTTGGAAGGCGCATCTGCTGCCGTTGTGGCGATGCGTGCCACTAATGTGCCTCTTACATCTATTGGTTGTGTTTTGACAAAGCATACAACCCGAGATGGCGACAAGCTAAAATGCTGGCGCGCCGATGGCTAGGCGGCTGATATCTCACCGTCTGAACTAAAATTGAGAGGGGTCGGCCCGCGCGCTGGCCCCTTCTCACCCAACCAGGACGTGAGCAATCCAATCGCAAAAAAACGTTTTGGGTCTAAGTTGAAGCAGCGGTAATTTTTGAAAAGACGACGTAGCAAACATCATCCTTGCCGGAGATTTCAATTTTTGCGGGGTCTGTAACACGCAGGACATAATCTCCTGGCTTTTTGATCTCCAGTTTTTCACCGCCAACACTCAGTTTTGAACTCTTGCACCCGCCCACACCGGAGATCTTGAAGCTGAGATCGTATGCGCCTGCGGGCAGGCTGGTCACAATCTCAAGTCCCGCCTGTCGCCCGTCGGGTTTGTTGTCGCCGACATAATTGGGAATATGCGCGAAATCCGTCGACCACGCTTTGCGGCCCTTGGCCTCGACCGGCTGCCAGTAGAGCGCGATGGCACCCACATGGCCGCGGGTCACCTGTAAATCCGGCGCCGTCAGATAGTAGAAGGGATCGACCCCGCTTGCGACCACGGTAGCGAACCAGACATCGTTTGCATTCACCCGCGGGCGGACCGGATTTACCCGCGCCTCGTCGAGCGTCATGGCCGAGAACAGGCCGGCGTCGTCGCGCAGAAATAGACCGCCCCAACTCACGTCAGCGAAAACCCACCTATTGAGCAGAAAAATCTCAACGCCGATGTGCGACGCGCGTGCGCCCTTCGCATCACTGTACCAAAATTCGACCGGACGGGCCTTTAGTCCCAGTCGTTCCGCGAACATCAGAAAAATCTTTACATGATTACCGCAAATGCCATGCGCATCGACGAGTGCAGCGTGGGCGTTCTTGGGCGGTGTGAATCCTTCTTGGATCGCCCAGGCACTATACCGCGCAGAGCTTACCTCGTGTTGCACAAAACTTAATAGCTCAAGCGTTGCGAGATACGACCACACAGCGGACGCATCCAGTCCGGGATTCTTGGATAAGATCAAGGTTTGGCTGGCACCATCTGCTGCAGCTTTGATCAAACAGACGCGTCTGTCGACGTCGTCCGACTGGGGACAAAAGCGCGAACCTTGTGACACCTCAACGGAACCAGCCGAAGAACTGGCGTCGGCTTGAGGTTTGGAAGATCTCGCAGCACCGAAGTGGCCATTGACGACAAATAAAGCCCCGGCTAGACAGACAACTGCCGCACCACAAATCATTCCGATGAGAGTCTTTTTCATGAAAGACCTTTGAAGCAACTTCGCGTTCATTGATGGTCGGCGAGAGCAATCGAACATTCAAACTAGCAAAACCGAGCTCGGCGGTTAACTAACCATTTCGGTATTGGCGTCAAGCTCGGTCAGCGCGATACAGACAAAATCATAATCGTATCGCTCATTTCCGCTATTGGCACTTAGCAGACGTTAGGGACCGATCCGTAGAACGTCCGCTTTTGACCCGAAGCGGACCTCTTTTTTCTCCATCGACTCTGAATCCAGGATTCTGAAGTTGTGGGTGCCGATCCGTTCACAAGTCACTATCCTGCCAACATTCACCTCGAAGTGTTGGTGCGCAAATGCATTTTGACCTCATAGCTCAATGTTTGTTCCTGCTTGCGATCGCCAACGGTGCGCCGATTTTGATCAGCAGGATATTGGGAGACACTTTTTCCCGAGCTATCGACAGAGGGATCACTTTGCCCGACGGACATCAGCTTTTTGGCCACTCGAAGACGTGGCGGGGAATTATCGCGGCCTTGGTCGCGACCGCGATGATGGCGCTGATAATCGGAATATCATGGGTCATTGGCTTGATGTTGGCGGCACTGTCCTTGGTAGGCGACCTGGCTTCCAGTTTCGTAAAGCGCCGTCTGGGTTTAGCCCCGAGCAGTCGATTTTCTGGTTTGGATCAGATTCCGGAGGCGCTGATTCCAGCTCTTGCTGGCATCTGGCTTCTCGGTCTTAACGTCTATGATGTGACTGTGGTCGTTATTCTGTTCTTTGTGGGAGCAATCCTTTTATCGCGGCTTCTTTTCAAACTGAATATCCGCCAGCACCCATACTGAGTAACCCGTCACGACTCCTTTTCGAGATGATGAAGCGTGATTTCCGGCGCGCAGTTGAAGCGAACGGGAACAATGGACGTGCCCACCCCAACCGATGTGTAGCCGTGCATCGCATGATGCTGCCAGGGCCCCGACCCCAATCGCCTCGGAAGGATCGAGTCCAAGGTGATGGGAATCCGGCCGGGCAGGCAGATTTGTCCGCCATGAGTATGGCCGCTGAGCATCAGATCGAAATCTGCGTGCGCAGCCTGCCGGTAGATCTCTGGTGTGTGCGAAAGTAGGATCGAAAACTCATCATTAGGGATTTGGGCGGCGGCCTTTTCTATGTTGTCGGCCCGGTAAAAGTGGGCATCGTCAATACCGGCCAGGTGAACATGTTCTCCATCGCGCTCAATAGTGACGGACTCGTTCAATAGGACCCGGATACCCAAATGTTCCAGTCCGGGAACCATAAGAATGGAATCGTGATTGCCCAAAACACCGTAAATTGGACCCTCTATCGCAGTGGTGAGGTCGGCGATGCCGGCCAGCATCTTATCAAAGGGGCCGAACGTCAGGCCGCGGTAATCGCCGGTCAGAACACAGAGGTCATAGGTTAGGGTGCCGAGGAGGTCCGCGACGTGCTGCATAGCCCGTTCGCTCGTGTCGACATGCAGATCGCTCAACTGCAGGATCGCGAACCCCGCGTAGGGCTTCGGTAGTCCCGCCATTCGCAACCGATTGTTACGGACGACGACATGTGCTGCATTCCTTCGCCCCCGCCAATAGAGCCCGCTCAATTTCAAAACCCATTCAATCAACAGAGCTGAGGATTTCGAATTCTCGATATGGAAAAAATTGAGCCCTTGCCCGAACACCTGCGCTTCGTGATCTTTCTCTACTCCGAGGCGCTGTTTGGCGTGAATTCGCCCCAGGCGAGTTTCCAGGTAGTCGAACTCTTCGGTTTTCACTATCTAATCCGCTGGCGTTGTGGCGGTAAGGGATGCGAAGCATATATACCATTTCATGCAACCCTTGGACGTCAAACGTTGCAACGTAGCGCACGCGAGGCTGAGTTTCTGAGACTTGAGTCCGCTTTACGCCGACAGTGAAGCCCAAACGACGCTGTGACGAAAGTCTGCTTCTGACCCAAAGCGGACGTCGGCTATGGTGTCAGCGCCTTAATCCATCGTCCCATTGATTGCGTAATCGAATATTTGATAGTTGCGCAGTGCGGCTGACGATGCCCGCGCGGAATATTCTTTGTTGAGGGGTTCCGACACGATGAACGGCACCTTCTGCTCGGCAACGCCTCCATGTGACCTCAGCCGGTAGCCCTGAAGTGCTGAGAAGTCGTGATAGGATTCACTTGATCCGACTACGGTCGCGGCATCGCTGATGACTGCGATGTCAGGTTGGCGATCCTCGGGAAGCTCGAACTCGCGGCACGCCGCGACCCGGTCAAGCACTTGTTCAATGCCCGGCAGTTTCTCGATGAAGGCCATGACCTCCTCGACGCTGGCGCCGCTTCGGCAATAAACACCGACGAAGCCTCCCAGAGCTCCATGGTGAACAATATAAGGGTCCGTCAATGTCAGAATGACCTTTTGACTACCAGCTCCGAATTTCTGATCTAGCTCGTCCTGGAGGAACACGACGTTCGGTGACCCGTCGGGTTTGGACTTGTCGTTCATTCCATGGTCCGCGGTGATCGCCACTCGTGCGC
>Ga0209633_10004173_pt1 | contig 13071 bp, 11 predicted proteins | sample Cruoilmetagenom1_FD_187290 | JGI IMG/M metagenome (GOLD analysis project Ga0209633, IMG submission 187290) | Oil polluted marine microbial communities from Coal Oil Point, Santa Barbara, California, USA - Sample 1 (SPAdes) (version 2) | ecosystem: Environmental > Aquatic > Marine > Oil seeps ... | reverse complement strand
AGCATTAACACTCAGCCTCGCAACGATATTCTCCACTGCATCATGCTGAAAACCGGAGACAAGTATCTGACCTCTTATCGATTTGGTCTTGTCATACTCCTCATTGAGCCTTTCAATAATTGCTGTAACAACTGTTGTTTTCCCCGTTCCCGGAGGTCCCTGAATAAGAGCAATATCCGGGGTGTTTAATGCAACGTCGATAGCCTCCACCTGCCTGTCTGTAGGAGGATGCTTAAAGATCTTCTCTTTCACGAATGACGTCAAGGGCTTCAGTTTTGTGACGCGTCGAGTACCGGAGGGTATTCCATTTTCTTCGATAAGCAACCCTAACTCTGGATTAGCGCTACGCCCGGCTAAGATAGCTGCCCGTGCTTTCATCCGTCGTTCAATCTGAGCCTGCTCTCCTCTAGTTGACCAAACGAGATATGGCATTTGGGGAACCATATTGAGTTCGAGTTCAATACTCTTATTTGAAATCGAAACTATCTTAACTGCAGCATTCCCTGACTCTAGTGCCTTCTGCTTTTCTTTCGCATTTTCCTTGAATGCGTTTTCTATAATGGCTGAATAATCATTCCAGCTCATGTCTGGATTATTTACATACAGTGGGATTTTATCGGTTAACTCAATAGTATCTGATAATGCCAGCTCTTTTGGAGGAGGGGTATTAATGAAGAATTTGACAGTTTTCCCGTTCTGAGATGCTTCTGGACTTCCGTTATGTTCAATAACTCCTATCGCTTTTGCTTTACTTAAAAAAAGTTCTCCCTCAATCAAACCATATTCATCCCATTGTTTGAGGTAGCTACCAGATTCCTGGGTCAATCGAGCCATCTCACCAGCGTTGATTGCCGATATTTTTTCAGGTAAAGAAGTAAATATTATATTTCCATGAGCCAGACGTATCGCTCCATCTTTATTGCTTGCATCACGGAAGACAACTTTTGAAGCGAAAAATATCTCTTCAAATCGTGACAGTTGTTTTTTCTGAACAGGAATCCTTAGTCTATCTCCCTGAATAGAAAATGAACGATACTCTTCTTCAATAGAGTTGATTGTCTCGTCCTCATCACCTTGTGAATCAAAATCAATATCTGAGGATTTTCCCGCAAGCATCACAAAAAAGGTCTCATCACCAACTTTTAGAGTGCATTTTTCCGAAAACAGCTTTCCCAGCTCTTCGGCTCCATTGAAGCGAATGCCATTTATTTTAGCCGTTGACTCCATGCGCTCATCAATGCCGATCTCCACATCGCCAATTTCAACAATTTCACCATTAAAAAAAATGATTTTCACAAGTGCACTGCCGTCCCTGGCAACCTGCATTACCTCGGCAAGATGCGCACAACCTCTTTTCAGATGAAAATTCAGATCTTTTCCGGACGAGGCGTCCCGCAGCAACGCTTTCCACTGCTTGCCCTCGACTCTTAGTTTGTATGCCTGCCCAGCATTATTGGGTGCGATATATCCAACACCCATGTTTGGAGACTCTCCAGACAGCTCCGGTTTCATCCATAATTCAAAGGTGATTTCAGCATTTATGTCTTTCAGTCTCATTTACTACCTCCGCTGATCATGCATTTAACCAACCGAGGACTATTCAGATGTGCGAACATCCAAAACTGAACATCCGGCGCTGTCCGGTCTATATTCATTTGAGAATAGAGCTTCTGAAAATCACTTTGAGTATGGCTGTCAGCAGCAATGGACAATTCGGCTTTGCCATGGTCTGATTTTTTAATCAGAATACCTTTTTCAGTTAAAGATATGAGCACCTCTACTGTATCCGAATCAAGCATTGCAAACTCATCAAAGACTCGTCTCGGTATCGTCAGTTCCGAACCCTGATGGATCTCCCGAATATAGCGCCAGCATGGTGAGCTTAAGGGCTTATTAGGTCCATTCCATCGATACGATTCAATAATTAGTACTTGTGGCCTTGGAGTTTCACAGTATGGACAATTGTGCCCCTCTGTTTCAGGATGAATGAAGTCGTAGTAATAATTCATGGAGCAGCCCGAGCACGCGACTGTCATATCCGCTGCCTGAGCGAGAGCTTCAGGCCAGTGATAGATGGTCGGCCGCAGCAAAGGGGATGTCCTGCCCGGGCCGAATGTGCCATCAAATAAAGAGGTCAGTTTCTCTGTAAGGAGAATGGATATGGGCAGACCGCTGTCAGAAGAGTTTGAATCATCATCTTGGTCATCAACCCAAGGGAACAATCCGGCATAGGCCTTATCTTCAATATCCTCGTCATCATTTTCTTCATCAGCCCAGTCGCCTTCATCCGTTCCATCCACCTTTTTTCCGACAAAAGGGTGAATCAGCGAAAGAAGGTAGAAAGCCACCACCGCAAACGCATGACAATCGCTTGAAGGTCTTCCACCGTCTTTGCCCTGAACCAGTTCCGGGGCTCCGTATTTTGGTGTGTAAACAACACTTCCGCCTGCGGAAATTTCAAATCGAATGTTGTCGGCATCGATCAGCCATACCGATGAGTCATCAATTCCTTCTGAAATAAAGATATTGTTGGGTGATATATCGCCATAGACCATGCCGTTGCCGTGGAGGCGTGCCAATAAAGACGCGCACTTGTAGAGCGCATGAAGCCTGCGCCTGAGTCCTCCGGTTTTATAATAGTGAACGATCTTTTTGGCTTCGTTCTCCGGCATAGCAGAGAGCCATGCAGGGATATCATCGGGACCAATTTTTTCAGCGGACTTTCCGTCGAGCCAGAAATGGCTGAACGGAACCATCTCACTCAAAAGCTGCATCACATAACCGGCATTGTTCTGAAGCAGAGCGGCCGGTACGGATATATTCAGGCTCTCTGGCAGAGGAAGGAGCCGGACACTTTTAAAGCGCTTTGAATACCGCTCCACCGAATCCTTATCTATGACAGGATTCCCGCTTTCATCTGTAACAAGCTTGATCGCCAGATCAGGGTCCTTGGTACGGAAAACCACCCCTTGGCCACCTTGACCAAGCAACTTGTCCTGAATGTGCACATTCTGATATTCGTCCACATATTCGTTGAATCTTTGGCTCATTGGGAACCTCCTTTCTTAAACAGACAGGCAATCGTTTTGTCATCGGAGTGTCCCGGGACCGGCCATTCATTGAGCCAACGTTTGAGATCCCTCTTTCTTTCTTCCGACTCCAGGTCTGCATAAGTGGAGTTGAGTTCCTGTGCAAAGATCATCTGTTTTTCAGGTAACAGGTCATCGGATATTCCATCCGTGCATAGCACAACTGCATTGCATGCCGCGCTTTCAATCGTCGCGGTTTCCCACTGATCGGGTTTAAACTCCTGCTGAAGACTGTTTGTGTAGTTTGAGAATGAATCCTGTTTGTTATCACTGAGGATAAGGTGGTTTTCTTCAGTTTCTCCAAGGGCGGCAATCATTCCGTCCCCGAGGCGGCCAAGAGTGATAATTCCTTCAATCTGGATGGCAAAAAGGCATGTGGCCGAACAATCTGATGAAGAGTACGGAGCTATTTTAACAAGCCAGTTGGCATGAATGAGGCGCAGAATGTCAACGATGTTGGCATCAGGGTTATTCTGAAAGCTCTTGGCTGCTTCAAAAACAGCAAGACAGGCAGCTTTTGAACCGTGATCTGAATGCGCCTTGCTGCCCAAGCCGTCCGATACAACAACAACATTTCCCCATTTATACCGACGTGCCATCCAAGAGTCCTGATTGGGAATCCCGGCTTTAACATGTAGGGGGCCGATTACTGAGGCACCCCAGCTGTTCCAGAGTTGATCAAGCATCCCAATCCTCCTCTGGTTCTTCTGATTCAGCCGGTTCGGATTGCAGAATCTGGGCCGTGGATACTGGCGCGGCCAACGGCTCATAAGAACCAAAGATTGTGCTGTCAATCGCTGAAGCTATATTCTCCGAAAGGTAAACAGTGTTGGTTGTGGAAATTTTCTTCAACTTCATCAAGTCAGCATCAGCGCCGACTGCAACAGTCCGGATTATCAGATCAGGAAATGTGCTCAGTTGGTTCTGAAAGCTTACGATGTCTGAATTGGAAAAATTGCCGTCAGACAGAATGAGAACCATCGATCTCCCGGTATCATTCAGATGCTGGGAGAGAACAGCAGAGAGAACACATAGGTTTGAGGAGCCTTCAACGTTTAAGGCAGGGATATCCCCGTCGCTTTGCAAAGCGATCTCGGAAATATTCTGTGCCCATTGATAAAAACGGATGTCTAAGTCTGAGTATTTTTCCTGATCTATGAGCCGCAGTTGAGCCGCGTAACGGCACAAATTCCGCTGGAGATGGATTTTCCCCATCTCATTCATACTGCCGGAAACATCAACAATGATATAGAGGGCTGTTTTCATCGATGACGCCCTCCGGATTGAACCTTCTCTTCCAGTTGCTTGAATAGATTATTGCCCGATACCGACTGAAGGTTTTTCGAGTCGTCGATCTTCTTTCTGACGACTTTGTTTTTGGGGTAGAAACATAAGGCTAAAACAGCTCTGCCTTCGATTCCGCCAAAATAACGGACAATATTCTGGAGCTTCATGACATGCTCACTGTTCACATTGCCAGCTTTGCATTCGATGACATAGAGACGCCTTCCATCTGTGAAAGTAATATCAAGCTCCTGATAAGTATCCCCAAACAGGCTGCTCAGCTGTGCCCCGAAGCTTAGTGCCCCCTTATCGGCATTGTCTTCTTTGAACGAAACCTCAAGACCGATACGCATATCCTTGATCAAACCGGCATCAACAAGAGGCTGAAGTTTCATGAAGGTGTATTCCTCAAACCATCCGCCAGAGAGATATTTGGCAAAATCCGGCCACTCCTTAAACTCAAAGTGTTTGCTGCCGATGCTTATCTTCGCACTTTTATCTTTTGAGAGTTTTGCGTAGATATCACCGTTGTGCAGTTCAAACGGCTGAAAGCTGTCGTTATATCGGGACAGTTCTCTGTAGAGTCGTGAAATTTTAGACCGCGCCTGCCAGAGCTCATTGGTCAGACTTTTTCGGTCCTGGGATTTTATTCCGGGGATATCATCCCAACGGCCTGCTTTCGAGATAAACAGATTGTTGCCGTTGAGTTGAATAAAGGTCTCCACAGAAGGAATTAGCTTTGTATCAACGCTCTTAAAGTCATTGAGATAAAGCACCTGATTGTTCCGGCTATTGAAATAAAACGGCGTTGCATTTACCTTCCGGCAGGCGGCAAGAGCCCCGGCATACATCAGCTTGGTTCCACCCGTTAAGTTGAAGCCTACTCTTATATTGGCAGGCATTTTGGTGATCAGGTCCAGAATTGTGGAACGAACATTTTCAGGATCGTATGGGTCCACGCCGATTTCACCGTATTCAGCTTCCCCAAGAAACTGCTTCATGACATCAGCAGGGAACTGAGCTGAATTTACAAAGATATGCTTCCTGCTTGAAAACTGGATCACGCCGAGCAGATTCGGCATTCGTTGTTCACCGAACAGGTGAAAAATGACATCATACTGATCAAAATCCGCATTTGTTGTCCGAACCTGTCTTCCATGCCATTCCAGCCATTCGCTCGGCAGGACGATTCTTTCCGGAGGTCTTCCGGGCTGAGAAGATGCTATAAGGCGTTTCTTCAGGGTTGGATGCCTCAAAGCTGCAAAAGCCCATACAAAAGCCATAACAGGAGTTCCCGGACTCAGGTAGAGCGTAACCAGCTTTTCACCTTCCAATGCCGCAACCGTATTCAGGGACTGAGTCGCAGTCTCATATATACCTTCAGTGTCATTGAGATGCTTCAGACCCACAGAGTGAAAACGCACATCAACCTTTTTACCGGCATCCCGAAGTTGCTTTTCAAGCCACTGATTAAAATGGTTGTGCGCTTCAGCGGTATTTGAAAACAGGTCAAGAAACGCGCTCGCAGTTGCAGGATCAGAACCTTCTATCTCTGCTATTTTTTGCTGAAATTCACCAGCTCTGTTTTCGGTTTTATCCGGGTGCGTAAAACCAAGGATGACCACATCTGTGTAGTCTTCCGCCAGCAAAGCTCCCAGAACTGGACCGGTTGTCTGTTCCAGTCCGAGTGAGGCCCTGTAATCAGTCATTCCGTACCATGTCATTAAATATTTCTTCATAAACTTTCCCCATTTATGTATGGACGGAACCAACTAACCTGATTCTTCAAGCGATCGGCAAAGACAGCGCGATTGTCTGTTTCAAGTCCTTTAAATTTTCCTATTGCTCCACTGACGAACGAGCCAGCATCGTCTTCATTCATGCAGAATCCGACGCGCATTTCAAAGAACCCAAGAAGGTCCTTGCACGATGAATTGCAGCGTTTCCAGTTATCTGCAAAGGCGATCACAAATGTCCCTTGCAGAGGACCGTCTCCCAGAATTTTCTTCATGCTTTCCTGTGGTGAAGGTGGCTCATCTTTCTTCACCGGTCGAAAGCTCGCCGGTCCGGAATGAAATTCCTTTGTCGAATCAAGACCGTCTATGATCAGGATTCTTTTTGATTGTTGTAATTCACCGGAAATCCCGTTCAGGTTCAGAGAGGCAACACTCTCGTGATTTGAAACAGGTCTGTTTCTGGCCCCGTCGAGATATTCTGATGCGCCCTCCGGTACAATGGAGCGCCCGTTAAAGTAGATGATCCCATCGACACCATCTTGATACTCCAGACTTTGAAGGATGGAGGCGAGCAGCCCGTCATGAATTGCGTCGTTATAGCCGGATATCAGTAAATTAGATGAAGGCCGGTTAACAAGCGTCAGCGAGAGCGGTTCCGTTTCAAAACTCAACCTTGCACCAAGGTGCAGCTGTACCGCCTCGTGGCTTCTTGAGTTGAACCAATCAGCTGCAGGCATTTCAGGCAGTCGTGACCCATTAAAAACTTTTGTCGAACCACAGTAACCACAATGGTCGGCTACCTGATTAATCATGGTGATGTGATCCTTGCACAGTCCTCGATCGGCAAATGGTATCAGAAACCTTTGATTTGCGGATTTTGCCCCGTTGGAATTGTTAATGATTCCCTCCGGCGGGCTGCTCAGTTTGGAAGCCTCCCAGTTGCTGTTGCCAAGAATCATCGCGGAATCTTCCTCGCTGCAGGCAAGAGCAATCCGGCAGCCAATCTGACTTATCAGCTGACCCATTGAAAGAGACTGGATTCCTTTCAGTGTCTGGGTGGCCAGCAACACATGTATGCCGTAGGCCCGTCCTTGTCTCAGCAGCTGGTTCAACATTTTCTCTGCGGGTTCAGCCACTTGGCGTCCCTCAGAAAACAGGATCTGAAACTCATCAATAATCAGCAGAATACGAGGCAGTTCATTTGCTGTGGATTCCTTGTATTCATAAAAATCGCGGACAGATCGGCTTTTGAATTCCCGAGCCCGTTTTTCAAGTTCCTCTGTCAAATGCGCCAGAACGGTTACCCCGTATTCGGGATCACTCTCTGTAGCTACCAGTTTTGCCTGAGGAAGCGGAGGAGAAGCATAAACACTGAATTCCGTGCCCTGTTTGTAATCCAGCAGGTAGATATTCAACTCCGAAGGTGAATAGACATGGCATAGACTATGAATCAGAACATGGAGCAGGTTTGATTTTCCGGAGCCTGAACGCCCGGCCAGAAGAACATGGTGTTCGGTATTCACCCCGCCGATTGAAAAAGGAACGATCTCTCCATCCGCAGTCCAGCCGATCGGCACCTGTACTCCCTGAACAGCATCATGCCCCCAATAATCAGAGTTTCTCCAGAGCTCCGTCAGGCTTTTGCTGAATTTTGAGCTCTGTTCATATTTGTCCGATACGGATGCCAAAAAGCCTGCCAGCTCAGATCGTCCGGGCCAGAACTCCTGTTCCTCCACAACACTGATTTCAGAGACATGCTTGGTCAGTATTTCAGCAGGAACAATGGAATCCATTCTCTTGGAATATTTGTCTATTGCGGTGCGCAGCCCTGTATACTTGCGGTCCTCCAGCCGATCCTCATCAATAGTCAGTACCGGAAGCACTCCGCAGACAGGGCCGTGTTCAAGAAGGCGGCCAAGGTACCAGAGGCTTTTATCCGTCAACTGTTCCGGCATTCCGAAAATAAGCAGCAGTTTATATGGTATAGGATTGCTGCTGTTTGCCGCGTTGTAGGCGGACCAGCTCTTTATCTCGCCCTTGAATTTATTCTGAAGCAGATCCTCGACATAATCCGTTAACCGGGCCAGCGCATTTTCCAGCTCATCCGACCGGGTCAGCATTCGTTGTTCAGGGAACAGCCGTTTAACTTTCAGCAGGGAAAGAAAAGGGTCCAGGGATGTACCCAGTCGCAGGGGATCTGCCGCTGTTATTTCAACATTCCCGACCGGCATACAATGCATCAGCCGAAGCAGCAGCTGGTGAATCAACCGATGTCCTGTATTCTGGTCAGGCAGCCAGAGCGATTTATTAAAAGGAAAAGGGATCAGCCGTGGGATATAGCCTTTCCAGTTCTGATAGGTAAGGTGCATGCGCCCGAATGCCAAAGCATCAGGAAAATGCGCACCTGCATTTATATTTTCAGCGGTTAACTCATTCAGATGCGGCTGGCGCTGGCGGACTCTTTTGCACAGATCATCAAGATTTTTCAGAGCCGAAACCCATTCCTTCTCAAAATCCTTGTGTACTCGATGTTTTCTCTCGCGAATCTGCTCTTTTTTTGACTTGAGAGCACTCAACGCGTCATTTCGTTTTCTGGCCCCCGCGAGTTTGGAATCGCTCAATCGCTTAATCTTCGCCTGAATATTGGAAAGCTCCACTCTCAGGTCATTCTGGCGATTCTCCAAACCAACTTTTCGAGAGCTGAGTTTGGATCTGGTTTTAATTAAATCATCTTTGCCAAGCTCATTCTTTTGAATTTCTCTCTGAATTCTTTCAGACTCCTCACGTTCAGCATCACCGAATACATATTTTACAATTGAAATCAAGATGGGGCGCTCGTTGATCTCACGGTCAAGCCTGTCCTTATCATTCGCAAGATCGGAAATAGCTTTTTCAATCTGTTTGACATGATCCTCTATGCTGCGGATCTCATTGCTTAGCGATTGCAGATCCTTCTGCAAATCTATCTCTTTATCATGTAGCGCGGCCAGCTCGCCTCTTTCTGCAGAGTCACTGAGAGCTTTGAGATTACCTACAGTCCTGTCGCAGTCCTGTTCAGATTGCTTTAACTCGTTTTCCAGCTGGCGGTAAGCATCCTCCTTTCGAAGGATTACCTTATTCAATGCACCAACGGCATCGAACAGACGTTTGGGCATGGGCTGCTTGTTTTTCCGCCTGTTACTCATTAACCCTCTTCCCTATAGATTGCAATTCTCCAGTTAGCTGATCTATCTCAGCGGCTCTGGTTTGGAAAAATTCTCTCATTTGCTGAAGGCCGAAGATTTCCTGCAATAGTGGCTCGAAAACGTCTGAAACAATAGACTGACCGAACTCGTCCCTGACTGTGTCAGAAAACTTGCCCATGTATTGTGAGGTTACATTAAATAAATCGTCAAACATCGGCATCCTCCTCTTCAAGCATCTGAAATAGTGAATTGTCCAAAATAATCTCTAATCTCTTTCAATATCGCTGAACTTCACTTTTCTTTTTTTGGGGGGTATGTCGCATCAATAAATGCATCAATCCTTTTTGGATCGTAGGAAATTCGTACTACCCCATCTTTACGGGTTACGACAGGATTTCTTTCATCATCCTCCAGCTGTTTTATAATTGCTTCTGTCCGCTCAGGCCTAATCCCCTCGGGGACATTAAATGCAAGTTTTTCGGTTTGGCCGTTCTGTTTGATTTCTTTGGGGTCATCCCAGACGACACCTTTTTTTTCATAATGATCATCATGTTCAGCTATATAAATTTTTGATTCAGCTTCGTCTTTTGAGATTTCACCTTGTTTCATCTCTTCTCTTGCTTTTATTCGCTGATCAGCAATAGGATCATTTGCATATGTTGTTGTCATAACATCGTTACTATATTCAGATGGTCTCTTATCTTCTTCATATGTTTTAATAGTATCATTGACTGACAGTCCATCTGGTCTGCTTGTAGATTTTCTTTTATCGTCTCCTACTTTTTCAAAAGATGTTTCCTTATAATATTTCTCTCCACATTCTTCAGGCCGCTTCTGAACCTGTTTATCAAAAGCTTGATCTTCAGGCCCATTACTGGGTAGATTTTTAGTTTGTGATTTTGAAATAGTGTTTTCAGCTGAGGAAGAAGACTTGGCTTCAAGATACCCGTTTAGAGCTGCTTTGGCGCTTTCAAGCCGGGCTTTACCTGTTTCAAGGTGAGCCGCTGCATTGGCAAGTCGGGTCGCACACTCGTTCTGAACTGTTTCCGCAAGCTGCGTTGCCATATCAAGACACTGACGAGCCATTTCATTTCTCTGCTCCATTTGCATGCGATGGTCTTTCGCCATTTCCAAAACTTCCTCAGCTACTGAAACGGCGGATTCCGCTTCGGCCACCGCAGATTGATCAGCGGCTACCTCTGCCTCTTGAGCTGAACAGTCCGAACCGTTAATAGGGCTGACAGCAATACAGCCTCCAAGAGCTGCAACAGCTAAACCTAGCTGTACCCTTGAAGAATAAAGTAGCGCCCGGGCTTGCTCCAGCTGTTGCCCGGCTTTCATCTCAGCTGCAAGCGCTGATTCAAACAACTGAGCACTGTGGTCAGCCTCCTGCTGCGCCTCGGCCAACTTGACTTCAGCCGCAGCAATCTGAGCCTGACAGGCACTCTCCATGGAGTCATAGGCCGACTGAAGACCGGATATTGCCTCCTCGAGGTTCTCAACTTGTCCAACTGATACGTACGCCATTCCCCACCTTAACTTTGTAAATAATCTCTTAAACGTGAAGCAAGAGCGTGAAGATAAGGGACCTGTTCCGATGCGTTCGCCTCAAAATGAGAAAGCTGCTGCACCAGCGCGTTATAATCTTCTTCAAAACTCGCTCGCTTTTCGTCCTGCCAGGTATCCCCGAGGACACCAAAGCTATGATTCAAACCGTTAACCGCTTCATTCAACGTGTCGATGAACTGCGTCAAAGACTGCGCGAAACTGTCAAGTTCATCAGGATCGCCAATTGCCTGTGGCATGATTTACCTCCAAATTTTTGTTTACCAGTAACCTTCATTGTCGGCATCATTTACACCTACAGAGGGAATCTGGTTAGGGTTATTTGACTTACTTCGTGAAGTTACTGACATCGTAACTTTCTGGAAAAACTCATGTATGCTCTCCGCATCATTTGCGGAGAAAACTTTATTGGGCACCCTCGTTTCCCCTTGCTGTGCCAAGAAAGGTGTGTTTTCGATAAACTGCCCGAGAACACCTCTGTCGGCATCATCTCCAATTCCCATAGCCACACAAAAACACTTAGACGTTCTACCTTCATGGACGAATGAATTCATGGCATTTTCCCAAGCATCATTCGGTGAGCCATCTGAAACAAGAACCACTGTGGGTCTGTATGCACGTGATGCTATAATTTCTTTATCTTCAATCATACTTTTGGATAATGACAATGCTGCACCCATTGCAGTTTCTCCATGGGCACAGAACTCGTCCCACGAAATCTCGGAAGCCTTCGTGGGTTTAAGATGCAAATGCGCTTTATCACCAAATGTGATGACAGAAACCAAGAATTCTGTCTCCATCTTCTCTTCGTTTTTGAATGACTCCACCATTGTTTTTACAGCCTCGTTCAGGAGTTGTATCTTTGTTGTTCCTCCTTCAACGAATTCCACATATTGCCCATCAATGAATGCAGTTTCACCTGTTAGCATTGTATTTTCGGGATCAATAACGATATTCATTGAGCCACTTACATCCAGTAATAGAAACACCGGAAATGGCTTTGCTTGCGTTGTTGTAAACTTCTTTGGGTCAAACATAATGCTATCCTCCTTTCACCAGTAGCTTTCTTCGTCCGATGACCCTGCCGCACTCCCTGTCGTATTCGACTTGACGCTGCCGCCGTCCAGTTTTATATCTGAGGGATTCGGCACTTCATTTGGGTTTTTAGAACGCGTTCTCACCAGCGTGGACATTGTCACTTTTTGAAAAAATTCGTGAAGCTGTCCGGCGTTTTCCGCATAGAAAAGGTCATGAGGCGTGCCTTCAATGAAACGCTTCAGAACTGTCTCATCTGCATCACGCCCGATAGCCATTGCCATGCGGTCACACTTGGATGAACGCCCTTCGGCGATAAAGTCCTCAAGCGGCTTTTCCCAGCTGTCATTAGGCTGCCCGTCTGAAACAAGGACGATAGTCGGACGGTAGGCACGGGACGGAGTGGTCTCCTTGTCCTCAATCATGACCTTGGCCATTTTGAGGGCAGTTCCCATCGGGGTCATGCCATCTGCCTGCAGATTTTGCCATTGCACCTGAGAAGCCTTGGTGTAGGGAACATGCAGTTCAACCTGGCTTCCGAAAGTGATGACGGAAAAAATAATCTCAGTCTCCATCTTTTCTTCCTGCGCAAAGGTATCCAGCATGTCCTCGACAGCCTTGTTGAGGTTCTCTATTTTTGCCCCAGACATGCTGCCACTGACATCCAGAAGCAGAACGACGGGAAGCGGTTTGACGGTCGGGGTGGTGAACTTTTTAGGATCAAACATGGATCATCCTCCTGATTAATTTGCTGGTTTCAATTTCATACAATTCTCAATACTCGGGGAAAAACTCAGCAAGGTTTCTGCTCCCGACAAACACTTCGCAGACCAGTCGGCCCCGATCCACTTTGTAAGCGGTCCTGAGTTCAACCTGCTGCCCATTGATAAGCTTTGACAAAGAATCCTTCGCTTTCTGCCCTTTGGCGGTGTGCAGTTCCGGAGCATCGTAACCGGCGGGACGAACTCTGGTTCCGGTCTCACCTTTCCATTTCCACTCCGGTGACACCTCGAAGGTATCTCCGTCGATAATTGAAGTGACTCTGAATGCTAGCATCGTTGCTCCTTTGTCGAGTAGACCGGTTTCTTCCGATGCTCCAGGTTGAGGTTTGTTTTCACAGTTTTCCGCCTGGTTTCCCGGCGGTGTCACAGTATTTCAACCATACATCAGTTGGCC
>Ga0209633_10004172_pt1 | contig 13071 bp, 11 predicted proteins | sample Cruoilmetagenom1_FD_187290 | JGI IMG/M metagenome (GOLD analysis project Ga0209633, IMG submission 187290) | Oil polluted marine microbial communities from Coal Oil Point, Santa Barbara, California, USA - Sample 1 (SPAdes) (version 2) | ecosystem: Environmental > Aquatic > Marine > Oil seeps ... | reverse complement strand
CACGCTCGAATTCTCCATTTACAGCAGACTTTGCAACATTAACTGCAGTATTGGCATAAACCGGATCTTCAGATCCAAAGTCTTTTACGATATGTCCAGAGGAAATAAGGTTTCTAATGATGATTTTTTTTAATTTATATGCATTAGGATCGCATCCAATGGCTATTTTCATATTCAGTTCCTTGTTGTATATTTAATTTCGTTTGAGTGATAGTCTTGAAATAGAATCAATAGATACAGCAAGTACAACAACAGATCCACTTACTACAGTTTGCCAGTATGGAGATATTCCCAAAAGTACAATTATATTTTCAATTATCCCAATAATCGCTACTCCAATAATTGCACCTATAGGATGTCCGATCCCTCCTGTAAGAGCCACCCCACCAATAACAGGTGCTGCAATTGAAGGTAATACCCATATTTCTCCAATTGCAGGTTGAGAAGAGCCTAATCTTGATACCATGATCATTCCAGCAAGTGAAGCCAGTGCTCCAGTTATCATAAAGGTACCGATTCTGATCATCTTAACTTTAATACCTAGAATTATAGCTGCCTCACGGCTGCTTCCTATTGCATATATATATCTTCCAAGAGTAGTTTTCTGTATAATAATACTAATTATTATTAGTATTATTATCAAAATAAAAAATGGAAAAGGAAGTCCAAAAATTTTCCCTTGTCCAATAAAGAGTATACTTTCGGGTATTCCTGTAATTGCGGAGCCCCTGGTAACAACCAGATTAATGCCTTTATAAATACCCGCCATTCCAATTGTTACAATAAGTGCATTCAAATTAAGTGATGTTATAATTAATCCATTAATAAAGCCGAGGAAAGCTCCGAAAATTACACTAAGAAAAAAAGAAAGAAATGGATTTAATCCAAAATTAACCATTAATATTCCACTAAAGACAGCAGATAGTCCTGCAATAGATCCCACAGACAGATCTAGCTCACCTAAAATAAGCAGAAGAGATTGCCCAATAGCAACTAGTCCAATAAAAGCCATTGATCGGATTATAATTGTAATATTGTAGCTGGAAATAAAATTCCCTTTGGTTATTATCTGGGCTATAAGAATAATAAATATAAGGACAGCTATTATTCCAGTTAATTGATTTTTTAATAATTTTTTTCCAACATTAGTGAATGCTATTCTAATTTTTATATTTGAAGTATTTTCCATTATTCTTTTTCTCCTGCTCCAATCATTGCACTCAAAATTTGTGTTTTATTGGTTTGTTCTGTATTAAATCTACCAGTTATTTCTCCCTGATAAAGTGTTATGATTCGACTTGAACATTTAAATATTTCATCCATTTCAGATGAAATTAGAATAATTGCAATTTGATTTTCTTCTGCCAGTTTTTTGATAAGTCTATGAATTTCCACTTTAGTTTTAACATCTATTCCTTTGGTAGGTTCATCAAAAATCAGTAAATCAGGATTAGATTTTGTAGCTCTTCCAATTATCGCTTTCTGCTGATTTCCCCCACTTAAATAGATGATTTTTTTATCCAGGGTAGAGGTTTTTACGTCAAAATCTTCAATGACTGAATTTACAAGTAGTTCTTCTTTTTTATTTGAAATGAAATAATATTTGCTAGTATCTGAAAAATTGCTAATTCCAATATTATCTCTGACGCTTAATGTTGGAAGTATACCTTGCTGTTTTCTTTCTTCGGGAATATAAACCATACCATTTTTAACAGATTTATGAGTTTTTCCCTTCCATTTGCAGTTTAAATAATTTATTCGCCCTTTATTTTTTTTTCTATATCCAAAAATAGTTTGCATTAATTCTGTTCTTCCTGCTCCAATTAAGCCGGAAAAACCTAATACTTCGCCTTTATGTAAAGAAAAAGAAATATCATTAAAACAATCTCCTGAAAGATTATCTACTTGAAGTACAAGATGCCCAGGTTTTGTTTTTGGTCTGAATATTTCATCAATATCTATTTCTTCTCCTGACATCTTAGATATAATCCATTTTTTTGTTGTATCTATAATGGGACTTTCTCCTGCAAGTTTTCCATTTCTTAATACAGTTACGTAATCTCCTATATCAAAAATTTCATCTAATTTATGTGAAATAAATATAATTGCAATTCCAGATGCTTTTAATTCCTTTATAACGTGAAACAATACTTTTGTTTCTTTATTAGTTAGAGATGTTGTGGGTTCATCCAGTATCAGTACTTTAAAATGCTCTCTTGTTGCAGCACGAGCAATCTGTAATAGTTGTTGATTCGAAATTGAAATATTTTTAACTGAATCTTCTGGGTTTACTGGAATTTGAAACCTGTTAAGGTATTTTTTTGATTTTTCATAAAGAACTTTTTTTGATATAAAAGCACCCTTCATACCGCATTTAAAAAACGGCATGAAGAGATTTTCGGCAACACTTAAATCCTGGAATAGATCTATCTCCTGAGGTACATAAGATACGAGCTCAAAGGCTGAACGATTTTTCTGAATCGATCGACCTCCTATATCCAGAGTCCCTGCATTGGGAATATAAAGCCCGGTAAGTATCTTTACCAGTGTACTTTTCCCTGCTCCATTTTCTCCAATTATACAGTGAACAGTTCCTTTTTGAACATTTAAATTAACTGAATCAAGTGCAATAACACCTGGGAACTCTTTTGTAATTCCATAAGCTTTCATCACTATATCGTTTGAATGCATAAGTATTGCCTCTTTTGATTATTTAAAATCCGGTATAGTCACCTTTTGCTAATTCCTGTGTTACTATTCCAATTCCTGTATCAATTACACTTGGAGCCGGCTGGCCAATAGCCTGTTGCCAAAGAGCTATGACTGAATACTGACCCTGCATTTTAGGTTTAGTAGATGAAGATGAATGTACAACGCCTTCAGCAATTAAATCGATTAGTTGTGGAAGATCATCCATTCCTACATTTTGTATTACTCCGGCTTTTCCTGCTTCTTTTATTGCCAGTCCAATACCAATCGGTCCTGCTGCATCACATGAAACAAATCCAACAAGATCTGGGTTAGCTGAAATTATAGCTGCTGCCTGCTGTTGTGCAACTTCCATACTATCATTATCAATTCCTTCGGCAACTACTTCTATATCAGGGTATTTTGCGAAAGTATCTCTGTGTGCCTGAGCTCTAATTTTATGATTTGGTGCTGTAGGAAATCCCTGCATGATAGCAACTTTTCCTTTAAAGCCAATGAGTTCTGCAACTTTATCTGAAGCAATGCTTGCTTGTTCGTAGAAATCATTACCTACTTTAGTTAAATTCATTCCTTCGGGGGATTCAGAATCATATATAACTACATCAATTCCATTATCGAGAGCATCCTGAATAAGAACTCTGTTTCCAACCGGATCTAGCAGGTCAATAAAAATACCATCAGGTTTTGTTGCAATAGTTCTTTCAATTATCTGATTCTGAAGAACAACGTCAGCACTTTCAGGAGCCTGATAATCAATAATAATATTGTCTCCTGTTTCTTTGGAAAGTGATTCAGCCTGTGCTAAAGCACCCTTATGTACCTGGTCAAACCAGGGATGAACTACCTTGGATATCATTACAAATCTAAATGTTTTTGCTTCATCAGCAGTAGCTGCTGGTGTTTCTGTGACTGTTTTAGTACAACTGCTTATCATACTTAAAGCAATTACTAAAATGAGCATAATCAATATTGATTTCTTTGTGATTTTCACTTATTCTCTCCTAAATGTTTATTTTGTCGATACCTAGTAAAGTTCGACAGTTAACGTTGGCCGGTGTCACTGCACCGGTCTTTTTCTATCTCTATATGAGTGTTTTATTAGCCTCCTTTTAAATTATTATTTTTATTTATTCCCACCAGCAAGTTGTATCAGTTCCAGCAATTGGTTAGGTTCATCGGCTGCTCTGCCTATAAATAATCCATTTACATTTCGTCTGCATAATATATTATCTGCATTAATACGATTTACACTCCCTCCATATAGGATAGGAATTTTACTAATATTCCATCCCGGAAGAGCGTTATAAAGTTCTTCTCTTATCCCCTGGTGAACATCTTCAATGTGGTCAGGAGAAGCAGGTTTTCCCTTTGTCCCAATTGCCCATAGGGGCTCATATGCGATCCATAATTCCTGTTCAATCCTTTTTTCCAGCAAACTTAGGCTCATTGCTACCTGTCCGCGAACATATGAAATGCTCTGCTTCATATTAAAAATATCTTCATTTTCTCCAACACAGATTAGAGGAATTAAGCCGTTATCAATAGAGGCTCGTGTTTTTCTAGCAATAATTTCATCGGTATCATTAAAGAGAGTTCTTCTGTCTGAATGACCAATTTCAATGATCTGCGCTCCGGCATCTTTAGCCATGAGAGCAGAAATTTCGCCTGTAAATGGTCCTGATTTTTCATAGTATATATTTTGAACACCTAATTTAATCTTTGTATCTTTTAGTTCTGATACAAGGATATCTATTGAAGTATAGGGAGGTATTATAAATAAGGTTACAGAATCATCGATTTCAGAAAGGCCAGTTTTTAGAACCTGACAATATCTTTTTGCTTCTTCTCTGGTTTTGTTCATCTTCCAGTTAGTTCCAAACAACATACTTCTCATAATCTCCTCTTACTTATTTTCAAGCCAATTACTCATAGTTTCCAGCATAATTGATACGGACAGAGCGCCTGGATCGAGATGTCCAATTGTTCTATTTCCCAGGGTTTTAGCTTTCCCTGTAGTTGCAGTCATTTGTTTAGTTTTTTCAACACCTTTTTTTGCGGCATTCACAGCTTTTTGTAGAGCTTCACTTAAAGTTTTATTTTCAGCAGCTGCCTGCGCTGAAGCTGTTGCAGCTGGAAACAGGGCATCAATTACTGTTTTATCTCCAGGTTTGGCCTTTCCTCTCTCCATGACACCATTAAGACCTCCTGCTAGGAACTTTGCAAAGTTTTCAGCATTTAATTCATTTTTCCCCTCAAGAAGCATTCCACCTGATCGATACATTGTTCCAAAAATTGCACCTGAAGCTCCACCGGTGTTCATCATTAAAGTTTTTCCAATATTCATAAATACAGATTTTAGATTATTATCTTTCGAATCAGATAGATCATCTAAAGTTTTCAGGACTGCTGTAAATCCTCTCTTCATGCCAATCCCATGATCGCCATCACCCATTTTGTCAGCATCAGTTAGTATCTCGAGACTGTTGATCATTTTTTCTGATACTTTTGTCATCATTGATATTATTTCATTTGCTGTAATGCTTTCTTTCATTATTGGATTCCTTCAATTTTAAGGGCAAATGAGTCAGCAGGTTTGTTATATAGTTCAAGCAACTCATCATCAAGTTTAAGAAATGATATTGAAAATCCGGCCATTTCCTGTGTTGTGCAAAATGAACCAATCAGTATATCATGAACCTGGACTCCATCTTTTTGTAGTTTATATTGCAGCCTTCTATTTACTATCATCAATTCCAGTGAAGTGGTAGAACCAAGATTATTTACCAGCACAGATATTCGATCCCCTGACCCAAGAGACATTTCTTTTTGTAATCGTGAATACATATAGTCAACCAGTTCATCTGCTTTAATTAACTTTTGTCTTACTACCCCCGGTTCACCATGAAGTCCCATTCCAATTTCTATTTCATTATCAGATAATTCGAATGTTTTCTCACCTGTCTCAGGATGCGAACCTGCCTGGAGTGCAACTCCCAGGGAAAAAGTATTTTTTGCTGCTTTTTCTGTAATTTTTGCAACTTCTTCCAGTGTAGAATATTCTTCTACTGCTGCACCAGCTATCTTTATAACAAAAAGGTCCCCGGCAATTCCTCTTCTTTCTTCTTCAGGCTCAGTAGCTATATCATCATTAACTCTAACTGTTTTTGTTTTTATTGATTCTTCATATGCAAACTCTGCAGCAATATCAAAATTCATATTATCTCCGGCATAGTTACCATAGACATACATTACACCTAATCCTCTATTAATTGCTTTTGTAGCTTCAAGAATTATATCTGGTGTAGGTGCTGCAAAGAAGTTGCCTGAAACTGCTCCATCAGCAAAGCCTTTCCCTACAAACCCATTAAACAATGGTTCGTGACCACTTCCTCCTCCAATAAGTAATCCTACTTTTCCTGGTGTCAGTTCCTTTTTTAGAACAATAGGTAACGATTTATATTGAATTATTTTATCAGGGCTTGCTGCAACAATGCCTTCAATAGCTTCAGCTACAGCATTTTTCGGATCATTTAAAATTTTCTTACTCATCTATATCTCCATGTCTAAATACAGTCGATTTGCACACTATTTTCCTTGCAATATGCAATAATATCTTTATTAAGTTCTGAGTTTGTAATAATTAGATCAAAATCTTCAATATCTGCAAAGTAGGCAACCTGTACTTCACCGAACTTGCTAGTATCTGAAACCAAAATACTTTCCTGTGTGCTTTGCAGTGCCGCCTGCTTTACTTTAATTTCGAAAAAATTTGTACAAGTAATTCCCAGATCTGTTGTTACTCCGGAAGCAGAAATAAATGCTCTGTTTGTTCGTATATTTTTTATAAAATCAGCAGTTGTATCACTTTCAAACATTAATGGGCCTCTATGAAGGGATCCTCCAGGTAAAACAAGTGTCCAATTTGTATTATCAGCAACATAATCTGCAATATTCAATGCACAGGTTACAATAGTCAAATCAATTGAAGGATCAGCAAGTCTTGCAATGAATTCTGTAGTAGTTCCAGCATCAAGAAAAATAATATCACCGGTCTGAATTCTTGCGACACCTTTTGATGCGATTTTTCTTTTAGCTTCAATGTTCTGTCTCTCTGCTTCATTTATTTTATAAGATTTAAGTTCTTTATTGGACGACGAGAAATCAATTGCAGCAACAACACCATGAAATAATCGAACTTTATTTTGTTTTAATAATTCCTGAACATCTCTTCTAACAGTTGCATGTGTTACTCCAAGAATTTTTGCAAGCTCTTTTAAGCTGCAAGTTCCATTTGCAAGGATAAGCTTCATAAGATGCTCTGCTCTTATTTCTTTTTTGCCCATGATTCCTCTTTATCTTTTTTTTCTTAGCTTATGATAGCATGAAATGTTAGATTGTCAACAAAATAAATTATTTATTGTACAAAAGGTAGTAGTTATAGATAAAAAATTGTAAAGCATATAATTAAAGTAGGCAAAAGTTATAAAAATGTAAGATAAGTAACAAAATGATGTATAATTTATAGAAGGGGGGGGGTAATTCTCCTTTTGCCGATCTTGCTGATTTTATAGAAAAGATAAATAATTTATGGTCTCCCGAAGCAGAGGAATACTTGTTAAACAATTGTAAATGATAAGTAGGTAGTATATTGATAACTGAAATTCCGTCAGGTAATTAACTCTTTTATTTTTGTCATTCTTATATCTTTGAAAAACAATGGTGTCATTGGAATCAAATATAAAAAAATGTGAACTTGAAGAATCTTTAATAAAGTCTTGTGTAAAAATAAGAAAGTGTCCTTGTTATTCAATATGAACAAGAGACACGTTCTGTTTTAATTTAAGGTTGAAATTTATTAGTTGATGGAATCCTGAAAAAATTCCCAGGCTTCAGCATCTGTAAAACCTTCGTGCACTATCTTTCTTATTGAATATGCCATTTCCAGGCTATGTTCAGACTGAAATATATTCCTCCCCATATCAAGGCCAGCTGCTCCACCTGCAATGGACTTATATGCTAAAGTAAGAGCTTCGCGTTCGGGTAGTTTTTTACCTCCAGCAACAACTATAGGTACCGGACAAGCAGCCACAACTTCTTCAAAGTTATCACAATAATAGGTTTTAATGATATTTGCTCCCATCTCAGCTACTATTCTGGTAGCAAGCTTGAAGAATCGGTCAGTGCGTTCCATATCTTTTCCAACGGCAACTACACCAAGTACTGGTAAACTGTATCGGAGACCTTCATTGATACACTTTGATAGGTTTTCGATACTTGATAGCTGGCCATCTGCTCCGATAAAAGTCTGTACTGCAAGACAGTCAGCATTCATTCGAATGGAATCTTCAATATCAACAGCTACAATCTCATGACTTAAATCATCATTTAACATGGATGAACCAGATGTTACTCTAAGAGCAATAGCTTTCCTGGATTCAGCAGGTATGCAGGATCTGATAGCTCCACGAGTCCCCATTAATACATCAATTGCAGGTATTAGTTTTGGTACAACCAGGTCGAGACGTTCCAGGCCAGCTGTAGATCCCATAAAATAACCATGATCAAAAGCAAACATCACAGTCTTTCCGCTTTTTGGATCAAAGATGTTGGACAAATGTTTTTTCATACCCCAATCCAGACTGCCAGCACCCTTAACATAAAACGAATTATTATTGGCAAAAGGTATATCTACTTCATAAGCCTTTGCAACTTTAAGGCCATCTTTATCAGCCATATTTCCCTCCATAAAAATGCAGAATGGCTGTTATTAATTAACAGCCATTCGTTATACAGTAATATACTGTTTAAACTAGAAATTATAATTATCCATGTTTTCAGTGGTAAAAACAGCTCTTTCAGGCATCAGAACAACACCGGAATCATCTGCAGTATATGCATTTGCATCAAGTATTGTGTTCGGGAACACTTCAACAGTTCCTATATCTGGAACATCAATCTTGTCACCAACCTTGATGTCATTACCGCTTGCAAGATAAAAACCAAGATAACAGCCTAAAGCACCCTGGATGCCACAATCCCAAAGGCCCCAACGTGCGAGTACACCTGCCCGGGCATATTCCTTCATGGAATTAGGGGTAGAAAAACCAGTAATAGAAACGTCGTCTTTGTTTAATCCCAAATTCTGAGCAGCCTGTGCCTGACCTGGAAGTGCAGTTGAATCATTACAGATAATACCATCTATATCAGAATTAGAAACAAGAATAGCTTCACCGATAGTAATAGCCTTCTCTGCATCCTGTTCTGAATAATAGTTACTTGGATTCACATTGATCCATTTAGGAAATGATTCCTTGATATAAGCCTCTCCAGCAACTTGCCATGAATTCTGATCAGCAACTGTTGCCTGGGAATAATGCCATACATACTTTATTGCATCCTTGGCAGGATCCTTGCCTCTCTCCTTAAGAGAATCAACAAGCATATCAACTAGCATAACTCCTAAAATTTTAGGTGTTCCCTGTGAAACCATAACTGTACGTGCATCACCGGAAACATCAGAGTCCCATGTTACAACTTTAACACCAGCATCCATTGCTTCCCTCATGATGGCATCAAGACCCGTAGCATCAAGAGAAGAAACACAAATAGAATCTGCACCGCTATTGATTGCATTATCAATAATAGTAACCTGATTTGCTACTGAGGCTTCCGGATTACCATCATATTTGACTTTAAATCCCTGGCTTGTAGCATATGCCTGAGCACCTTCATTCGCTGCCTCAAAAAATGAATTACCACTAAGTTTTGGGACAAATACTACGGTGATGTCACCTTTATCACCAGTAGCACCCTCTTTTTCACCTCCAGCAAAAACTGCTGTAGCAGCCATCATCAATACCAATAAAATAATGAGTGTTTTTTTCATCTCATCCTCCTGTATATTTCTATGATTGTTATTACAATCATTAGATTCACTTTGTTAATGCTTTTTTAAAGGGTAAAGCCCTCTCAAGCTTTTGAGAATATTTTCTTATATGCGGATTAGATCCTGCAAAACGGAAAGCAACAGCAAATACAAGCAGGATACCAACAGGGATATCAAGATACTGTGTACCAACATCAGCCATAGAAAGACCAAACCTTAAAATTCCGATAACCAGAGCCGCCAAAGCTGTACCAATTACTCCACCAGTACCTCCAAGATTGGAAGTACCACCAAGAACTACAGCTGTAATTACCGGAAGAGTAATTTCTTTTCCAAGATCAGTTTTAGCTGTCCCTAAATATGCAGTTAGCAGAATTCCTGCCAGTGACGCTCCTAAGCCTGCAAGCATGTAGGTACTCATAATAATCAGTTTTGTTTTGATTCCAGAATATGTGGCGGCATTTTTATTTACTCCGCAAAGGAACACCTTTCTACCATAAGTAGTTTTGTGCAAGATAAAATAAGCAATAATTACCAGAACAAGGAATATTACCAGTTGATTTGGGATAATATTGAATATCCTGCCTTTTACAAATTGAGTAAATTCTTTTGGAAACCCATTTATACCTTTATAGGACTCTGTAGAAGAAAAATTTGTGATCATAAGAGCCATCCCGGAATAAAGGAAAGATCCACCAAGAGTCACAACCATAGGCTGAACACCAGTAAAAGCTACAAAAAATCCACTAAGAGCACCACAAATAGCTCCTAAAGCCAAGCCCAGAAAACATGCCACATAAAGGTTTATTCCTGCATCTTTCCATAGAACGCCTATGAATATTGAGGTTAAGCCAACTATAGATCCTGACTGAATATCAATCCCACCGGTTATAAGTACAAAAGTCACAAACAAAGATACGATACAAATGGTCATAAAATTGTTTATGCTTCCAAAAAAAACTCTGGGAATAAGAAATTTTGGATTAATATATCCAAATACTATAACTTCAAATAGCAGGAGGATGATTAGAAAGGTCTCCCACCTGAATACTGTCTTTTTCAATGATGGAATGCTATTCATTAACTAAGACCTCCGGTACCGTTGTTTTGATATGCATTATTTTTGCTGCCAACCTTTGTCGTCTCATTTTTTCAGCTGAACCAGCCTGGAGAACCGCATCAAATACTACTACTAAAATTAACAGAATACCGGTGATGGTGTTGTCATAGTTGGAAGGGAATCCCAAAAATACAAGTACACGGCTGATTGATGCCATAATTGCAGCACCTACAGTTGCTCCAATCAAAGACCCTACACCTCCATTAAGACTTATACCACCCAATACACAAGCTGCTATTACTTTCATCTCATAACCACTTCCTGCCATGGGAGTTATAAACCCAACTCTGCTCACATACATTATTCCACCAATAGAAGCAAACAATCCGCTAAGTGCAAAAGCAAATAGCTTTGTACCATTTACAGGAATTCCTAACAAATTTGCACCGTTGGGATTATCTCCTACAGCTTTAAAATACCTGCCTACCCGACTTCTTGTCATTAGAAAATAAGAGATAATCATTACCATAATTACTGCCAAATAAAACCAGGTAAAAGCACCAAAGATGCGCTCCTGAGAAAAAGCTTTAAATTTAAGAGGGATATTTTCAACCCACTTTCCATTTGTATAAACATAGATCAGACCACGTACAATTCCATTTGTGCCCAGAGTCATTATTATGGAAGGGATTCGCAATACAGTGACACCAATACCATTGAATAATCCAATAGACAGGCCAAATACAATGGCGTAAATAATTCCCATTGTTACGTTCCCGTCTCTAACCATCGATCCACAAACTGCTGCAGTCAGTCCTAGAGTGGCGCCTACAGATACATCAATTTCCCCAGTTATAATAACAAAGGCAATCCCGATTGCCACCACAGCATAGATAACACTACTGTTTAGATTTAGCATGATGTTGTTAAATGTCAAAAAAGATGAGTTGATAGACCCCACGCTAACAAACAAGAGAATCAGAAAAACGATTGATGTTGTTTCACGTGGTATAGAAAGCTTCTTAATCATTACCTACTCTCTCTTCAACAACACCAAATGCTGCTGTCATAAGATTGTCCTGGGTAATTTTATCCCTGGAGAATACCCTATTTATTTTTCCACCATACATAGACATAGCCCTGTCACTCAACTTTATTATCTCTTCCATGTCTGAGGAAATAAGCAAAATTGCCAGTCCTTCAGCTTTTAGATCCTGGATAATTGAATAAACATCACCTCTGGATGCGGCATCAATCCCTCTGGTAGGTTCATCAAGAATCAATAGTTTAGGCTTAATAGCAAGTGAACGGCCAATAACCACTTTCTGTTGATTTCCTCCCGAAAGAGAACCCATTAGCTGATTAGGGCTTGTTACCTTGGTATGGAAAGCGTTGATATAATGATCAGTTATTTTCCTTTCTTCCTTAAAATTCATTAAAAATCTTCCCATATTTTTTAGATTTGATGCTGTACTATTCGCAGAAACATTACTGATTTTATAGATACCATTGAGAAATCGATCCTCAGCAACATAGGAAACTCCTTTTGCCATTACTCCGGAAGTACTCATCCCTGTTATATTCATATTGTTTATGAGTACTTGCCCCGAGAGCACTTCATCACGTCCATAGATAGTTGTGGCAAGTTCTGTTCTGCCAGCACCCACAACACCAGCCAAACCCAGAATTTCCCCTGGATAAACTGAAAAAGTAATATCATGAAACCCATGTCCCGTAAGCTTATCAACAACTAATACCGGATTCAGCTGAGAATAATCTATAGACTCATTCTCTATTTTTACTTCGCCTTTGGTCGTATCATCTGGAAGAAGACCTTGTACAAGCATCTCCTGGGTAAATTGATCAACTGAGCCGTTAAGTGTAATAACCCCATCACGCATGATTGCCACCCTCGAAGCAACCATAAAAACTTCAGGGAGACGATGAGTAATATAAATTATGCTTATACCCTTTTTTTTGAGTTCTTCTATAGTTTTAAACAGAGATTCTACTTCATTAAAAGTGAGTGAACTTGTAGGCTCATCAAGAATAAGAATACGGGAATTGCGCATTAACCCGCGTAATAGTTCCACTAATTGTTGTTCTGCTATGGAAAGACTCCCAGCTTTTCTTGTAAGATCAATATTCCAATCAAGTTGTTTCATAAGCAAAATAAGTCTTTTGTGCAAATGATTTGAATTTTCTCTGAAACCGATAATAATATTTTCTTCAACACTCATATTAGGAAAGAGCATGGGTTCCTGTGGAACCAGATACACACCATGAGCCAGAGCAATTGAGGGTTTGGTTAATTTAACAGATTTTCCTGCTATAAAAATTTCACCTTCGTCAGGTTGATAAATCCCCATAATTATTTTCATCAATGTAGATTTGCCAGCTCCATTACCGCCTATCA
>Ga0209633_10004171_pt1 | contig 13072 bp, 8 predicted proteins | sample Cruoilmetagenom1_FD_187290 | JGI IMG/M metagenome (GOLD analysis project Ga0209633, IMG submission 187290) | Oil polluted marine microbial communities from Coal Oil Point, Santa Barbara, California, USA - Sample 1 (SPAdes) (version 2) | ecosystem: Environmental > Aquatic > Marine > Oil seeps ... | reverse complement strand
GATCACGATTGATGGGCCTGCAGGTTCTGGTAAAGGAACAATTTCGCAACGTGTGGCGGATAAGCTGGGCTGGAATATATTGGACAGTGGTGCACTCTATCGATTGGTGGCACTTGCCGCAGAACGCAAAGGCATTGCATTCGATGAAAAAAATACAGAAGCAAATTTATCAGAAGTTGCACAACAGCTTGATGTGGTGTTTAAACCTTGCGAAGGCGGTGGGGTAGAGGTTTTGCTGGAAAATGATGATGTGACTACTGCAATTCGTAGCGAGGGGTGTGGAAATTGTGCATCGAAGGTGGCTGCAAACAAGGGTGTCAGGAGTGCTTTGCTGGATAGGCAGCGCAGGTTTTTAAGTGCGCCAGGTCTGGTAGCTGATGGTCGTGATATGGGTACGGTAGTTTTTCCACAAGCTGATGTAAAAATATTTCTTACTGCGAGTGCAGAAATTCGTGCAGAACGTAGGCAGAATCAGTTGAAAGAAAGAGGTATTGATGTTAATCTGCGCGGCTTGATTCGTGATATAGAAGAACGTGACGCACGCGATACCAATCGCAAGGATGCGCCATTAATTCCAGCCGATGATGCCATCATTATTGATACTGGAAAACAAAGTATCGAAGAAGTGGTCGCTAAGGTCATGGAAGCGCTGAATCAGAAAAATGAGAGCAGGTAATTTAAAGCCCATAATCATTATGATTATATGTAAATTTTCCTGTTTTACTAATACTCTACAATTACTTATGAAAGTAAATTAGAGTTTAACTTGACCGTCTGACATGGGTTTGTTGGCGTTGTTTATATAGGTTTTAATACCATGAGTGAAAGTTTTGCGGAGTTATTTGAAGAAAGTCTAACGTACATCGAGATGACCCCCGGTTCTCTTGTAAGTGCAACTATTGTTGATGTAACTCCAGATTTTGTAACAGTTAGTGCTGGTCTTAAGTCTGAAGGCGTTATCCCAGCTGAACAGTTTAAAAATGAAGCAGGTGAGGTCACAGCAAAAGTTGGTGATGTTGTAGAAGTTGCTTTAGAAAGTGTGGAAGATGGATTTGGTGAAACCAAACTATCTCGTGAGAAAGCCCGCCGTTTACGCGCTTGGGAAATTCTTCAAGAAGCACTTGATAATGATGAAATTATTACAGGTGTGATTACTGGCAAGGTTAAAGGTGGATTTACCGTTGAGCTTGGCGATATTCGTGCCTTCCTTCCTGGTTCATTAGTTGATGTGCGTCCAGTACGTGATACAGCTTACCTTGAAGGCAAAGATCTTGAGTTTAAACTTATTAAGCTTGATCAGAAACGTAACAACGTGGTCGTATCTCGTCGTGCAGTGGTTGAAGATGAGTACAGTGTTGAGCGTGAAGCACTGCTTGAGAGTATCGAAGAAGGCAAGCAAATCAAAGGTGTGGTTAAGAACCTTACTGATTACGGAGCGTTCATTGATCTAGGTGGAATCGATGGTTTACTACATATCACAGATATGGCATGGAAGCGTGTTAAGCATCCATCTGAAGTACTTGAAATTGGTTCTGAAATTGATTGTATGGTTCTTAAGTTCGATAAAGAAAAGAGCCGTGTATCTCTAGGTCTTAAGCAACTGGGTGAAGATCCGTGGCAGGATCTGGTACGTCGCTACCCTGTGAATACTGTTCTTACAGGCAAAGTGAGTAACCTTACTGATTACGGTTGTTTCGTTGAGATCGAAGATGGTGTTGAAGGTCTTGTTCATGTATCTGAAATGGATTGGACAAATAAGAATGTTAACCCAGCTAAAGTTGTAACTCTTGGCGATGAAGTTGAAATCATGATTCTTGAGATTGATGCAGAACGTCGTCGTATATCTCTAGGTATGAAGCAGTGTAAAGCGAATCCTTGGGATGAGTTTGCAAAGACAGCTACAAAAGGTGATCAGGTTAAGGGTGTTATTAAATCAATTACAGACTTCGGTATCTTTATTGGACTTGAAGGCGGAATTGACGGCTTGGTTCATCTTTCTGATATCTCATGGAATGTACCAGGTGAAGAAGCGGTACGTGACTATAAGAAAGGCGATGAAGTTGAAGCAACTATTCTTGCTATTGATCCCGAGCGCGAGCGTATTTCACTGGGTATTAAACAGTTAGATCAAGATCCATTCTCCTTGTTTGTAGCTGCACATGAAAAAGGCACTATTGTTGAAGGTACTGTAACAGAAGTTACTGCTAAGATGGTTAAAATTGATCTTGGAGAGAGCATAGAAGGTATTCTTCGTGCTTCTGAGATTTCACGTGACCGTGTTGAAGATGCTTCAACAGTACTTAGTGTTGGTGATAAGGTCGAAGCGAAGTTTATGGGTGTTGATCGTAAAACACGCGCTATAAACTTATCAATTAAAGCCAAGGATTATGCTGAAGAAGCCGAAGTAATGAAAGAGTACAGCGGTGGAAAAACGAGTACAGGTACACTAGGTGATATCTTCAAGGAACAACTTGATAAGTAACATGTTTATTATAGTTGTTGCTAATAACTAGTTGAAAAACAAAAGTCGGTTATATATTTTTTATATAATCGGCTTTTTTTATGTGATTCAGTTGCTTATTCAATAATCTATACTATTATTGTTTTTTAAAGGCAGTGTAAAAATGATTTATTGCTGAAAGAGATCTTTACACGAGAGATATGGAGAGTATAAATGACCAAATCAGAAATTATTAATATTCTTGCGCGCAAGCAGAGTCATCTGAGTAGTAAGGATATAGAATTATCCGTGAAAATTTTACTAGATCAGATAAGTGATACGCTTTCAGAAGGTGAAAGAGTTGAGATTCGCGGTTTTGGGAGTTTTTCTTTACATCATCGGGCGGCTCGAAAGGGTAGAAATCCAAAAACAGGAGAGCAGGTACAATTATCTCCAAAACATGTGCCGCACTTTAAGCCTGGCAAGGAAATGCGTGAACGTGTCAATGAATCAAAAAGCCAATATACAATTCAAGAATAAATTAATCAGGTTTGCAGAGAAATAATCAATGGTAGAAATTCTTTTTTTGCTACTTCCAATCGCCTTTTATTCGGGTTGGAGATTAGCGCGTAAGAGCATTCTCAATAAACAAAAAAAAAAGCACAGCTCTCTGATAGTTTTGTAAAAGGTGTTAACTTTCTTTTAAGTGAAGAGCCCGATAAGGCTTTAGAGGTTTTTCTTAATTATCCCGATATCGATGAATATACGGCAGAGACTTTTCAACTTTTAGGTAATTTGTTTCGTGACAGAGGAGAAGTTGATCGGGCGTTACGTGTCCATCAGAATGTCATAGCGCGTTCAAATCTGAATGCTCAGCAAACTCAAAAAGCAATGTATGCACTTGGTAAGGATTTTTTCGCTGCCGGTATGCTTGATCGGGCTGAAAGTGTGTTTCAAGAGTTATTAGAAAACAAAACAAACAAATGGGTCTCAAGAGCATTGATATGCTCTTCATTAAGAACAATTTTTGAACAAACTCAGGAATGGGAAAAAGCCATTGATGCCACAGCATGTATTAAAAAACATCAGAAAAAGAATGAGGCTGGTACGCAGTTAAATAGTGAAGCACTGATTTCTCACTATTATTGTGAGCTTGCAGATGATGCCTTGAATCAAGGAAAGTTACATGATGTTGATAGATATATCAGCAAGGCGAAAAAATCTTATAAGCAGTCAACCCGGTTAATGACGTTGCTGGGTGATATGGCGTTTCATCAAAAACATTATAAACCAGCACTTAAACATTACTTAAATGCGGTTAAAAATGATACGCGTTTACTCAGTATGCTGTTTGAGAAGATTGAAGAGTCAGCAACTTCTGTAGGAAGTATTCCTTTTGTTCAGAATGAATTCTGTGAACTCTATAAAAAGAATAAAGATCGAACCTTATTTGAAACTATTATTGCGATGGCAAAAAAATATGGATCATCAAAGCAAGTCGATAAATTAATTGATACAGAGTTATCATCAAAGAAATTAAATATCGAATCAATTTTTAGTGCAACGGAATATATTCAAACAGAGAATAGTGGAATTGATTTTGAACATGGTTTGAAATTAGTTAACAAGTCATTGGGGAATTATTTGCAAGGTGTGCCAGCTTTTCGCTGTGAACACTGTGGATATAGGATGCATGACTATCTATGGCGTTGTCCCGCGTGTCATCACTGGGATACAATAGATCACGCCTAGTTTATTCAGTGCCTACTCATATCATTCTTAATCTTTACTGTGTTAGAAAAACATCACTTACACTTGTAAGCTCAATTTTTCTTCCTTGTACTGATAAAGATTAGAAGCAATCTGAGCAGACACTACTCTGTAGTTGTTAAGGAGCGGTCCCTTAAGGAGAAAAACATGTCTAGTAAATTAATTATTGCTTTGGATTATCCAACTGCCGAACAGGCATTAAATTTTGTCAAAATTTTATCTCCAGAGCGCTGTAAATTAAAAGTGGGCTTTGAGTTGTTTGTTGCTGCAGGACCAGATTTTGTGAAGCAGTTGGTTGATCAGGGCTATGATGTCTTTTTAGACTTAAAATTTCATGACATACCTAATACAGTTGCTTCAGCTTGTAAAAGTGCTGCTAATCTAGGTGTGTGGATGATGAATGTTCATGCAAGTGGTGGTGAAAAAATGATGCGTGCTGCAAAGCAGAGTCTGCTGGATGAAGGCTCAGATGCCAAGCTGATTGCGGTTACTGTACTTACGTCTATGGATAAAGAGCAGCTTATTTCTACGAACGTGAATGTTTCCCCTGAAGATCAGGTAAAGCACCTTGCCCAGCTTGCCAAACAATCATTGCTGGACGGGGTTGTCTGTTCGGCTCAAGAAGCTAACTTATTAAGAGGCACAATAGGAGATGATTTTTTACTGGTAACGCCTGGTATTCGTCCCACTGGATCAGATATAGGCGATCAAAGTAGGGTCATGACTCCTGCTGATGCAAACAAAGCAGGAGTGAGTTATATAGTCGTTGGAAGACCGATCACACAGGCAGAAAAGCCGCTATCGGTAATTAGCCATATCAATAAGGATATGAATTAAACACTATACTAGCCTCAATTTGGAAATATTCATGGATAAAAGAATGACATGTAAAACTGATTTTGCTCAAGGTCTTGCCCATTCTTAGAGATATAATACTGGCACACTCTAAAGATTAAACATAAATATGAAAAGTATTCTAAGTATTGTTGCAGGTAGTTTATTTGTAGTTATCACGACCTTAATATTGCAACTGATTGCTCTATTTTTGATGGTGGCTTATAAGCATCTTGAGCAGGCTTATCCCTTTTTTAGTGATATCAGCGGTATTTTCAGGTATCTGCTGGGCATCCCGATTGTAATTTTAATCATGTTTATTGGTGGTTATATTGCTGCCCGTATTGCCCAAACAAAAGCGCTATTACATAGTTTGATTGTGGGTGTAATTACTGCAGTGGCAATGACTTGGCTGGCACTTGAAAATGCAAATTTGACAACAACTGGTATTGTTATATTTGTACTTATGATTGTGGGTTCTTTGGCGGGTGGTAGATACTGGCAGGGAAAGAATTTAGTTTAATAGGAGTATTTGTACTTTCACAGCCTCAATGGCACCCCCCCTAGTTTTTAGCATCAGCTCACAAATTTCTCCAATTCATCTTCATCCAACTCCAATTTATCAATCTTAATATAAGCCACACCTTCCTCAATTGAAATAGCCGCTTGCTTTATTCCATTGATTGCCAGTAACTGTGTTGTTGATTGATCAATATTTGATAGGTGTTTATCTTTTAATTTGATTACCTGACTTTTAAAGAAATCAGGTTTCGGTAAGCTGATTGCAACCAGCAATAACAAGACAGCGGCAACTGAACCAAAAACAAAAATGCCAGAAATCCCCCAGTTTTGTAGAACAAGTCCACCTAGCACTCCACCTATAAAAATACCAAAGAATTGTGCGCTGGAATACACACCCATTGCTGTGCCTTTAGTATTGACATCGGCGTATTTTGCCACCAGCGAAGGTTGAACTGCTTCCAGAAAGTTGAAGCCAACAAAGAACATCAGAAAACCAAACATCAATAAATAAAAATCGAATTGGCTAACCCCCATAAGAACTTGTGACAAGATTAGTAATATTACCGCAATAATAAAAACGATTTTAATTTTGCGATATTTTTCGGCGATAATAATTAAGGGCAGGGACAGCATAAAAGATAAGGCGATAATGGGTAAATAGACTTTTGAGTGTTCGATAATGGATTCAAGCTTTATGTTATCTCGTAAAATCAGAGGTAGCGCACTAAAATTGGCGGTCATTAAAAGATGCAGTAAAAATACACTCGCATTCATGCGTAACAAGGTAGTTTGTTTGAGAACGGGTTTAATATAATCACTAATAATTCCAGCATCGCGGTGTAACTTTGTCTGTTTAGGCGTAGGAACAACAAATATAATCAAGAGAATGCCAATAAGTGCAAGTAGGGCTGTTGTCCAAAATACACCTGTAAGCCCCGTCCATTGACTGATAAGGGGACCAAGAACCATTGCCAATGCGAAGGCGAGACCAATACTCATACCGATAAATGCCATTACTTTGGCACGATGATCCTCACGGCTTAAATCAGCGGCAAGCGCCATGGTGGTTGCGGCAATGGCACCACTTCCTTGAATAGCACGGGCAATAATAATGTAATAAATATCAGTGGATAGGGCGGCAAAAACACTGCCCACGGCAAAAACAATGAGGCCTCCGATAATGACTGGTTTACGACCGATACGGTCGGAAAGCAACCCTAACGGAATTTGTAGTAATGCCTGAGTTAGGCCATAAATGCCAATGGTTAGACCCACTAGGAATGGCGTTGCATTCGTAAGGTCTTTAGCGAATAGAACTAGAATAGGTAAGATCATAAATAAACCAAGCATGCGCACTGCGAAAACAGCTGATAGTGATAATGCAGTGCGTAATTCGAGCTTATTCATTTGATATAAAAAGTTGCCATTGTTAGATCAAGGCGGCGATAATAACAGATTAACCTCTTAATAATGTAAACATAGATAATCATTGTGAATAAAATTTCTTTACGCGGTGCGCGTACTCATAACCTTAAAAATATTGACCTCGATTTACCTCGTGACAAACTAATTGTTATCACAGGTTTATCTGGTTCTGGAAAATCATCTTTGGCATTTGATACCATTTTTGCAGAAGGTCAGCGCCGCTATGTGGAATCTCTTTCTGCTTATGCACGTCAATTTCTATCTATGATGGAAAAGCCGGATCTGGATCATATTGAGGGTCTGTCTCCGGCAATTTCGATTGAACAAAAAACTACCTCACATAACCCTCGTTCTACGGTGGGAACAATTACTGAAATTTATGATTATCTAAGGCTTTTGTATGCGCGTGCAGGAGAGCCACGTTGTCCTGAGCACGGCACAGCACTGGACGCACAGACGGTTAGTGAAATGGTTGATCAGATCATGGCACTTCCAGAGGGTAGTAAGTTAATGATGCTGGCACCCGTGGTTCGCAACCGTAAAGGTGAACATTTGCAGATGTTTGAGAATTTTAAAAGTCAGGGTTTTTTGCGGGTTCGGATTGATGGTGTAGTTTATGATCTGGATGATGTGCCTGAACTAGAGCTACGCATCAAACATACCGTTGAAGTGGTGGTTGACCGTTTTAAAGTGCGTGATGATTTACAACAGCGTCTTGCTGAATCACTTGAAACCACGCTGCGTCTAGCTGATGATCTAGCGGTAATTGCTTGGATGGATGAAGATGATGCCAAAGCCAATGAGGAATTATTATTTTCGGCAAATTACGCCTGTAAACTATGTGGATACTCCCTACAAGAATTAGAACCCCGGCTTTTTTCTTTTAATAGCCCCAGCGGTGCCTGCGAGACCTGTGATGGTCTGGGCGTTCAACAGGTTTTCGATGTGGATCAGGTGGTAACTAAACCCCAATTGAGTCTTGCCGATGGCGCGATTAGAAGCTGGGATAAACGCAACACCTATTATTTTCAGATGATTACTTCGCTGGCTGATCATTTTGAATTTGATGTAAATATGCCGTATCAAGATTTACCTAAAAAGATTCAGAAGATGCTGCTGTATGGCAGTGGTCGCAGCAAAATTCATTTTACCTATGAAGGTAAAAAAGGGCAGTCATTTAATCGTACCCATGCTTTCGAAGGTGTTATTCATAACCTTGAGCGCCGTTACCGGGACACTGACTCAAACGCGGTACGCGAAGAGCTGGTGAAATATATGTCTGTGCATTCTTGTTCAGATTGTGGTGGCTTGCGACTTAAAGAATCAGCGCGTCACGTGTTTATAGAAGAACTAAATTTACCCACTATTACGGACAAAGCGATTGGTGAATGTTTTAAGTTTTTTGATGAAATCAAACTCACGGGAAAGCAGGGGAAAATTGCTGATAAAATTATTCGTGAAATTAAACTGCGACTGGAATTTCTGGTAAATGTGGGGCTGGATTATCTGACTTTGAGTCGCAGTTCAGAAACCTTATCTGGCGGTGAAGCACAACGCATCCGTCTGGCATCCCAAATTGGTGCGGGTTTAGTTGGCGTGATGTATGTGCTAGATGAACCCTCAATTGGTTTGCATCAGCGCGATAATGATCGTCTCCTGAAAACACTTCGGCATTTGCGGGATTTAGGGAATACCGTGATTGTGGTTGAACACGATGAAGATGCAATTCGTACCGCTGATTATGTGGTGGATATTGGTCCCGGTGCAGGTGAGCATGGTGGTGAAATTGTTGCAAAGGGTAAACCTAAAGATATTGCGAATAGCAAAGCTTCTATGACGGGACAGTTTTTATCCGGAATCAGAAAAATAGAAATCCCCAAAAAAAGAGTTAAAGTTGATAAGAAAAAGATGCTTAAGCTGGTTGGCGCTACGGGTAATAACTTGCAATCTGTTAATGTTGAAATTCCTGTTGGCTTAATGACCTGTATTACGGGTGTCTCCGGCTCGGGCAAATCTACGCTCATTAACAGCACTTTGTATCCCAATATCGCCCACTTTTTACACAATAGCGCGATGCGTAGATCGCCAGTAGAAAAGATCGAAGGGCTAGAGTTTTTTGATAAAGTTGTGGATGTTAATCAAAGCCCAATCGGGCGAACACCACGTTCAAATCCAGCGACTTACACGGGAGTTTTCACACCCATTCGAGAGTTATTTGCTGCTACTCGAGAAGCGCGTTCGCGTGGATATTTGCCAGGTCGTTTCAGTTTTAATGTCAAAGGTGGGCGTTGTGAGGCCTGTCGTGGTGACGGTGTAACCAAAGTTGAAATGCATTTTTTACCTGATGTTTATGTTACCTGCGATGTGTGTCAAGGCAAACGCTATAACCGCGAAACACTGAATGTGCATTATAAAGGTAAGAATATTTATGAAGTGTTACAAATGACAGTGGAGAAGTCGCTGGATTTCTTTCAGGCTATTCCGGGCATTAAACAAAAGCTGCAAACCTTGATGGATGTTGGGCTGTCTTATATAACACTGGGGCAAAATGCGACAACTATTTCAGGTGGAGAGGCACAACGTGTTAAGCTAGCGAAAGAATTATCCAAACGTAGCACGGGCAAAACCATTTATATACTGGATGAGCCAACCACAGGTTTGCATTTCCATGATGTTGATGTGCTTTTGCATGTTTTGCATCGCTTGCGTGATGAAGGTAATACCATTATCGTAATTGAACACAATCTGGATGTTATTAAAACTGCTGACTGGGTTATTGATCTTGGGCCAGAAGGTGGCAGTGGCGGAGGTCAGGTGATTGCGACAGGTACACCAGAAACAGTTTCTAAAACTAAAGGGTCATTTACTGGCAAATATCTGAATAAGATATTGTCAGTAAAAGCTAAAAAATAAATTTAACTAACTAATAAATAATTGAGTATCCATTGTTAAACAAACAAATGGGAGCTGATACTAAATAGTGGGGGGGGTGCCATATGAAGTATTTAATCATTGCTTTTTTCTCGTTGATCTCTTTTCAGGTTATAGCTAGTCCAGCGGCTGACAATATTATTATTTCAGAAGTGCAATACGATCCGGCTACGCCAGTAGGGCATGCTTCTGCAGAAGTTGAAAATGAAGCTGAATGGTTTGAGCTTTTTAATCCTACCTCAAACCCAATAAATATTGGTGGCTGGACTATAAAAGAGGGAAATACACCTGTTTATACTTTCCCAGATCCAACCATAATCGCCGCAGGTGATTATCTGCTGGTTACCAATCGAAGTGACCGCTTTAATTTAAACTATCCAGCAATTAACCCGGATCTTGAAATGCAGCCTGGTGGTTCTGGCTTATTAAGATTAAACAATGGTGGTGATCAGTTAACTTTAAAAGATAATATTGGCACAACGGTTGATTTTGTAGCCTGGGAAGGCTTTGTAGCAAGCTGGAATGCAGAGGCTGTAGATGGTGAATCAATCTGTCGTGTTTTAAATACTGATAGTGATATTGGGCTGGATTGGGGTACTTGTGCTGCAACTCCGGGCAATGGTCCTGGGTTTACCTTAAGTAAGACAGTTAGCGCTTTGAATGAAGGAAGCAGTGATACCTTTAGCGTGGTTCTGGATTCCCAGCCTGCAAATACTGTAGTGATTGATATTGTTTCAAGTGATACAACTAAGGCAGGTATCAGTCCAGCAAGCCTGACTTTTACAAGTCTCGATTGGGATAGCCCACAAACTGTAACCATCAACGCGCTTGAAGATTCAGATCTGTTTGATGAAAGTGCCATCATTACAGCTTCGGTCAATGATGCTTTAAGTGATGATGATTTTGATACCTTGATTGATCAGACAGTGAGTGTGTCAATAGCTGATAATGATTTAGCTCAAATCTCAATTGATGATGTAACACATATTGAAGCTAATACTGGAACGACAGATTATGTTTTTACTATCAGTATTGACCAGCTTAGCCCCGATGATGTCAGTGTTGAATATATTAATAATGATTTAAGTGCCACAGCTGCGGACAATGACTTCAATCCCATCAGCACCACAACGGCAACCATTTTAGCGGGTTCAACAAGCACAACTATCATCATTCAGTCTCTTGGTGATACAAAGGTTGAAAGTGATGAAAGCTTTAGTGTGGATTTATCTAATCCGGTATCTGCTACCATCCTTGATACTCAAGGTATTGGCACCATCAGCAATGATGATGCAGCGCAGTTATCCATCAATGATGCTAGTGATAATGAAGGTGATGGCGGTAACATCAACTATATATTTACCATCAGTATTGATAATCCCAGTGATACAGATATTACGGTGGATTACGCAACCTCTGATGATTCTGCAAGCACTGCTGATAATGACTATATAAACGTAGCAACAACCCAGGCGACAATTGCAGCAGGTTCTTTCAGTACACAGCTAGCAGTGCAGGTTAGCGGGGATAGTACTGTTGAAGGAAATGAAAGCTTTTTTGTGAATCTGAGTAATCCATCTGGTGCAGGTTTCCTCGATAATCAGGGGATCGGTACTATTATCAATGAAGATCAGGCGCAGCTTTCAATCGATGATGTTAGTCATAGCGAAGGTGATAGCGGTAATACTAGTTATACATTTACCATCAGTATTGATAATCCCAGCGATACGGATATTACGGTAGATTATGCAACTTCGGATGACTCTGCAACCACTGCTGATAGTGACTATATTGCCTTGGCGACAACACAGGCAACCATTAACGCAGGAGAGACAAGTACAAGCGTAATCATTCAAGCTCGTGGTGATATTCAAGTTGAAAATGATGAAAGCTTTTTTGTGAATCTAAGTAATCCTGTGGGAGCCGTAATACTTGATACACAGGGTATTGCCAGCATTAGTAATGATGATTCGGCAGGATTCTCTATTAGCCCGTCAACGAACTCGATTATTGAAGGAGGTAAGACAACCTTAAGTGTTGTGTTAAGCGCTCAGCCGATCATTGATGTGCTGCTAGATATAGTTGCAACAGATTCTGGAGCCGTTAGTGTATCAAGTAGCAGTCTGAGCTTTAATAGTGCTAACTGGGATATGCCACAGTTTATAATCATTACTGCGCTAGAAGATGCGGATCTAAATAATGAAAATACCAGCATAACGGCATCTATTGATGATTCTGCTAGTGATGATCTTTTTGATTCACTTAGCGATCAAAGCGTAGCAATTTCGATAGCTGATGATGATATTGATACCGATGGTGATGGCTTGCCTGATGAAGATGATCAGGATAAAGATAATGATGGTAATCCGGATATTACAGATCCTAATCCTTTGCTTGCCTATGCAGGTGATGATTTTCTTGAAGTTACTGGAGAATCAATGACAGATACTACAGTCACTTTCAATATCTTATCAAATGATGACTTTATTCCCAGTGCTGATATATCAATTATTGATACTGGAAACGGTACGGCGGCTGGTGTGACTAGCTTTGATCCGTTGCTTGGAGAAATGACTTATACAGCAACGATGGCAGAGCAGGGTGTGACAGTTACCGTTGAGTATCAGGTCTGTAATACAGCCGTTACACCAGAGGTTTGTGCTATTGCTATGGTAACCATTGTTACCGCAAGTTTGCCGGTAGTTCCGCCGAGTTCTATTCCAACCTTGTCAGAGTGGATGTTGTTGCTATTGTCATTGTTATTATTGTTGATAGGAATTCATCAGAATCATTTTTCTACTAAAAGATAATTTATGATTATGAAAACTAAATTGCATGGTATATAACATTGACTAAAAACTTTTTTCCTTGTTGCGGCTAAGTAAGTATTTTATAACAACAAGTTAAGCTAAAACCTGGTTGTTCAGACTTTGATACTAATTAAAAAACCAGATTCGCGAATTTAACCGCGAAGCGTAAATCTCGGGTGGCTTGCCCCCGAGTTGGATAGCTTACAATGGGTGTTTTTCCATTGTGAGGTATCCAACTTATGGAGTTACAAAGAAATACTCATCATGTATATCGTTTGATGTACCATTTTGTTTGGATTCCTAAATATAGACACAAGGTATTCTGTGAACCATATCGTAG
>Ga0209633_10004170_pt1 | contig 13075 bp, 5 predicted proteins | sample Cruoilmetagenom1_FD_187290 | JGI IMG/M metagenome (GOLD analysis project Ga0209633, IMG submission 187290) | Oil polluted marine microbial communities from Coal Oil Point, Santa Barbara, California, USA - Sample 1 (SPAdes) (version 2) | ecosystem: Environmental > Aquatic > Marine > Oil seeps ... | reverse complement strand
GTTGGGGGCTTCTCGTAGCATGGTAATTCCGTAAGTACATGATTTTCCTGTTCTGGTAATCCATTGCCCGGGTTTTTTACCTGTTACTTTTACACTTGCCTGCTTGTAAAAATTATCATTTCTATAATCACCCAGATTGATTTTAGCGGGAAGTTTGATGTATTTTAAGTCGTGCTGAACTGCAACGGATAAATATTCCCAGGCATAATCCATGTTTCCGGTTTTAAGGAGTGAAACCAGCTCCACTGATTTAGGGCGAATATTTTTTTTGGGACGATTTGCGATCAAACGATCATACAGACCGTTTGTTTTGTAATATTTTTCAGCCAGTTGAATTACCATAAGGCTTCGATAACCGCAAGGATCCAGATTCGGAGCGGAATGGCCCCATATCACATTTTTCCGTCCCAGAATTTTATACCAGTTATCCGCATTAATCTCTTTTGCAAAACGGCTTTGGTCAGTATAGCATAGCACCATCTGGTTGGATGCGAAGCGTATATTCCAATCGGCATATTGTGGAATCAGGGCCTTATCAATAATTTTAAAATCGGCTGAAGCCATGATATCCGCTGGTTTATGTAATTCGGAAATCATGCGCGCCATTTTGGTGCTGCCTCCTCCTTCACGAAGGAGATTGACTTTGGGATATTTTTTTTCAAAAATTTTTTCCATCTTTGCAAAAGGAACTGTCAGGCTGCCTGCATGAAAAATAATCAGATTTCCATCGGGTTCCGCCATTGCATGACTATGCATTGTTATAAAAATAGTCAGTAATACAAATAGTAAAAATTTTATCAATTTTTTATGCATTTCCATTTTCTCCTTTTTTTATGAGGCGCATATAGATTTTATGAACGTGGACTAAAAAACTTAATCCGGCATAGCCGGAACCAAAAAAAATTATCACGAAAACACGAAAGTACGAAAACACGAAAATCTGAATATTATTGTATTTCGTGTTTTTTATTTTTCGTATTTTCGTGATTGTCTTTTAGGTTTCTGCCAGAAAAAATACGAATTTCAGGAGTAAGGTACTAAAACTCAAAACTGCGGCTTGCCGCATTGGCTTTTATGGCTCAACTGCCCGCAGGCCGCTGAAATATCCTCTCCTTTGCTGCGCCGGATCATGGTAATATAGTTATTATCAAGCAATATTTTATAAAATTTATCTATTCTTTTTTCATTCGGACGGGCAAAAGCAGATCCTTCATGTTCGTTAAAAGGAATAAGGTTGATTTTTGCTTTAACAGGGCGGAGAAGGTTTGCAAGGCGCATGGCATCTTTTTCCGAATCGTTTACATCCTTTATAAGAATATATTCAAAGGTTATTTTGTCCCTTGGAGCAAGTTTGTATGTTCGACAGGCTTCGAGTAATACTTCAAGTGGATATTTTTTATTGATCGGCATGAGCATACTGCGGGTATGGTTTTCTGTGGCGTTTAATGAAACTGCCAGGCTCACTTTGGTGTCATAGCCCAGTTTTGCTAATTGAGGCACCAGACCGGCTGTTGAGATTGTGATTCTGCGGTTTGAAAAATTCAGGCCGTAATCTGTATTGGTAAATATATTTATCGCATTGATAATATTCTGATAATTAGCGAGTGGTTCTCCCATCCCCATGAAAACAATATTAGTCAGCCTTTTTGATTTTTCAATTTTATTTCCGATATCACGAACCTGGGCAATAATCTCTCCTGGCGAAAGATTACGAATAAAACCTCCTTGTGCGGTAAGGCAGAATTTGCATCCATGAGCACAGCCTACCTGGCTGGAAATGCATATTGTAAAATGATTTTTTTCCGGAATCAGAACAGTTTCTATAAAATTTTTATCATACAATTTGAATAAAAATTTTTTGGATCCGTCTTTGGATTCTTCCATTTTTACTTGTTCAAGACGGCCAATGACAAAATTATCATCCAGCATCTGCCTGATATCTTTACGTAAATCAGTCATTGTGCCGAAGGTGTCAGCCTGACGGACATAAATCCATTTAAAAATTTGTACAGCCCTGTATGACTCAAGGCCGCAGCTTTTAAGCCATAATACTAATTGATCAAATGCAAGATCCTTAATATCCGGCTTGCTACAGGTTTGTTGTATATTCGGGTGCATATCAAAGTGTATATTCAGGCTTGAAAGATTTATAAAGTGAAGCATCCATAACAGATTCGTATCCTGTTAAGGTTGCAATTATTTCTTCTTTGGAATCTAAAAATATAAAATTTCCTGTCATCTTGTGTATGGTAACATCTTTTACCTGGAGGATAACTGTGATACCGTTTGAAGGGAATTTTTTTCGATATTGACGATAGGATGCTGCATAGCTCGGCAGCGAAACAACTCCTTTTTCCTCATAACACCAAAGAGTTGCCATTTGAAAGGCTGAATCAAGCACGAGGGGATCTGCAATCCATCTGCTTCTAAGCGGCTCTGTTATCCAGTCCGCGGGAGATGGAGCGGATGCGACCTCCGCCACAATTCCGGACGAAGAAAGGCTGACTATATTTTTAAGGCCATGGAGTTTGTCTCCATGAAACAGAACCTGTTCATAAACATCATCTATGGTTTTAGTATAGGGCTTGTTATCATTCTCTTTAGTTTTGATATAATCCGGCGGCTTCACATACCCTGATGTCAGGACAGCCCTGGCTCTGGAGTGAACAAGATCCTTGCCGTTCTCCCTGATACCGTTCTTAAGCTCAACATTCAGTTCAAACATTGTGCCATTTTTTTTCACGCTGCCTGCCATCAGGCGAATTATTTTTGTATCATTTTCAAGCTTTATGCCATTTAAAAGCCGCATATTATCAAGGCCATGCAGTAAAAGACCGGGATTTGCGTGCAAGGCGCCATGACCGAACCATTCCGCCATCAGGGCAAAAGGGACGACCGCCTTGCCGGCAAGCATATGGGATTGCAAAACCGGAAATTTTTGAATATCAACCTCTTGTTTAAATGAAAGGGAGAGTTCTTCGGCAGTATCAGGTAGATTATCAGCTTTTGAGGTGATATTTGCTCCTATTACAACTTCAACCGGGCTGCCAGGCTCCAAAGAGAGTTCTCGTATCATGAAGTCTGCACCCTTATCAACGGGTATCAGCGCTATTCCCCTGTTATTAAACTCCTTTTTTAAGGATTCGGTTACCATTCCGCCGTCCCATGGCCCCCAGTTAATGGAGACTATTCGGCATCCCGGGCGCGCAATAGATTCCTGTTGAGCAAGCTTGTTCAAGACCTCATTGGCAGCAGCATAATCTACCTGGCCGATATTACCTGTGCGAGCTGCTATGGATGAGAAGATTACAATAAATTTCAGGTCATTATCTCCTATAACTTCCAGTAACGTTTTAAATCCTTTTACTTTTGTATCAAAAACTTTTTCAAATTGCTCAGGTGTTTTGTCGATAATCAACCGATCTTCCAGCACTCCCGCGCCGTGAATAATTCCGGTAACAGGGCCGTAAACAGATCTGACTTTAGTATAAACAGCTTTAACAGCCTTTCTGCTGCGAATATCCACAGAATAGTATGATACACGCACCCCTCTTTTTTTTAATTGCTCCAGATTATCGAAAATCTCCCGATTTGAAACATATTTTCTGTATTTCTTTTCAAGTTGTGAAGGTGTCAGGAACTCTTTTTTATTCAGGGCAAAAGCCTGTTCATTTTTCAGAATGGCTTTTTTTATATCAGCCTCAGTTGTCAGTGACGCAAGCCATGCAGGTTCTTGTTCCGGCTCTGGAGAACGTCCCAATAATACAAGCGCTGGTCTGGCATGTTCAGTAAGGGCAATTGCACAAGCTGCTGTTATACCTTTTGCTCCTCCTGTGATGAGTATGACGTCATTATCATTGATGTCCGGTTTTGGTTCACCCGATGAATTATAAGATAAATTATAACCCTCTGAATCATAAATTGAAGGTTCCAGTTTCAGAGATACCCCGGCCTCAGCGCCTATACCGATTTCCACGGAAGAAGATCGGCTGTCGTTTAAAAGTTCAAGCACTATTTTTTTTGCGGTATTTTTTGAATTAATTAAAGCAGGCGCCATATCAATTGCATGGCAGTTAACGCCTTCCCACTCAAGTGCGGCTGTCTTTACAATGCCCGCCAGCCCTCCGTAAAAAGGGTTGAAAATTGTATCTCCCTTGAATCCAAATGCCCCATCCATGGAAGTTATTGATGCAAATAATGCTCCCCCTTCACTTGCAGAATTCAGAAGTCCCTGCGCAAAATTTTTTAAAAGTAAAAAATCATCCTTTAAAAAGCCGCTATCCTGTACAGATAATTCATTTTCGCCATTCATCCCCTCATCATGAAGCAGTAGAAGGCCTCCTGCCGATTCAAGTTCAGAAACTTTGGGACAATTTTTTTTTGAAATAATTGCTGTTGCAATACCATGATGAGCAAATTCATCGGCTATTGATTCCGCAAGTCCGGTTCCGCTGTTGGTAATATAAATCTTTTTTCCATTGGGTATGGATATATTTATTGTTTTTGCAAGGCTTTGTTCAACAATTGAGACTACATTACTTGAAACTACTCTTTTTTCGACATTATTATCAGGAGTATTCCCTTTTTTATCTCTACGAGAATTATTTGGCGGTAGATCATTTGGATCATCCGAATCCTTTGGCTGGCCGTCAGGCTGAGCCCCTTGCGTCAGGTAATCGACGATCTGTCCCAAAGTCTTTAATCCTGCCATATCTTCAGGAGATACAGCAGGAAGATCAGGGAGCTTCTCTTCGAGAGTGGAGAATATTTCCACCCGCTTGATAGAATCTATTCCCAGGTCGGATTCAATATCCATATCCATCCCCAGCATTTCGGAAGGATAGCCCGTCAATTCAGTTACCACGCCAAGTAGATGGCTTTTAATTTCATCAAATTCAATACAGAATCCCGTAGAGACGGGTTTCAAACCCGTCTCTACAAGAGTAGATGTCTCTGATATTTCAAAAGGTTGCCGGTCTTTCTTCAAGTCTTGCTTCAGGTTTTTATTCTTTACAGGCAAAGTTTCTTTTTGAGACAGATAATCGACGATCTGTCCCAAAGTCTTTAATCCTGCCATATCTTCAGGAGATACAGCAGGAAGATCAGGAAGCTTCTCTTCGAGAGTGGAGAATATTTCCACCCGCTTGATAGAATCTATTCCCAGATCGGATTCAATATCCATATCCATCCCCAGCATTTCGGAAGGATAGCCCGTCAATTCAGTCACAACAGCAAGGAGGTGTTTTTCAATTTCCAGATCTTTCAACGGTTTTGCAGGTTTTTGATCGTCAAGGTTTTCTTCTTGTTGAGTTACAGGGGCAGGAGTAATAACTGCCTGTTTATTTTCCTGATACTTTTTTTGGTTATTTTCCTGATTCTCTTTTATTTTAATAAGGTTTACGGAACTTACACCGGCTGATACTTCGGCAATATGGCTTGTACTCTCCATCATTTTTTGCAGTGTACGGCTCGCTTCCGCCTGGGTTTCCAGAAATTTTTCATGTGTTTCAGCAGTTTTAAGTTGTAATACCTGCATGGCCTTAAGGCCTTCCTGAACAACGAGAAGAGCCTCCGGGATTGCTCCGTTTTTTACCATGCTATTATCATTGCTGTTAGTTGTAATATTATTCGTGATATTTTGTTTCACAATACTTCCACCTTTGGAACCTGCAGTTGCTGGAGGCATATCAACTTTAAATCTATTAAGAGTCGTATCAATTTCACTTGTTTGCTGAGCTGCATTGGGAACGGTACCCTTGTTATTTTTTGAACTATTTTTGTAATTTTGATTTTTATGCTCAATATAGTTGGCTCCTGTCAACGGTATATTCATTAAATGTTTTTTTGGGAGGGTCGAAATATGTTCCCATTTTCTCAATTCCAGCTCTATCCCTGAAGATGCAAGATTACAGAGAACGCACGCCAGATCGGCAATTCCCGATTTTTTTCCGCATGAGATATCGACTGCAACAGCATTAATATCCCGGCCTTTCAGGATAGATTTAACCAGGCCGGTAAGTACTGCTTTAGGCCCGATTTCTATAAAATTACGAATACCATCATTGTACATATTTCTGATATTGCTAATAAAATCTATCGGTAATCCTGGATGACGGCCTAATATTTTTTTTGCCTTTTTGGAATCTGCAGGATAGGGAAGGGCGGTTGTGTTGGAATATACCGGTATCTCACCGGATTTTATATTGATATTATTAACAATTTCCAAAAAAGGCTCAACAGCATCCGCAACCAAAGCGCTGTGAAAAGCGTTGGAAACATCAAGCTTTACAGCTCTGTACCCCTTTTTTTGGGATATTTTTTTAATATCATCAATTGCTGCTGTTGTTCCTGATAATACCCCCTGATTTATGCTGTTTTTATTTGCCAGAACAAGATCAGGATTATCCTTGATTAATGCTTCAAGTTCTTCCAGAGGCGCTTGCACTGCCAGCATTGCTCCGCCATCCTTCCCTTTGGTTTCACCGGCTTTTGCCATCAGAGCGCCCCTTGCTGCAGCAAGGAAAAAAAAAGTTTTAACATCAATCCAGCCGGCTGCCATCAAAGCTGTCAATTCTCCAAAGCTGTGGCCGGCTGCAGCGTCAGGCTTTAAACCAAAATATTGCAGCGCTCGAAGCATGGCAAGGCTTACAGCACCTATGGCCGGCTGTGCAATATCGGTTTTTGCAAGAATTTTGCCATACTCTTTTTCTTTATAATCGTTTGTTGAATTAAAAGGATATATAAAATCACTTATTCTCTCTTTTCCATCAAATGCTTTGTCAGCAGAATCAAGAGCATCTATTGCACCGGGGAATGTACAAACAATATCTATCCCCATTCCCGGATATTGACTCCCCTGTCCCGGGAAGAGGAACCCTGTGCCACCCTTTTTTTTGCCGCTGCCGTAAAAAATATTTTTAAAATTCCAGGAGTCATTTTTTATCCCGGACTGTAACTGTGCTTTGGCTATCCCTATCCGTTTAAATAGCATCGAAAGATAAGCGTCAGAATCGATAGGCCATTCCAGCACAATTAAAAGACGATGATATGGTTTTTCCGAAAAACTATCCCTGCTTGCTGCCGTTTTTATCATTATATCAGCAGGAGTGGATTCTTTATCAAAAGAGTTTTTAAAATCGTCCAGCAGATCAATCAATTTTTTAATGGAAGCAGCGGATAGGGCTAATATATCAACAGAACCGTCCCATGTAACAACATCCTTTTCTTTTTTATACTCTTCAAGCACGAGATGAAAATTACTGCCTCCGAATCCAAAAGCACTGACCCCGCTTCTTCTGGGATGATTCTTTTTAGGCAGCCATGGCCTTTTGCATTTATTAAGGTAAAAAGGCGTACTGTCAAAATCAAGATCTGGATCAGGCTCATCCGCTTTTAAAGTGGGGGGCAGCACCTTGCTGTAAATGGCCATAGCTGCCTTGATTATTCCCGCTGCTCCTGAAGCAGCTTTGGTATGCCCTATCATTGATTTTACCGAACCTAATGCACACTTGTAACCATTGCCTGATGATGCTGAAAAGATGCTGGAAATAGATTTAAACTCAACAGCATCTCCCACCCTTGTTCCTGTTCCATGTGCCTCTATAAGTTCAATTGAGGCTGGTTTTATTTCGGCAAGTTCATAAGCCCTGGTCAAAGCCTTAACCTGACCTTTCGACCTGGGAGCATAGATGCTTTGAGATCTGCCGTCGCTTGATGATCCGATAGATTTTATAACAGCATATATTCTGTTATTATCTTTTTCCGCATCTTCAAGCCTTTTCAGAACAAGCATACCTACTCCTTCTCCAAGAACAGTTCCGTCTGCATGTCTGGAAAAAGGTTTGGCATCGCCGGTAGATGATAATGTCATGGTTTTGGAAAAACAGATATGCATAAATATATCGTTTAATGTATCTACGCCGCCAGTTATCACCATATCGCTTCGGCCTGACATAAGCTCCATAACAGCAAGATTAACAGCACCCATTGAACTGGCGCAGGCTGCATCTACAACGCAATTAGTTCCGCCAAGGTCCAGTCTGTTGCATATCCTGCCGGCCACAACATTCCCCAAAAGACCGGGGAAGGAATTTTCCTGCCATGAAATATAGGAGTCCGAAATCCGGTTAATTATCTCCTCAGACTTTGTTTCGGAAATTCCTGAATTTTTCAAAGCCGTGCGCCATTTCGGAAATCCAAGCCGCGCGCCCAGAGGTATGACAATTTCCTGGGTACCTGTAACGCCAAGAATTACACTTGTATTCTCTCTGTTAAAGTCAATTCCGTTACCATAACCGGAATTTTCAAGTGCCATTTTTGCGACTACAAGTCCAAGAAGTTGTGAAGTATCTGTTGCTTCGAGAACTGAAGGAGGAATGCCGAATTCCATTGGATCAAAAGGAACTTTTGGCAAAAAACCGCCGCGTTTACAGTATGTATGGTCAGGCTTTTTCGGATCATTATCAAAATAATCATCAGGTGACCAGTGTGTATTCGGTATATCGGTTATTCCGTCAATCCCGTTAAAGATTAAACGCCAATAGTTTTTCAGTGAAGCCGATCTGGGGAATAAACACCCCATACCTATAATGGCTACAGGGTTGTTTGGTTTGTTTGTTTTTAATTTGTTTGTTTTTGATTTGTCAGGTTTCATATTCTTTTGTGACCATCAGGGCATGGGGTTATATCTATAGGAGTAAATTTGCCTGCGCCGGGCGGCAGAGAAACTCCCTGACTTGTCAGCCAGTTTGTTCGCGTTACAACAGATGCTCCCAATAAAAGATTCAGTGCAACAGTAACAATTTTTCTGTTTTCAGGCTTTTCCAGAAAGGAGCCGTGAACCCATTCATTAAAAGCTCCCATGGCCGGGCCGCACCATATCTGAAAATCTATTTTACGTGATTGAGCGCCATGTATAGCCCATGCCGAACTCCGGCCCAGATAGGAACGGAAAAGAAGAGCCATTTTATGTTTGGGATTGTTTTCAGCCCGGTCGATCTGTTTTGGATCATAATGAGCAAAAAAATTTTTTGTATGCTCCCATTCCTTTTCAAGACTACATCTGAAAAAATCTTTTTCCAGAATATCTTTCTGTTTTTCAGGCAAATTCTCCAGGCCGTCATACATGCTGTAGAGTTCGTATAATTTGGCGCCTTTTAAAGGAAACATGGTACCCCGTTTAAGTACCTGAACTTTAACACCCAGTTCAAACATATCCGCCGCAGGAGCCATTGTTACATCAGCCTGTCTTGCACCTGCCAGCATTGCCTTGACAGCATCCGATGTGCCTGCTTCCACACAGCCCTGGTTAATTGATCCTGTTAATACATAAGCGGCTCCCATGGCAAAGGCGGCTGCAGTCGACTCCGGGGTAGCTATGCCTCCGCCCAGTCCGACCCATACAGGCTTATCAAATTCGTATTTGGCTGTAATTCGGTCTCTTAGAGAGATTATGGTCGGCAGCATTGCAAGAGCCGGTCTGTTATCTGTATGTCCGCCGGAATTAGCTTCTGCTGTAAGAGCGTCCGCCACGGGCACATAGTTTGATAGTTCAGCCTCTTCAGCAGTTATCATTTTTTTTTCAAGAAGTTCTGAAATTAATTTGTCTGGCGGAGGAGAGAAAAATTTTTCCGCTATCTCAATTCTGGAAACTTTTGCAATTATTCTGTTAGGACAGATTATTTCACCATTTGAGCCGCGATGAATACCCTTTACCCTGAAATAAATCAGCGGCAGAGACAAATTCATAAACGCCGACGCGCTTATAAGGTTTATTCCTCTTTTTAAGTAAAGTTTTACGGTAGCATCTTCAAGCTCAAAATTATTGGGACTATGTATTAAATTAAAACCAAAAGTTAAATTATTTAATCTGTTTTTAAGCCTGAATATAGCCTCATCAATTTGATCAAGTTCAAGCCCGGCAGCGCCAAAAAATCCCATTATACCTGAATGACCTGCTTTTTCAACCATTTCTGCGGATGTAATTCCATTTGCCATGGCTCCGGCGATATAAGCGTAACGTAAATTGAAAGTTTTTTTAAAATAATGATCACCTAATGCTTTCGGATGGAGTGGCGGAGCATAAGCGGCTATGGGATAAATTCGGGAATCGTCACTTGTTTCATCCTGGTTTAAATTTTGACTATATTTAAAAGTAATTGTACCGCCGTGGCCTGTCGCAATACGTCCATTTTTTTTGATCAGCACTACAGGACTGTTAAGATCAAGAATTGCATTGTGCAAGGCAGAATCCCCTGATAATGGTTCCTCTTCTCCCTGTTCCCACCATCCTGCAAAAGTTTTGTTTTCAAGTTTATGCATGTTTGCTTTTTTCACTTTGATAAATTTTTGGATAAATTTTAATATATGCGGCTTTTTTATATAAAAAGGAACTTTATGTCAAGATTCAGATGATTCAACCTCTTGGGTGATATTTTTTATGTATTTCTATTAGATGATTTCGCGCAACATGAGTATATATCTGTGTGGTTGATATATCTACATGCCCCAGCATAACCTGAACTGCCCTGAGATCAGCCCCGCCTTCCAGCAAATGGGTTGCAAAAGAGTGTCTTAAACTGTGTGGCGTTACTTTTTTTGTGATTCCCGCTTCAAGTGCATATTTTCGCAATAGCTTCCAGAAACCCTGTCTTGTCATAGGGTTACCTGCTCTTGCAATAAAAAGGTATTTACTTGTATTTGTTTTCAAAAGTTCAGGACGAGCCGCTCTGATATAAAACTCTATCTTGTCCCTTGCATATTGTCCTATTGGGACAATCCTTTCCTTTGATCCTTTTCCAAAAACCTTCACAAAACATGCTTCTGTATTAATGTTAATGAATTTTAGATTAATAAGTTCCGATACTCTAAGGCCGGCCGCATAAAGAACCTCCAGCATGGCTGCATTCCGAATACCTGTTGCGTTGCGTGTATCCGGTATTTCCAGAATACGTTTAATTTCATCAAGAGAAAGAACATCAGGGAGCTTAAATCCTGTTTTGGGAATCTCAATTAATCTGGCAGGATTGTTATCTATTATTTTTTCCTGAACCAGAAATTTGTAAAAACCTCTTAATGCAACAAGATGTCTTGCCCGTGATTTTGCGCCCAGGTTTTCTTTTTGTAAATCTATTAGATGTTTCAGAATTACAGTTGCATCAGCTTCAGCAATATTCTGAATAGCGTTGTTTTGTAAAAAATCAAAATATCTGATCAGATCGGATCCATACGATTCAAGGGTTTTGTCGGAAAGCCCTTTTTCTATCATAAGATAGTTTAAATATTGATCTGCCAAAATATCAAAATCAGTCATAATTCAACTACTAAGGAACGTTCAAATTTTAAAGTAAATGGATTTCGTTCAAGCACTATCTGTGTTTATCTGTGTTCCATAATTTTTATATTAAAGCAGAAAGAGAGTTCAATACATCAGCGCCGTCTTCACGCACCACCACCATATTTTCAATCCTTACTCCGCCCCATCCGGGTATGTAAATTCCAGGCTCAACGGTAAAGACCATATTCGGTTCAAGTATAGCGTCACCAAATGGGCTTATTTTTGGAGATTCATGTACGGCAAGGCCTATACCATGTCCCAAACCATGGCCGAATCTGTCTCCAAACCCCATATTTTTAATATGGCTGCGTGCAACGGCATCGACATCTTTGGCATTCATCCCGGGTTTTATGGCTAAAATAGCTTTCTGCTGTGCTTCCAAAACCGTATTATAAACTTTAATATATGTTTTATCAGGTTTTCCGATTAAAATTGTTCTGGAAATATCTGAACAATAGCCATTCAGTCTAGCTCCCCAGTCGAAAAGAAGAGGCTCCCCTTTTACAAATTTTCTTTTTCCAGGTATGGCATGGGGCATGGCGCTGTTTGGGCCTGATGCACAAATAACCGGAAAAGCCAATGCATCAGCGCCATGCTCACGCAATTCTTTTTCCATTAACCAGGCCGTATCATGCTCTGACATGCCAGGCATTATAATTGCGGAAACCTTTTTAAAAGCCGCTTCTGCAATAGAAAGCGATTTTTTCATTGTCTTGATTTCATCTTCATCTTTAATTAAACGAAGGTTCTCCACAATATTATGCACAGCCACCAGATCAATATTCAGGTTATCCTTTTTTAGGGCATCCATAATTAAAAGATGCTTCATATACGACAACCGGATGCTTTCAAAACCTGGCCGTCTGATACCAAGCCTGCGCAAAAGTGAGGGAAGCTCTTTTTCCAAACCTTTTTTATAACATACGATTTCAAAAAGAGGGGCTTCTTCTCCAGCCTGAATTTCAAAGCGCGAATCAGTTGCAAGTACAAGGTCTTTTTCAGTAATTAAAAGCGCTCCGGCTGATTCATCAAACTGGGCGTCCTCACCGGTATAACCGCTGAGATAACGTCTGTTTTCCTCCACCAGTACAATCAGGCCGTCAATTCCTTTTTCAAAAATTGCTTTTCTTAACTTGCTGATTCTGTTTTCTATTTTTTTTTCCAATCTTCTTGTTCCTTAGGGGTCGCTCAACAATAAGTTGGCAATTTTAAGTGTTTAGGCACCCGTCTGACAAGGCGCGAAAACGCAAGAATATCAAGATATTCTGAGCTTTCGCAACGCAGTCAGGCGGGATGCATCGGCGCTTAAAATGTCAAGTTATTGTTGTACGAGCCCTTAGTCCATGGTGGTTATTCTGATAAATTCATTCCCCATCTTCTTTCTGCCGGTTTTTATTGCCTGTACGGCCTGGTTGAATTTTTTTTGAACTTTGGAAGATTCCCTGCGTAATATTCTATTTTGGGTTGGGCAAAGGTAGAGTGTACAATTCCATGGCCGTTTTATTCTGGGAAGTATGCATCCTTTTTGCCCAAGATAGCGGCAGGTATCTGAAGGAGATTTAATAAGCTGGGCAGGAGGAAAGTTTTCACCTGCAAGACCCAAAAAAAGAAGATCCTTAAAATCTGTCCAGACTGTAGCCTTTAAGGAACGAGGACGAATTAACTTCCCCAACTATGCATCACAGCTTCAGGCCATCTTTGCCCGATCTAAAAGCAGAAAAATATTGAAATAGCTTGCTA
>Ga0209633_10004169_pt1 | contig 13075 bp, 9 predicted proteins | sample Cruoilmetagenom1_FD_187290 | JGI IMG/M metagenome (GOLD analysis project Ga0209633, IMG submission 187290) | Oil polluted marine microbial communities from Coal Oil Point, Santa Barbara, California, USA - Sample 1 (SPAdes) (version 2) | ecosystem: Environmental > Aquatic > Marine > Oil seeps ... | reverse complement strand
AAGGTGGAGATCCTGTTCCGCTAAGAAAATCTGAAGTAAATAGAATGTTAGGAAAAGTTGATGAGTTAGCTGTTCAAAATGAAAATGTAGTTATACCTTATATATTAGGTGAAACAGTTAAAGTTGTAGACGGACCTTTTAATGGTTTTGATGGAACCATTGAAAAAATAAATGAAGAAAAACGTAAGCTTGAAGTTATGGTTAAGATATTTGGTAGAAAAACACCATTAGAATTAAGCTATATGCAAGTAGAGAAAATTTCATAAATGTTACATATTTAAAATATTATACATGCTTCCACATGTATGGTATATTAATCAAAGTTTAAAAAATGGCAAAAGAAGTTAGTAAGGTTGTAAAATTACAAGTTCGCGGAGGTGCAGCAAATCCTTCGCCACCTGTTGGACCAGCTTTAGGTGCTGCCGGAGTAAATATAATGGAGTTCTGTAAGCAATTTAATGCTAGAACTCAAGATAAACCAGGTAAAGTTTTACCGGTGGCTATCACAGTATATAAAGACAAATCATTTGATTTTGTTGTAAAAACTCCTCCAGCGGCTGTGCAATTATTAGAAGCTGCTAAGGTAAAAAAAGGTTCTGGTGAACCTAACCGTAAAAAAGTAGCCTCTGTAACTTGGGATCAAATTAGAGTTATTGCTCAAGATAAAATGGTTGATTTAAATGCATTTAAAATCGAATCAGCAATGAAAATGGTCGCAGGAACAGCGCGTTCAATGGGATTAAAAGTAAAAGGAAACGCTCCTGCTTAAACTTTATAATTTTATATAAAATGGCAAAATTAACTAAAAAGCAAAAGGAAGCAACTGCTAAAGTAGATAACGCTAAAGCGTATTCTTTAAAAGATGCTTCAGCTTTAGTAAAAGAAATAACAAATGTAAAATTTGATGCATCTGTTGATGTTGCTGTTAGGCTAGGTGTAGATCCTAGAAAAGCAGATCAAATGGTTCGTGGTGTAGTAACACTACCTCATGGAACTGGTAAAGATGTAAAAGTTTTAGCATTAGTTACTCCAGATAAAGAAGCCGAAGCAAAAGAAGCAGGCGCTGATTATGTTGGATTGGATGAGTACCTTCAAAAAATAAAAGAAGGATGGACAGATGTTGACATTATTGTAACAATGCCAAGTGTTATGGGTAAATTAGGACCTTTAGGTAGAATTTTAGGACCTCGTGGTTTAATGCCAAACCCAAAAACTGGTACAGTAACTATGGATGTTGCAAAGGCAGTGAAAGATGTAAAAGGTGGTAAAATTGATTTTAAAGTTGATAAAACTGGAATCATACATGCCTCTATAGCTAAGTCATCATTTGACGCTGATAAAATTGCAGGTAATGCTGATGAATTGTTACAAACTATTATAAAGCTAAAGCCGGCAACAGCAAAAGGAACTTATATTAAAAGTATTTATATCTCTAGTACCATGAGTCCTGGAGTAGAAATAGATGCTAAATCAGTTGGAGCAAGTTAAAAGTTTATAAAATTATGACTAGAGAACAAAAAGCACAAGTAATAGACGATTTAACGAGCCAATTATCTGAAACTAGTACTATATATCTTGCTGATATATCAGGATTAGATGCGTCAAACACATCAAATTTACGTAGAGCTTGTTTTAAAGCTAACGTAAGATTGGCTGTTGTTAAAAATACGTTGCTTTCAAAAGCAATGGAAAAATCTGATAAAGATTTTGGAGAATTACCAGAAATATTAAAAGGAAATACCTCTTTAATGATTTCTGAAACAAGTAATGCTCCGGCAAAAGTTATTAAAGAATTCCGTAAAAAATCTAAGAGGCCTGTATTAAAAGGAGCTTATATTGAAGAAGAGATTTATGTTGGCGATGACCAATTAGACGCTCTTGTAAATATCAAGTCTAAAGAAGAGCTTATTGGAGATATTATTACTTTATTACAATCACCAGCTAAAAATGTTATTTCAGCATTACAATCGGGTGGTAATAAATTATCCGGAATTATTAAGACATTATCAGAAAAAGAGTAGTACACACATAAACTAAATAATAAAAAATTAAAACAGAATTAAAATGGCAGAATTAAAAGATTTCGCAGAACAATTAGTTAACTTATCAGTAAAAGAAGTTAATGAATTGGCAGATATTTTAAAAAATGAATATGGTATCGAACCTGCTGCTGCAGCTGTAGCTGTAGCTGGACCAGCTGCTGGTGGAGGTGAAGCTGCAGGAGAAGAAAAATCAGAATTTGATGTAATTCTTAAAGCTGCAGGTGCTTCTAAATTAGCAGTTGTAAAATTAGTAAAAGAATTAACAGGTTTAGGTCTTAAAGATGCTAAAGGGTTAGTTGATAATGCTCCTTCTCCAATTAAAGAAGGTGTAGCTAAAGATGAAGCTGAAGGTCTTAAAAAATCATTAGAAGAAGCTGGAGCTGAAGTTGAGCTTAAATAGGCTTTTTAAAGCTTAAATACTTAAGGTCTAGGTCTTTGAACGTTGAGTTCAAATGACCTAGACCATTTTGCGCATATATTCGTTCTTATTAAATTTATTAGGTTTTTAATTAAAAATTTTCTCCATTGTCGACACTAAATAGTACCAAAAGAGTAAACTTCGCATCAGCTAAATTAATTACTGATTATCCTGATTTCTTAGATATTCAAGTAAAATCGTTTCAAGATTTTTTCCAATTAGAAACGAAAGCAGATGAAAGAGGTGATGAAGGTTTGTATAAAACTTTCTCAGATAATTTCCCAATTACAGACACTAGAAACCAATTTGTTTTAGAGTTTATAGATTACTTCGTTGACCCACCTAGATATACTATTCAAGAATGTATAGAAAGAGGTTTAACGCATAGTGTTCCGTTAAAAGCTAGATTAAAACTATACTGTACTGATCCTGAACATGAAGATTTTGAAACAATTGTACAAGATGTATATTTGGGTACAATTCCATATATGACTAACAGCGGTACTTTTGTAATCAATGGTGCTGAAAGAGTTGTAGTTTCTCAATTACACCGTTCACCTGGAGTTTTCTTCGGACAATCATTTCACGCAAATGGTACCAAATTATATTCAGCAAGGGTAATTCCTTTTAAAGGGTCTTGGATCGAATTTGCTACAGATATCAATCAAGTGATGTACGCTTATATTGATAGAAAGAAAAAATTACCGGTTACCACACTTTTCCGTGCTATCGGATTTGAGCGTGATAAAGATATTCTAGAAATTTTTGATCTCGCTGATGAAATTAAGGTTTCTAAAAGTGGACTTAAAAAAGTACTTGGTCGTAAACTTGCGGCAAGAGTTCTGAAAACTTGGCATGAAGATTTTGTTGATGAAGATACTGGTGAAGTAGTATCTATTGAACGTAATGAAATTGTATTAGATAGAGATACTATCCTTGAAAAGGATAATGTAGAAGAGATTCTTGAAGCAGATGTTAAGACTATCTTATTACACAAAGAAGATAATTTAATGGGTGATTATGCTATTATCCATAATACACTTCAAAAAGATCCAACAAATTCTGAAAAAGAGGCTGTTGAACATATTTATAGACAATTACGTAATGCCGAACCACCAGATTATGAAACGGCCAAAGGTATTATTCATAAATTATTCTTTTCTGAACAACGATATAATCTTGGAGAAGTAGGTCGTTATAGAATGAATAAAAAATTAGAACTCGACATTGATATAAATGAAAAAGTTCTAACAAAAATTGATATTATCACTATTATCAAGAATTTGATAAAGTTGGTAAATTCTAAAGCTGAAGTTGATGATATTGATCACTTATCTAACCGTCGTGTGCGTACAGTTGGTGAGCAATTAGCAAGTCAATTTGGAGTTGGTCTTTCTCGTATGGCTCGTACTATCCGTGAACGTATGAATGTACGTGATAATGAGGTGTTTACACCTATAGATTTGATCAATGCTAAAACATTATCTTCTGTAATTAATTCTTTCTTTGGAACGAATCAATTATCTCAATTTATGGATCAAACCAATCCGTTAGCTGAGATTACACATAAGAGAAGATTATCGGCATTAGGTCCTGGAGGTTTATCTAGAGAAAGAGCCGGATTTGAGGTTCGTGATGTTCACTATACGCATTATGGTCGTTTATGTCCTATTGAAACTCCTGAGGGTCCAAATATTGGTTTGATATCTTCATTAGCGGTTTATGCTAAGGTTAATAACTTAGGATTTATTGAAACACCTTATAGAGAAGTTCTTGAAGGAAAAGTTGATGTAACAAAAGAACCTATTTATTTAAGTGCTGAACAAGAAGAGGCTAAGAAAATTGCACAATCTAATCTTGATTTAGATGATGATGGCAATATTGTATTAGATAAAGTTGTAGCTCGTGAAGAAGGAGATTTTCCATTGGTAACTCCGCAAGAAGTTAATTATATGGATGTATCTCCAAATCAAATTTCTTCTATTTCGGCTTCATTGATTCCGTTCTTAGAACATGATGACGCCAACCGTGCTTTGATGGGTTCTAATATGATGCGTCAGGCTGTACCATTGATGAGACCAGAATCTCCTATTGTTGGAACTGGTTTAGAACGTAGGGTAGCAACTGACTCAAGAATTTTAATTAACGCAGAAGGAGATGGAGTAATTGACTATGTAGATTCTGATAAAATTATAATTACTTATAAAAGAACAGATGAACAAAAGTTAGTTAGTTTTGATGAAGATTCTAAATCATATAACTTAATTAAGTTTAGAAAAACCAATCAAGGAACTTCAATTAACCTACATCCTATTGTTCAAAAAGGAGATAAAGTTACTAAAGGTCAAGTTCTTTGTGAAGGATATGCAACTGAAAAAGGGGAGTTAGCTCTTGGAAGAAATATGAAAGTTGCTTTTATGCCTTGGAAAGGATATAACTTTGAGGATGCAATTGTAATTTCTGAAAAAGTTGTACGTGAAGATATTTTTACGTCAATACATATAGATGAGTATTCATTAGATGTAAGAGATACTAAATTAGGTGCTGAAGAATTGACGAATGATATTCCTAATGTAAGTGAAGAAGCAACTAAAGATCTTGATGAAAACGGAATGATCCGTATTGGTGCAGAAATTAAACCAGGTGATATTTTAATTGGTAAGATCACTCCTAAAGGTGAATCAGATCCTACACCGGAAGAAAAACTGTTAAGAGCAATTTTTGGTGATAATGCTGGGGATGTTAAAGATGCTTCATTAAAAGCTTCACCATCGTTAAAAGGAGTAGTAATTGATAAGAAATTATTCCAAAGAACGATTAAAGATAAAGCGAAGAGAAGTCAAGATAAAGAAGATATAGCTAGACTTGAAGTTGATTTTACTGTGAAGTTTGATAGTTTAAAAGGAAGATTAATTGAAAAACTTTTTACTTTAATTAATGGTAAGACTTCACAAGGTGTTGAAAATGATCTAGGAGAAGTTATATTCCCTAAAGGTAAAAAATTCACTTTAAAAATGTTAAATGCTATCAATGATTTTGAGCACTTAACTGGTGGTATATGGACGACTGATAAGAAGTTGAACAATCTTGTTAATCAACTAATTCATAACTATAAAATTAAAGTTAATGATTTACAAGGTTCATTACGTAGAGAGAAATTTACTATAACAGTAGGTGATGAATTACCTGCAGGTATTGTAAAACTGGCTAAAGTTTATATTGCTAAAAAACGTAAACTAAAAGTTGGTGATAAAATGGCAGGACGTCATGGTAATAAAGGTATCGTTGCACGTATTGTTCGTCAGGAAGATATGCCTTTCTTAGAAGATGGAACTCCTGTTGATATTGTATTGAATCCATTAGGAGTACCATCTCGTATGAATATTGGTCAAATCTATGAAACCGTATTGGGTTGGGCTGGTCAAAATTTAGGTGAAAAATATGCAACTCCAATTTTTGATGGAGCTACTATTGATGAGATAACTGAGCTTACAAATAAAGCAAATGTACCTGAATTCGGACATACTTATTTATATGATGGAGGCACTGGAGTACGTTTTGATCAACCAGCAACTGTTGGTGTCATTTATATGATCAAACTTGGTCATATGATTGAAGATAAAATGCACGCAAGATCTATTGGTCCATATTCGTTAATTACGCAACAACCATTAGGTGGAAAAGCACAATTTGGTGGTCAGCGATTTGGTGAGATGGAAGTTTGGGCACTTGAAGCATATGGTGCATCAAGTACATTAAGAGAGATCTTGACTGTTAAATCTGATGACGTATTAGGTAGGGCAAAAACTTACGAGTCGATCGTAAAAGGAGAGCCAATGCCAGAACCAGGTTTACCTGAATCGTTTAACGTATTAATGCATGAGTTGAAAGGACTTGGCTTAGACGTTAGATTAGAAGAATAATAAATAAAGCTGTCGGTATAAAATCTGACAGCTTTCACAATACATTTTTACATTTTAATTGATTGCATTAAGACATCATGGCAAAACAAAGAGAAAAATACACTGTAAAAAAATTTAATAAAATTTCAATTGGTTTGGCTTCGCCAGAATCAATTTTAGAGAAATCTAGAGGGGAAGTTTTAAAACCAGAAACTATAAATTATCGTACACATAAACCAGAAAGAGATGGTTTATTTTGTGAACGAATTTTTGGCCCTATAAAAGATTTCGAATGTGCTTGTGGTAAGTACAAAAGAATACGATATAAAGGCATTATTTGTGATCGTTGTGGGGTAGAAGTAACTGAGAAAAAAGTTCGTAGAGACAGAGTTGGTCATATAAATTTAGTAGTACCTGTTGCACATATTTGGTATTTTAGATCATTGCCAAATAAAATGGGATATCTATTAGGTTTACCATCTAAGAAGCTTGATATGATTATTTACTACGAACGTTATGTAGTAATTCAGCCAGGTGGTGCAAAAAATGTAGAAGGAGAATTGTTGCAAAAAATGGACTTCTTAACGGAAGAAGAATATTTAGATATTTTAGAATCGCTTCCTCAAGAAAATCAATATTTAGACGATACTGACCCTGAAAAGTTCATTGCAAAGATGGGTGCAGAATGTCTAATTGAATTATTGGCAAGAATTAATTTAGACGAATTATCGTATGAATTAAGACATAAAGCAAATACTGAAACGTCAAAACAACGTAAAATGGAAGCCTTAAAACGCTTAAATGTTGTTGAGGCTTTGAGAGATGCAAATAAAAATAGAGAAAATAAACCAGAGTGGATGATAATGAAAGTAGTTCCGGTTATTCCACCAGAATTACGTCCATTAGTGCCATTAGATGGTGGTAGATTTGCTACTTCTGATTTAAATGACCTATACCGAAGAGTTATTATTCGTAACAATCGTTTAAAAAGATTGGTTGAGATAAAAGCTCCTGAAGTTATTTTACGTAATGAAAAACGTATGTTACAAGAATCGGTAGATTCATTATTTGATAACACACGTAAATCTTCTGCAGTAAAAACTGAATCTAACAGACCTTTAAAATCATTATCTGATTCATTAAAAGGTAAACAAGGTCGTTTCCGTCAAAACTTATTAGGTAAACGTGTTGATTATTCTGCTCGTTCTGTAATTGTTGTTGGTCCGGAATTAAAATTATTTGAATGTGGATTGCCAAAAGATATGGCAGCAGAACTTTACAAGCCATTCGTAATAAGAAAACTGATTGAAAGAGGAATTGTAAAAACTGTAAAATCTGCTAAAAAGATCATAGATAAAAGAGAACCGGTTGTTTGGGATATTTTAGAAAATGTATTGAAAGGACATCCTGTGATGTTAAACCGTGCTCCTACATTGCACCGTTTAGGTATTCAAGCATTTCAACCTAAATTAATTGAAGGTAAAGCAATACAGTTACACCCATTAGTGTGTACTGCATTTAATGCCGATTTTGATGGTGATCAAATGGCAGTTCATTTACCTTTAGGTCCTGAAGCTATTTTAGAATGTCAGTTATTAATGTTGGCATCGCATAGTATTTTGAATCCGGCTAACGGATCTCCAATTACGGTACCATCACAAGATATGGTACTTGGTTTATACTATATGACCAAAGAACGTAAGTCTACTAAAGATTTTAAAGTTAAAGGAGAAGGAACTACTTTTTACTCACCTGAAGAAGTAACTATTGCTTTTAATGAGAAAAAGGTTGATCTTAATGCAAGTATTAAAGTAAGAACTAAAGATTTTAATGATGAAGGTGAATTAGTGAACCAAATTATTGAAACCACAGTTGGTAGAGTATTAATTAATGAAGTTGTTCCTGAAAAGGCGGGCTATATTAATGAAGTATTGACTAAAAAATCTTTGCGTGATATTATTGGTAATATATTAAAGGTAACTGATGTACCTACTACAGGTGAATTCCTAGATGCTATTAAAGGTATGGGGTATATGTTCGCGTTCCGTGGAGGTTTATCATTTAGTTTAGGAGATATCATTATCCCTGAAGAAAAAACTGGAATGATCGCTGCTGCTAATGAACAAGTAGACACAATTACTTCTAGTTATAACATGGGTATGTTAACTAATAAAGAACGATATAACCAAGTTATTGATATTTGGGGCTCAACCAATAATAGATTAACTGAATTGTCCATGAAGCGTCTTAGAGAAGACCAACAAGGATTTAACTCAGTATATATGATGCTAGATTCTGGTGCGAGGGGTTCTAAAGAACAAATTCGTCAGTTAACCGGTATGCGTGGATTGATGGCTAAGCCTAAAAAATCTACTGCTGGTGGTGGTGAAATTATTGAAAACCCAATTCTTTCTAACTTTAAGGAAGGGTTGTCAATTCTTGAGTACTTTATTTCAACACACGGTGCTCGTAAAGGTCTTGCCGATACAGCGTTAAAAACTGCCGATGCTGGTTATTTAACACGTCGTTTGGTTGATGTATCTCAAGATGTTATCATTAATGAAAAAGATTGTGGTACATTAAGAGGATTGGATATTCATCCGTTAAAGAAAAACGAAGAAGTTGTTGAAACTTTAGGAGAAAGAATTTTAGGAAGGGTTTCTTTAAATGATGTACATCATCCATTAACAGATGAAATTTTAGTGAAGGCTGGTGAGGTAATTGATGAAGATATTGTTGCTAAAATTGAAGATTCACCTATAGAAAGTGTTGAAGCTCGTTCTGCATTAACATGTGAATCTAAAAGAGGTATTTGTGCAAATTGTTACGGGCATAGTTTGTCAACTAATAAAATGGTTCAAATTGGAGAAGCTGTTGGTGTAATTGCCGCACAGTCAATTGGAGAACCGGGTACACAGTTAACATTACGTACTTTCCACGTTGGTGGTATTGCAGGAAATATTTCTGAAGATAACAAGTTAATTGCGAAATTTGATGGTAAAGTAGAAATAGAGGAATTAAATACTGTTGAAGGTGTTGATAGCGATGATGAGAAAGTAAATATTGTTATTTCTAGAACTTCTGAAGTTAAAATTATAGACAAAAAAACAGGTATTGCATTAAGTACTAATAACTTACCTTATGGTTCTCATCTTTTAATTAAAAATAAAACTTCTATTAAAAAAGGAGATGTTATTTGTCAATGGGATCCATATAATGGTGTTATTGTTTCTGAATTTAAAGGTAAAATTGTTTTTGAGGATATAGAACAAGGAGTTAACTATCAAGTTGAGATAGATGAGCAAACTGGTTTCCAAGAGATGGTAATTACTGATTCTAAGAATAAGAAAATTGTTCCAACCTTACTTATTGAAGGTGCTAAAGGAGAAGTTTTACGTTCATATAGTTTACCTGTTGGTGCTCACCTAATTGTAGAAGAAGGTGAAAAAATTGAAGCCGGTAAAATATTAGTTAAAATTCCAAGAAAATCTGGTAAAGCAGGTGATATTACAGGTGGTTTACCAAGAGTTACAGAGTTATTTGAAGCTCGTGACCCTTCAAATCCGGCAGTTGTTTCTGCTGTTGATGGTGTTGTTTCTTTCGGAAAAATCAAGCGTGGTAACCGTGAAATAATTGTTGAATCTAAATCAGGTGAGATTAGAAAGTATCTAGTAAAACTTTCAAATCAGATCTTAGTTCAAGAGAACGATTATATCAAAGCTGGTATGCCATTATCTGATGGGGCTGTAACACCTTCTGATATTTTAACCATAAAAGGACCATCTGCGGTTCAAATGTATTTGGTAAATGAAATTCAAGAAGTATATAGACTCCAAGGTGTGAAAATTAATGATAAACATTTCGAAGTTGTAGTACGTCAAATGATGCGTAAGGTTAGAATTATTGATTCTGGTGATACTATTTTCTTAGAAAACCAATTGATCCATAAAAAGGACTTTATCGAAGAGAATGATGGTATGTACGGAATGAAAGTTGTTGAAAATGAAGGTGATTCTGAGAATTTAAAGGCCGGACAAATGATTTCTTCTCGTGATTTAAGAGATGAAAATTCTATTTTACGTAGATCAGATAAAAATTTAGTAGAAGCTAGAGATGCGGTACCTGCAACAGCAGAGCCAATATTACAAGGGATTACCAGAGCATCACTACAAACTAAATCGTTTATTTCTGCTGCGTCTTTCCAAGAAACAACTAAAGTGTTAAATGAAGCTGCAGTAAGTGGTAAAGTTGATACCTTAGAAGGATTAAAAGAGAATGTTATTGTTGGTAAGAAAATACCAGCAGGTACAGGTATGAGAATTTATGATCATATGATCGTAGGGTCGGCTGAAGAAATGGAAGCTAATTAATTATAACTAATTATGGCAGAAGAAAAAGCAAAGCAGAATCAATTAAATATTGAATTAGACGAAAGTGTAGCTGATGGTACTTATGCAAATTTGGCCATTATAAATCATTCGGTTTCTGAATTTGTTGTTGATTTTGTGAACGTTATGCCTGGTACACCAAAGGCTAAAGTAAAATCTAGAATAATTCTAACACCACAACACGCTAAACGCTTTATGAAAGCCTTGGCCGAAAATGTGAGTAGATTTGAAAAAGCACATGGTGAGATTAAAGATTATGATCAACCTCCAATTCCGATGAATTTCGGACCTACAGGTCAAGCATAAATAATATAGACGCCGAACATTTGTTCGGCGTTTTTATTTACTTTTGATAAATGATTCCCAAAAAACTTTGGAAATACCCATTATTATTTGGGATTTTAGGCGTATTAATGGGCCTAGTATTGCGGTATGCATTTACAGGTACAGTTTCCGGATTCCCTTTTAAAAATATGCTACATTCACATTCACATGTACTTTTACTAGGGTTTATATTTAATGCATTGCTAATTTTAGTATGGACTAATTTTACCAAAGGGTTTGATAAAGCTTCTTATAATTATTTTATAGCATTACAAGTATGTGTAGCTGTTATGTTAGTGGCATTTGTCCTACAGGGTTATGCATTCTATTCCATTTTGTTTTCAACATTGCATTTATGGATAAGTTATATATTGCTTATCAGATTATGGAAACGACTTACCGAAAATAAGGCAGTTAATCAACTGGTTAAACTCGGCATTATATTTCATTTTATAGCTTCTCTGGGTCCATATTTGTTAGGCCCGTTAATGATTCTAGAATTGCAAGAATCACCATGGTATCAACAGTCAATCTTCTTTTATTTACATTTTCAATATTTTGGTATTTTTTTCGTGTGGATGTTTGCAGTTTTATTACAAAAGTGTGAAGAGTTCATCACTAAAAAACATATCGCCGTAATAGCAATAAGTCTAGTATTACTATTTGCACATTCGTTAGATTATAGCTTTGATCATTGGTTAATTCAAGTTTTTGGTGGACTAGGTTCTGTATTGCTTTTAGTAGTATTGTTGAATTTTAAAAATACTTTTATACAATCACAAAAGCAGTATACATACATTTATTATATAATCCTTTTTGTTGGAGTGATCAATATAGCTGGTAGTATTCCAAGCATTGCAAATTTAGTTATAGAGAGTAGGTTTATGTTGATTGCATGGTTGCACCTTTTATTTTTAGGAATGTATATTCCATTTATTTGGATGACTTTTATACGAAAGTTGAATCCGTTACTATGGACTTTTTATGGAAGTATGGTGCTTTTTTCTGAAGCTATACTCGTTTTTCCTAAAATACTATCTCAATGGTTTTCAATTTCTGTAATGTGGTTATTATTTTTCGCCTACTTGGGAGTAACTTTAGCTATATGTTTTGTGCATCTGAAGTTTCTATTTGAAACAAAAAATAAAAATAAATCCATAGAAATGCTTTAAATTCCTTCTAAGGTTTTATCTAATAAATTGATCTTTTCATTGGTTTCTTTTATAATAACATAAAGTTCTTCATAAAACCATTCCCCATCAATTTTTTGACCTTTAATAGTTACAGAACCCTTGCCTTTTGGTCCTTTTAATGGGATTTTAATATTTACCTCACCAGTATCATTTGTTGTTGATATATTTCCTTGCATGATCCCGGCTGTTTCAACAGGTTCACCAAGGGTGGCAATAACACTAGAGTTTTTTGAAGCTTGTTCTACAGCATATTCATAAGGAGCAGAGCCTGTAAAGATTTTAGATACTCCAAAAATAGCAGCGCCAATACCAAAGACAAATAATATAATTATTAGTAAACAACCACCTGTAGGAACTACCCATATCCAATTTCTACTAAACCAACTTTTTTGTTGTGTATGCTCATCCATAATTTTTAACTATGATTTAATTGACTTTAATTCTACTTTTAATTCTTGAAACATAGTAACGATACTGCTTAACTTTAATTCGTCTTTATCATATTCTTGGGTGTTGATACAACAAGTAAACTCCCACAACTCTAGTATATCTTCAATTTTGACTTCAAAAGGAAAATAGTTTTTATTGTCTGAATATAGCAACAAACTCTGTCTATCTTTTATTCTATTGTAAACTCTTTTGTATACCAAGCCATCATCTTTAGTTAATACAATATAGGTCCTTCCATCTTTTACATCGTGAATATTTTCAATAAATTTTGCAACAACATATGAACCGTCTTTTACAGGTAACATAGAATCACCTTTTATAGGAAAAGTTCTGTGTTTACCTGTTGGTAAAAAAGGCA
>Ga0209633_10004168_pt1 | contig 13077 bp, 10 predicted proteins | sample Cruoilmetagenom1_FD_187290 | JGI IMG/M metagenome (GOLD analysis project Ga0209633, IMG submission 187290) | Oil polluted marine microbial communities from Coal Oil Point, Santa Barbara, California, USA - Sample 1 (SPAdes) (version 2) | ecosystem: Environmental > Aquatic > Marine > Oil seeps ... | reverse complement strand
GGAATTGAGTCGTTACTATTAAAGTCTTTTATGTTTTGATAATAGTCAATCCCTACGGCGATTTTTGGCTTTTTAATTAATTCTATTTTTGTTCCAATATGAACAATAGCATAGTTCATGGTAAAGGTTTGATTTCCATCTGGGATGTTTGGGATTTTATTAAAATAATAGAAAGTTGGGAAAAATTTAAACCTATCTTTCCAATGTGTCGTAACAAACTGAACACCTTGAAAATAACCATCTGAATCAAAAGAAGTTCCGTTAGTTGCCAAAATAAAGTGACCAATATTTATTTGTAACGACTGTAGATATTTGTTTTTAAAAGTAAATTTCCCCCTCAATGAAATGCCCTCTGGAAAGACATTATCACTCCAAAACAATTCATTTTGTTTTTCGAAGGGAAATGTATTTTTCCCAATCCAAGCTGAGAGCCATTTATGGCTGAAATTTGCATAGACTTTTTCAAAAGCAATAGGTAATGTACTAAATTCTTTAAAACCATCTCCTAGCGTCAATTGAGGGTCTTGTTGTTTCTTAGGATCTCCAGTACGTAATCTAATCCCAAATGATATCCAATCTTTGTACTCATAAGAAACCCCAACACGAGCTCTGTATCGCAACCGTGTTCTGTCATCACGGTAGGTGCCATCGGATTTACGTGAATCCCAATCTTGTTCCACTCTAAATCTAAAATCACCTGAAAAAGAAAGCTTGGTTTTTGTGCTATCTTTTTGAGCGACTAATAGTGCTGGAAATAATAAAAGAAGTAGGATGTATATTGTTTTTTTCAAATTACTGTCAACGTAAATATTATCTTTTATTGATTTATCAAACATACATACTAAAGGTTTTTTTTCTTTTATTTCAATATGGAAAATCCCCTTTCATAATGTCAACATCAATCAAATGTAACTAATTAACAATAAATGGTTTATGACAAATATCATGTTTAAAAAATTACGATTTTCCCGTAATTGTTTTCAGTAAGCAGAGAACCGAATTTAGCCTTGCTAAATTTGTGTGATAAGTCCGTCCTGAGCGAGGTCGAAGGGCTTATCCCGCACGACCAGAGGGAGATGCGGGATCTCATGATTGGAGTTTTCAGTGGGCCGTCTTCAGTTGGCAGTTGAATTTATTCTCAACTGATTTGACCTAATTTATTTCTTAGAAATAAATTTTTTAAGATGACTTGCCATTATTTCGGGATGACTCATCCACATATCATGTGAAGCGCCTGAAATATGAACATGTTTAGCATTAGGCATATTGTTAACTAATGCTTCGTTCGTACACTTTAAAATAGGAATGGTGTGTTTCGATGTAACAATCATTGTAGGTATTTCAAAAGAGGTAGGTATTCCAGGGAATGGGTTTTCTGATCCGGCCATTGCTTTCATTTCGGTTAGATTTGCTTTCAATGCGTTAAGTGCTTCAGGTGGGATTTGATCCTGAATATCTTGACCTACAAAAAATTCGAATATTGACTTCATAACCAATATAGAGTCATTTAATTCAAAAGCGATATTTAATTTTTTAATGAGCCCTTCTTCAGCAGCCTTTAAAGATTCTTCACATCCTTGGATGTTTAGAACAGGTGGTTCAGAGACTACTATTGAATTTAGGTTATCCTGGTACTTATTGGTGTACGCCATGGCAATAAGTCCACCATAAGAATGACCGACAATATGAAATTTTTTAAGACCGATTTTATTTCTTAGTTTTTCAAGATCTTCCGCCTCAGTCATTGGGTTAAAAGGAGTTCCCTTCTTATATTCGTTGTTATTAGGATAATTGTACCTCCTACTGTATGTGATTACCCTAAAGTTTTCCTTAAGTAGGTCTAATTGTGGCATAAATGCCCTATAATCTTCTTGACTCCCATGAATAAAAATAATTGCTTCACCTTCTCCGGCCTCTTTGAAAAACAGACTTTTATCCTGAGAGTTCTTAAAACAAGAAAGGAATAATAATGGGATTATACACAAATAAATTAACCAACTTTTTTTCATATTTAATTCTTCAAAATGCTTGCTAAGGTAGTATTGTTAAAAGGGTAAACCAAAGAAGAAAGTACGAAACCAATCATTTATTGTCCGGGGAGTACTATCTATTTATCCAATTTATTGATAAAGGGCGGTTTGTGAAGGTAAGGAGATTTGTCGTCCGAAATGACATTTGAGGACAATTGGCAGTTGGCAGTGGGCTGTGGGGTTTGGACTTCTTCTTTCTGACCTTAGGCTTAAGAGGATTTGACAGTAAATCAATTGTAATTTTTTGTCAGGCTTCAGAAATAGCGAGCAGGATGGAGCGTTTAGAAAACAGCCAGTGGCTGTTTTTAGAGAACATGCCAGTTGGCGCCAGGACTACAAATCTAAATTTGCCAGGCGCCAGCCGGCTCATTCACTAAAAAGGTTTACTAAACCTTTTTTTAACGTTCTGCCCTTATCAAGAAAAAAATGAATAGATATTAAAAAAGGATTGATATTTGAAGTCCCGGTACTTTTTTTGTCCTATTTTATTCCTTTAAATTATATTCTTTTCTGAAAAGGTGTTCTTGAATAATCTATTGGTTGAATCTAGTATTGTTGGTCAATTCTTTATTCTTGTATATTTTTTCTTCTTCATTTTGTCTTAACACAAAACGAAGCAGGGCAGAGCGTTAAGAAAACAGCCGGTGGCTGTTTTTAGCGAATGAGCCAGATGCCGTAGGGCATTAAAAATCATAGCATTTAAAGCAGCGCGACAGGCCGGCTCCATCACTAAAAGTACCCACCGGGTACTTTTTATACGTTCGGCCCTATTTGATTTACAGTTAGTTCTGTGAAAACTTCGAATACAACTTTTTCGCGAATATTGAGATCTAAGTGAATGAGTGAATTTCAGTCTTCAGTCGGCAGTTGGCAGGCGGGAATAGTGTTTATTTTTTGTTGTAATCTGTATTTTAATTCGTATTAATTGTCAATTCACAAATTTCATAATTACCATTTCTGTAGCCTGTGATTAAAAGTTTTTTATTGTCCAATGACCAATTAGGTAAGGTGTCGCCATCATCATTATAGGTAATTCTTATTTGATTTTCTCCATTAGAATCCATTACATAAATTTCTGGTCTACTATTTTCCATTGAAGTAACATAAGCAATCTTTTTTTTATCATTTGACCAGGATGGACAGAAATTATGCTTTAGCCAATTTGTTAGTCTTTCTTTGCCTGAGCCATGACTATTTATTTTGTATATCTCATCATCCTGATTATTCGTTTCATGTCTCGAAAAAAACAAAAGTGCTTTGCCATCAGGAGACCAACTTGGATAATAACTCCTAAAATCATACTGTGTTATAATATCTAAAGCCCCCTCTTTATCTATTGTGATAATATTTGATTTCTGATCTGACTCTTTTAGTGAAAAAGCAATCTTTTCTCCGTTTGGAGAATATCTTGCAAAAGTTGGCTCTCCATTGATACCCTTTATATTAATCTTTCTTATCTCTTTATTTTTAATAGTAAGCTCATACAATTCATTTTTACCCGTTTTGTTTGATTCAAAAATAATTTTTCTGCCATTTGGGTGCCAACTTGGTCTTCTGTCATCAGATTCACTTGTTGTAAGACTTAATTGGTTTTTGCCATCACAATCCATTATATAAATTTCCCAATTACCATCCCTGTTCGATTCGAAAATAATTTGCTTTCCAGAAGCTGAATAACTAGCATACCGGTCATCTGCTGAGTTATTGGTCAAAATGATTTCCTTGGTTGATTGTGCAACCAAAATGGTTATATTAATCAACATAATTATAACAATGAAAATACTTCTTTTAATCATTCTGTAATATTGATTACCAGGGTTGGTATAAGACTAGTTACATGTATTATGCACCTAATTTAGCAAATACAAACCGAATAGAAAATCCGTTGGATTTTCCTAAGTAGGCTTGCACCGGCAACCCGCCCGCCTGCCTGCCTGAATGACTTGTCGGGCAGGAATGACTCTGTCGGGCTGGTTAATTATAGTTGGTGCTGTAGCACGTTTTAACTTTCTTCTTTTTTCAAAGGTGAATGATGTTCGCTCACGATTTTCCATCCATTATCGGTCTTCACGAATAATAACGAAATTTGGTCGTTTACAACAACAAGGTCTTCACCGAATTTGAGATGAAAATCAGAATGAAAGGTTAAATTGGCTACATCACCATAAACGGCAATTTGCAGATCTTTTGCATCGAATTTCACTACTTCGGTTACAGAGCCAAAAACTTTGCGTTCATGAGCTTCGTTTGCTTCACTACCATTTCTTGGCTCTCCGCTTTTGAATTCAGTAAACTTTGGACCATAGGCGTGAAAGGAAATTAGTTTATCTATATCTCCATCCTTAAGACTTTGTGCAATGGCACCAAAGGTTTCCGTTACTTCTTGTTTTGCTTCTGGAAACTCATCATTTACTAAATCAATTTTCACTTCTTCTATTGCTACTTTTTGTTCCTGATTTTTGCATCCTGTGATCATAATTGCAAAAATCATAATCAATGCTAATGTCAATTTTGTATTCATAATTTTATATTTAATTGGTTAATTGATGTTCGGTAAGATATGATTTTTTAAAGAAAATACTATTTCTAATGTTAAGTTCATTGTTTGAAAAATGTGCAACGGTCTCGGCTATGATTTAGTCCCGAGTACTCGGGATGAATTATGACCATTGTTGTAAACCGTTATTTAGATTTAATTTGTGAATATACTCCCCAAAAATCCTCTAAATGCCAAGTCTTATCTATTTTTCCATCTTTATTAAAATGATGTAAGTCAAAGGCTGTCAATTTTATTCGCTTATTCGTTGCAGGGATATTAAATGCACTACCTGAATGCGTTACTTCTAATTCACTTCGTACAAAAACTAAATCTTTATCGACAAGAATATGAGAAGGTGCTCCACTTAAATCAGAAAACATACTTCCAAAGTCTTGAGCATGTTTAATGAACCCTTCAATATCAGGTGTTTGTCCAGGGTCTGATGGATATTGAGTATAATTTGCGGCTAAAATTTCAGGCAATACAGACATATCTCCAGTTGCAAAGACACCATAGAATTTCTGAATTATGTCTAATTTTTTCTGGCGTTCTGTTTCCATTTTAGTTACATATTCCTCAATAGCATTTTGTCTTTCTTTCTCAATATCTACTGTTTCATTTTTACAAGAAGATAGTAGTGTGAGCAATACTAATATTGATAGATAAATTTTTTTTTGATTCATTTTTTTATTTAATTTTAATGGTTTACAACATTAATTATTTGCTATTAAAGTGTTACCTGCATCCCCTTATGATTCTATCTCAACCCATCAACTACATATACTCACCTTCTGGCATAATCATTTACAGAGGTTAAATGAATTGGAAAATCATCTAGCGTATTTTTCATATCAATTTCACTTCCCTTCACAACTCCCAGTGTTAATGCCGCAAAAGATTCAGTCAATGGGTCTTGAGCTCCATCTCTTTGTGCTGTTATTGCTTCTTCCGGTACAAATTGAAGCTCAAACTTTTTCTCTTTGGTTATTTCAAAAATACTCACCACTTCAAGCGGACTTAATGCTTCCGGTCCACCAAGCTCAATAACTGTATTCTTAGCAGCAGGGATCTCTAAAGCGGCAACAGCAAATGACGCTACATCTTTTATAGCTATCCAGGAAACCTTGTTCTTTCCTTCTCCATAAATGGTGGCTTTGGCATTAGGATAATCGAAACCCAGCACAGGGCTTAACCATACTTCCATAAAATAAGTTGGTTGCAAAATGGTATAGTTTAAGCCACTTTCGGCAAGATGTTTTTCTGCTTTACGTTTGGCGGTTTGCAAAGGAGACTGACCCGACATTTCACAAAATGAAACATAAATAAATTGACTAACGCCCGTAGCAATAGCAGCATTAATTAAATTAATTTGTCCTTCATCGTCCACTGTTTGAATGGAATCACCTTCCTGCCTTGATAAAGTTGAAGAAACGGTTGAAATAATTGCTGAAACGCCACGTAAAGAATTTTCTAAAGAGTCCATATTCTTCAGGTCACCGATCATTGTTTCTACACCTAATTCTTTTAATTGAGCTACTTTATTTGAATCTGATGTGATACGAACTAAACCTTTTACATTCTTATTTTTTGCTATCAATTGACGGCAAACTTCACTGCCTAAAAACCCTGTGGCACCTGCTACAAGTACTGTTGAAGAATTGTTTGAGTTGTTCATGTTGTTTGTTTGAATTATTGTTAAATCCCCAGTCTGCTATATCCGCCTATTGTTTGTATTGTCGGCTATAGGCTTGCAAGTAAGAATAAAAACTATGGTCTTTATTTCCCTAATAAGCTACTAAGGTAGTATTGTTAAAAATGGAAACCAACGAGGAAAGTACGAAACCAATCATTTGTTGTCCGAAGCGTACTATCTATTTATCCAATTTATTGAAGAAGGGAGGTTTTCAGTCGGCAGTCTTCAGTCTTCAGTACGCAGTTTTCGGTTGGCAGTAGGCCGTGGGGATTGGACTTCTTTCTGACCTTAGGCTTAAGAGGATTTGACAGTAAATCAATTGAAATATTTTGTCAGGCTTCAGAAATAGCGAGCAGGATGGAGCGTTTAGAAAACAGCCGGTGGCTGTTTTTAGCGATTGAGCCAGATGGCGCAGGGCAATATAAAAATATACATAGCATTTAAAGCAGCGCGACAGGCCGGCTCCATCACTAAAAGTACCCACCGGGTACTTTTTATACGTTCGGCCCTATTTGATTTACAATTAGTTCTGTGAAAACTTCGAAAACAACTATTTGCATGTATTGAGATCTTAATGAACAAGCAGTGATTTCATCCATAAACCTGGTTTATGAAAGTGAATAGACCAACAAAATCATTTTGTATACTGACCAAAATCATTGCACTTCTTTTTTGGTATATGTACCTTACTAGTTTACTAAAAACGATTTTCAATTCAACTAAAAAAAAACGATTAATTATGAAAGGCGCAATTTTTTTCTCAACGAAGTATGGCAGCACAGCAGAATACACCAATTGGATAAGCGAAGCGACCGGTTTGCCGGCGTTTAATATAAAAGAAGCCGATACCGATCCGTCAAAATATGATTTTTTGATCCTGGGTAGCCCCATAATTTATTATAAATTGTCAATTCACAAATGGGTGAAAAAACATTTGGAAAGTCTAGAAAGTAAACCAATCATTTTCTTTTCGGTTTCCGGTGCCGGGGCGGGGCCTAAATTGGATGGCTGGATTACTGACAGCCTGCCCGAAGATTTTATTTCAAAAATGCAGCATGTTGCCCTACGTGGAAGGCAAATAAGGGAAGAACTTACCTGGTTTGACAAAATAATGCTTAAAATTGGTGGTATGGCAAACGATGATCCCCAAGCTAGAAAAGAAGAGCTCGAAGGCTTTGACTATATGGACAAATCAACTATTGCACCCATACTCAAACTGGTTGAGCAATTTCAACCCGATGAGGTGCCGGCTTAATTTAAAAAGAGCTTTTTTGGTTGGAGATAGCGTTTCGCTTCTCGCCCTTTTTACTTCTTCCTTCTTATTGGAATTGATTGGATTCTATTTTGAAAGAATTTAACATTAATTCCAATTGATTGTAAACTTTGATTACAGATTTTGACTCTGGAGACCATTGCAACTGTAGTTGGTAAATTTTGTCATCTGATTCAACTAGTTTGTTAGCACGAAAAATTGTAAAATCAGCAACCTTTCCTAATACTTTGGCATTTAATATTTTTACTCTTGTATTCCAAGATACTGATTTCCTGTCATTCGATATAAAAATTTCCTCAATTGGCTCAGGAGTCATTAAGAATACTCGCAGTAAATTAGGCAAATTTGGTTTTTGAACACTGGAAATTGCATCCTTCTTATCCAAAACGGATACTCCTAACATCACTGGAAAATTAAACCCTTTGATGTCTATTCCTCCTGTGAACCTATCCTTTCTCTCAATTTTCATTTGCTCTTCATCGAAAGGATTTTGATTGTTGAATTCTAAATATTGATTCTTTCGAGTTAAATATTCTTCAACTTCTTCAGAAGATGTATTGTCTAAATAGTCAACTTTAATATCTTCTCCCAATTGAAAAATAATACTTTCTGCTTTAATGAGCATATTTCCAAATGGATGATTTACCATCATAAAGTCAATAACATCATCATCAATAACGTCATTCATGCCTACTTTTTTTATTAGTTCTTTTTGTGAAACATACTGTGGTTTATCAAGCTTAATTCCATCAGGTAGGCTTAAAGAAAAGCCAAGACGTGAATCCCTATACGGTTGTAGTTTTTGGGATAAATCCTCTGAAGCGTTTGAAGAATTATTAGGTGTAGTTATAATAAGAGCAGTTTTCAGTTGCCGCAGTATGGACTGAATAACAACATCGTCTTTTGATTCTGGACTTAGTATGCTAAAATGGTCATCATCAGAATAAATCACTTTTACATCTCGGCTATCTAATCCAATAGAAGAAGTAGGAGGGACTACTCTATCATATAGCCCTTGATGGTAAACAGTAGGAGGTAATGTTTTACTTTTTATCCATCTATTATTTAAGTCATTGATATTCTTTTCTAAAGGTGCAAGGTCTTTTACTTGAGGGTTGTTAACTATAATTTTACCTAAGTCGGCTAAATTAGATCCATTATGAGGTACAGAAAGTGAGACAAATAATTTTACAGCTTTACTCATAGAATCTAAGATAAAATGTTTTGAAACTAAACCTCCCATGCTATGCGCAATTAAAACAACTCCCTTATATCTGTCTAAATTAATCTCTACATGTGATTTCAGAAGATTTGCAATTTCACCAGTTGCTAAGTTTTTCTTGATTTTTCTTTTCCTCCCAATCAGATTTGAAATCCAACCTATATCCTCCTTTATATCTGAAATCTTAGTAAAATAATTAAAAATAGCTAAATCGTAATTAGCGCTAACATACTCATCATCTTGTAAATATTTGACAAAATTTCGAGGATTTCCTTCATCAAACCAAGTCTCTCTGCCTCCAATGAACCCGTGAACAAATAATATGACATTATCTTTTTCAGATTTTTTAATGAATTCAATCATAGTTCAAGTTTTTATGGTTTGTATTTTGGTTTATTCTTTTTTGGTGAAAGCAAACATATATATATTGTTAATATGAACTACAGCCATTATATGCGTATTATCTTTTATCAGTTTTCTCAATAAAGGTACCTTAAAAACTGTACATACAAAAGGGGATTTTTCCCCTATTTCAGTTTTCTGTCTTCAGTTGGCAGTATTCAGTTAGATTTAGCTGCGCTGAACTCACGTTTCTCGTCGTTCGTTCCTCACTCTGTCGGAATATACATAAAGACCCCAACTTATGTTTCTAGCAAGCCCGACATACATGCTGGCGGGTCGCTCATTAATTCGCTACCTAGTTATCTTCGCTTTAAAATTCCACAGGTAATCGAGGTTGTCTTTCTTTAAGATGAAATAGACCGCAATGGCTACAATTACAGAACTCGGAAAACCCGCACCGATACCCAAGGGTGTAATGGCTAGCAGAAAAATAATGGCACCTATGCCTGCGATACGGACACACCAGCCTTTCAACAGCATTCCAATAGCGATCAAGCCCTGGCCAAAAGAAATGAGCGTAACCATCCAGGTAATATGCTCTTTAAACCATCCGTTAATGAATTCGCGCATACTATCAAATGGTGTAAGCCTGGCATAGGCCAAATAATCTTCCGGGTTATCGTGGACCGTAGTATAGTTTATCCAGCAGGCCCAGGCGAAGAGCAACACAAATAATAGGCGTGCCAGCTTGGGTTTCTTTATGGCAGCCACCAATAACAAAATAGCAATAGTGTTAGATCCAATCCATATAGGCAAGTATTCCATTAATAATTCCATGTCTTAAGTGTTTGTTGAAAACCTAAAAATAATGACATAAAAATCAGCATACAATGATATAAATCAATGCTGTGATCTGGAATTCCTGACAAGCATTGTGTTTTCTATGCTGAATGATAACCATTTTTCCCGATAGCTATCGGGACTATTGGGGTCAGATACTAAAATAATAGTTTTAAATGAAGTACTTTGTTATGTGCAGTATGTAACCGGGTTTATTAATTGTCAGTTTTATTAAGAACAAAAATAATCCATGGCGCTATCTTCAGTTCCGAAATCCATTTGAAAGGTTCCTCTTTTTTTCCTAGTGGTTTATAAATAGACACTACCGAAAGCCCTGCTTTCTGAAATAATTTTTGGTAATCATCAACAGTCCAGTAAATATCCTCAACCGGTCTGTTATCCTCGACATCTAACATAATATCACGTACAATATCTCCCGTTTTAGCATGCCGGTTCTCAGGAAAGGCCCTCGTTGAAAAAGAAGCCCATTCGTTCACATATAATTCAGGTGATGCGTCAAGGAGTAACATCTTACCACCGGGGTTCAATAGTCTGGAAAGTCCTTTTAAAATAGTTGTTCTGTTCTCCCAGTCAGGGATGTTATCAAAAGTGAATATTGATTGAACCAAGTCGAATTGTCCGATTCCAAGATGGTTGTAGTCCCCATTTGAAACCAATCGATAATCACCCGATTCGTCATATTTTTTTGCAATTTCCAGCATGTCTTTTGAGATGTCAATACCAATAGTATTTAATCCTAATTGCTTTAGGAATCTAGTCGAACGACCGGTACCGCATCCAAAATCAATTGCATTGTTGCCCTGAACATGTTTAGAAATTATTTTTGGGAGGTCACGATATGCCAGATAATATGTGTTTGGGAACTCTAACTTGGCGTAGGATTCGGCCCGAGTCTGATTGTCCCAGGAATTTTCAAAAGATGAAGTAGGTGATTTCATAGAGACGGCGTTTTTTATTATGGCACATAACGTATAGTTAAACTAAAATATATCCATTATATGCGTATTATCCTTTATCAGTTTTCTCAATAAAGGTACCTTACAACCCTTATGCAAAAGGGAATTTTTCTCCTATTTCAGTCCGGAAACTCCTATTTTACAACGTTTATCAAAGTCAAATGTAACTAATCAACAATAAATGGTTTATGACAAATATCATTGTTCGAAAAATGTGCGGTTTCCCGTAATGTTTTCAGTCGGCAGTGACCAGAGAACCAAATTTCGTTTTACGAAAGTTGTGTGAAAAGCCTGTCCTGAGCATGTCCGAGATGCAAAATATATTTTGCAGCGAAGGTCACAAGCAAAGCTTGCCGAAGGAGTCATCCCGAACGACCAGAGGGAGATGAGGGGTCTCACGATGGCAGTGAGCAGTTCTCTATTAGATTTCTCGCCAGCCCGACATACATTCTGGCGGGTCACTCATTAATTCGCTCTGTCGAAATGACATTTGTTAGCAGTCTTCAGTTGGCAGTTAGATTTCTCACGGCGCATGTTTTACATGCTAGTTCGAAATGACATTTAGGAACGCTTTTGCCAATGTGTCGGCTGGCTCTTTCACTAAATAAAACAACCGGACTCAATTTATTAAAATGTTGATATCATAAATTAATCGACGTATTTCATTATTGTCAGTACCGTCATAAACACCTCGAATTCGTTTCTTTTTATCAATCAGTATAAAATTAGGAGTATGTATAAAATCTTGTAATCCTCCATCACCTTGATCCACCACCGCAAAATAACTTTTACGGGCTAAATTATAAATATGTTTTTTTTCTCCGGTAGTAACGTTCCATTTTGAATCAATCACCCCTTTTTGTGTTGCATATTCACGTAGTTTAGGTATACTGTCTATATCCGGTGTTACCGAAAGTGATAAAAACATAATATCATTATTATTTAAAAAAGCCTCTTGAACTTTAACCATATTTCCTGTCATAATCGGACAAATAGAAGTGCAACTTGTAAAAAAGAAATCGGTTACATAGATCTTGTCCTTATAATCATCTTGCGTAACTTTTTTTCCGTTCTGATTTATTAAGTTAAAATCTGAAATTCTATGATCTTTACTGGTTTTGCTTAAACTTTTATCAACTAAGGTCTGATTAAAATCTGAGGGATTGTAAACAGGCAATTGTTTTTCTGACGATTGCCTGCATGAAACCATAAAAACAGCCAAACATAGTATAAACACAAGGTTTCTATTTTGAAATAACTGACGGATCATTGTTTAGATCGATCTATTTATACTCCCTAAATACGTATGGGCTTCTGCTAACTCTGACCGGTCGCTATTTGAATTTTTTGTTAGCTCAATTAATTGCTCAAAGTAAAGCCTAGCTTTCTTCTGATCCCCGGTTTTTTTGGCAGCAATAGCCGCTCCATAAATTCCATTGAACCTGTTTGGATACCCTTTAAGGTTTTCTTCATAGATTGCTAAGGCATCACTTGATTTGTTTAAATCTAGTAGCACCTCTGCCAAAAATTCCCTGGCCGGAATCAATTTACCAGGTGTAACCCCGTGTTTACCAACAACATCTTCCAATTCTACGGCTTCTTTCAAAAGTGCAATACCTTTATTTTCTTCACCACTAAAATAATATAGTAAGCCCTGGGTAATTGTAATCTGAACCATAACCTGTTTTGCAAAAGACTGGTTACCATTCTCAATAACTTTTTGTCTCAGTGATTTAAGAATCCCAAGTTCTTTTTCAGCTGAACTAAAATTTTTGAGATGCGCAGCACCTACGGCTCTGCCGAAATGATGTAAAGCCTTTTGCCAAGGGAAATCTTCCCATTTTAGTTCCGTATCATGAAGCTCAAGGTTTGCTGCAATATCCCATTGTTTATTTTCTAATGCTATCCTTGAAGGAATCGCGGCAAAAGGATAAGCAATGGCAAAAATATTAGATGGATACACCTTATACATTGTTTTCATAAGTTCATATTGCTCATTTGCTTTTTCATTATCACCTTTTTGTAAATAGGCATATACTAAATATCCCATCGCATGAAGCTCATTGGACCAATGACCATCCATATTGCTAGCTTCAGCATAACAACGTGCCGAATTTGCCGAATTAATATTAGACTCTATAGATTCATCCCAAAGGCCTAA
>Ga0209633_10004167_pt1 | contig 13078 bp, 22 predicted proteins | sample Cruoilmetagenom1_FD_187290 | JGI IMG/M metagenome (GOLD analysis project Ga0209633, IMG submission 187290) | Oil polluted marine microbial communities from Coal Oil Point, Santa Barbara, California, USA - Sample 1 (SPAdes) (version 2) | ecosystem: Environmental > Aquatic > Marine > Oil seeps ... | reverse complement strand
GTTTTCCTCAATTAACGATTAAGGGTGAGCCAGTAGCTTCTCTAAAGACTATGGGACCCTTTGGAGAGTCCTTGGCAGAGTGGTATGTCTGTAATCATAGACAAGGACAGATTCAAGGCTTTATAGATAAGGTTCGAAGGGATGGTAAGTTAACCCCAGGAAACAGACCTTGTGCGACTAATACCTTTAGGAGTAGACACTCAGTAATAGCTAATCTTCCTAGGGTATCCTCTTTTTATGGTAAGGAGATTCGTAGTTTAATGACTGTACCTGATGGATATAGTATGGTTGGTGCTGATTTAAGTGGGTTAGAGTTAAGGTTGTTAGCACACTATATGAGAGACCCTACCTTTATAGAACTAATATTAAACGGAGACGTACACACTTACAATCAGAACTTAATGGGTCTCAGTACTCGTGACCAGGCTAAGACTGCAATATACGGATTCCTTTATGGAAGTGGAGACGCTAAATTTGGAAGTATTATAGGAGGAGGAAGCAAAGAAGGTAAACAGATGAAAGCTAGACTATTAAAAGGGCTACCAGCTCTATCATCTTTATTGAAGAGAGTGCAATCATTTTCTAGTAAGAGAGGTTGGCTACCAAGTTTAGATAATCGTAAGGTTTACCTTAGAAGTTATGAGGGTAAAATACTAACTCATACTGCCCTTAATACTCTACTTCAAAGTACAGCAGCTATAATTTCAAAGAGATGGATACAAATAAGTTATGATGAAATAAAGAAAAGAGGCTTGGATGCTAGTCTTTGTATTTTCATGCACGACGAATTACAATGGCAAGTTAAAAATGGATTCGAAGAGGAGGTAGGTAATATTTTAATAAGCAGCGCTGGGTTATCAGGAGAGTATTACAATACCAGAATACCAATGGATGCTGAATATAAGATAGGTAGAAACTGGGCAGATACTCATTAACGGTTAAACTATATAATATGATAAAAGAAACATTGACATTTCAAGATGCTATAAAGCATTTCAATTACAACTATGAAACTGGAGTATTGAAATGGCTAGTTCCAACTGCTTATAGGGTCAATATAGGAGATGAGGCCGGTTGTATTAATAGCAGAGGTCATTTGCAAACCATGATAAACGGGAGATTCTATCAAGTACACAGAATAGTATGGCTTATTTGCACTGGAGAATTTCCTAAAAATAACATAGATCACATAGATAAAAATAAACTAAATAACAAGTTTAGTAATCTTAGAGACGTAACTCAATCTGAGAACTGTAAGAATCAATCTATAAGATCAGATAATAAGTCTGGAACTGTTGGAATCGATAAAATTAAAAGTGGATGGAGAGCTCAAATACAAGTTAATAAAACTAAAATCAACTTAGGGCTTTTTAAAAACAAACAAGATGCAACCCTAGCAAGAGAACAGGCTAACATAAAATATAACTTCCATCCAAATCATGGTAAGGAGAAATAATGAAACAATATTGGCCAAACAGTAAACTAATAGATCTTTGGAAGAAGGACAGATATAATAAAGAGGAGAGGATAAAAATATTAACTGAGATCTACACTCATGATTTTGAAGCTGGGAATATAAGCCCTAATCTGTGTAGAAAATGTGGACTGGATGCTAGAGACCCTCTTCATGTTCATCTCTAGTAATTTATTTTTATTACTAGTATATTTTTATACTAGCACCTTTTCAATTTATATTGGTGGGATGGCAAGGGATATATTAATTATAATAGCTTTAGCTATTTCTTTTTATAAAACCTACAGAGACTAAAAAATGGAAGACAATAAAGATATTTATAACATGACTCTTCATGAAAGAGTTTATTATGATCGACACAGGTATGTAGAGAGAGTACCTGGAGGTTGGATATATAGGAGAACTACTGAAAACTCTCCTGTTTTTGTTCCTTATAGCAGTGAATTCTATGATAAAGAGCTTTATAATAATATCGTAGAGGATGACGATTTCTAATAACCACTTAAGAGGAGAAACATGATTGATATATTTATAATTTCAATAGCAGTAATGACTATAATATTATTATCAGGTTTATTTGATGATGATGATTTTGGAGGAATGAGATGAATGGAAAACAAGCAAGAAAGATTAGAAAGGATTGTCTATTCTTTTCTGATAAAGAAACGACTTATAATTTTAAGGAGGTACAACCAGGTAGAAAAACAATCCATAAAAGAATGAATGCATTTCGTATTGGATTAGTGAATGATCCGTCTAAGATAGGAGTTCCTTCTCTGCTAGTTACTCTTAGTGAGAATTGTCATAGATACTACTATAAAATATTTAAGAATAAATATAAGGAGAACTTATGATAACCTACTCAATAGAAAAGCTATATCATTTTAGTTGTAGCGTATGTAAAAACTGGTGGACTATCTCAGATTATAAATCTGGAGAGTTATATTGTCCTAGATGTGGGACTTGTAAAAAACCAAAACCAAAAGCTGAGGAGAAGATTGAAGATACTAAAGTAGATGAAATATCAGAAGAATTGTCAACATTTGTTGAAGAATTAGGTTTAAATAAACAGGAGAAGAAATTATGATTATTAAAGGCGAGGCACAATGGGCGTCTATTAAAGTTCCGAATACTACATTCGAACCTTGTTGGACTATTGATTTGCTAATAGATAAGATGACTGCTGATTCAGTTCTTAAGGAAAGTAAAAAGTTTAATTCTAAAGGCCTTAGGATGAAAAAGGAAGAGGATGGAAGATTTAGGATTAAAATTAAAAGAGATGTAAATAGAGCTGATGGAGATGGTGAAAATAAACAACCAGTACTTAGAGATCAAAGAAATAGAGACTTTGATGAGTTAGTTGGAAATGGAAGTACTGTACTAGTTCACTGTAGTTTTTTTGAATGGACTTGGAAAAATACAAACGGAGTAGGTGCAGATCTCAAAGGTGTTCAGGTTCTTAAACATGTTCCATACGGAGAGCCTGATGGAGATGCGTTCACAGATACAGCAGATAAAGAAGAGAATCTAAGTTCTGATCAAGCTGATGAAGAGGATTTTGATGAAATTTAATTGTGATTTTACTATTGGATTTAAGAGTTCTTATGACTCTATGCAGTATAAGATACATACACTTGCAGTAGAAAAAGGCTGGTGGCCTAAAGATAAAAAATCTAGGAATGAGCCAGAGTTATTATGTCTCATTCACAGTGAGCTATCTGAGGCACTGGAAGCATATAGAAACAGTAATCCACCAGACTCTAAAACTCCTGAATTCTCTTCAATAGAAGTAGAACTAGCTGATGCTGTAATAAGAATCATGGATTATAGTCAAGCGTTTGGATATGATGTGTCAGGAGCAATATTAGCCAAGCATAACTATAATCTAAGTAGATCACATAGACATGGGGGAAAGAAAGCATAATGATAAAAGAAACCATAGATTACAGTTTAGAAGTAAACGAATCTAACATAGAAAAGGTGTTGTGTTACCAGGTAGTTAATAAAAATACTGGGGTTGTAGAAGTAGAAACCAGTATCCTACCACAGGCTATAAAATTCTTATCGGACCTACAAGAAGGTTTAGATATTATTAGTAAATCGGAGACTAATGGATCTAAACCAGATTTAAGTGTTGTATCTGATTTTCCAGTTAAGCACTAACTGTAGTGTCAAGTGTAGTGACGGAGCCTCTTAGGACTCTTTGAGGTATTACAGAGCGGGGCTGGCTACCCTCGTCTGCACAAGTAGTCGCCTATTTAGGAGAAAATATGAATAAAAAACTATTGTTGGATTCAGATGAGCTTTGCTATTATGGAGCATTATTTGGACAAAGAAAAGAGTACGTAGCCTTTAATCCAGACACTAAAGAGGAATTGTATAGTGGGACTAGGAAATCAGAAATTATAGAGTCTATAGGAAACCACAAGTGGGACATATTTGAGAGGGAGGTTGACTTAGGAATAGAGCCTGCTATTGAGGCTTGTAGACAGTGGATTAAAGATGCTACAGTTGAACTGGAAAGTAATGACATCCTACTCATGTTCAATGGAAAGAATAATTTTAGATATGAAATGGCTACAATCCTTCCATATAAAGGGAATAGAGATCCGTCTAAAAGACCCATACACTTAAAGGAATGCATAGAGTATATTAAATCAGAGCATCTCTTTCAATCAGTAGATCATCTGGAATCTGACGATCTTTTAGCAGTTAATCAGGGAGAGGATACTATTATTGTTACCCAGGATAAAGATTTGAATACTGTCTCAGGACTGCATTACAACCCAAGAAAAAAGTTGTTGTTCAATGTGACTGAAGAAGAGGCTACCCGCTTTCATTATACTCAAATGCTGACTGGTGACACCAGCGACAATATTCCTGGCCTAAGTTTCATTGGAGAGAAGACTGCTGAAAAGATATTAGGAAATAGTACAAACCCAATTGAGCTTTATAGTAAAGTGTTAAAAACTTATAAATCTCTAGTTAACAGCAAAGGAGAACACATACACCCCAAAGGTAAAAAGAAGGGAGAAGTAGCTTGGAAGAGCGATAAATCTGTGGAAGATATTGTTTGGGAGGTGGCTAATTTACTTTTTATGAGGAGGACTTTAGATCCCGATGAAAGATGGGAGCCTCCAGTATGAAAAGAAAAAGAAGAGTAAAAAATAAAGATAGCTATTCAGCTAAACTTAAGAAGAAAGATTGGTTTCAGTGGAAATCTAGTGGACTTAGATCATCTTGGAGGGCTAGAGCTAAGAAGAATGAATTAAACTTACTAAGCGTTCCTACGAGAATAGAGATACAAGACTGGTTAAAGAGTAAGTATCCCTTTAAAGATTATCTTACAGGAGAGAGCTTAACTAAAACCCAGATAGAATTAGACCATATAACCCCAGTCTCTCGTGGTGGAACTTTTTCTTTAAGCAACATAGGAGTAACCTCTAAGAAGAATAACTCTGCTAAAGGAGATCTTACACAGGAAGAATATCAAGGGTTGCTGTTAGCTATTGTAAGATGGGAGGATCAAGGAGAGAGATTATTATCTAGATTAAGAAGAAGTAATAATATTTATAGGAGAAGATCTTGAGTGATAAAGTTATAGAATTAATAAAAACTAATCAGGAGGATAAAGTTAAACCTGATTCTTATTTGGATATAGAGTTTACTGATGGAAGTAAAGCCTCTCATATAACTGATTTTTTTGGAGTAAGTGATGAGTTGAATGGATTTTTATGTCTGTGGAGAGATAATGAAGATATTCCTGTATGCTTTTACAATCTCTCACTAGTTAAGAAGTTGAGTGTAAGAGAGGTTGAAAAAACTGATAGAGTTAGAGTCAATGATGCAGGATTTATTATAGCAGAGGAGGAAGTATGATTAAAGTAGAGGTAATAGCTGATTCTATATCTGAAATCGGTAACAGAGTAACTACTTTAGCTTGCACATACGAGAGATACATTCACGCTGAAGTAATGACGCATAGGATGTTTTCCAGAAATGCAAGTAGTTCAAGGGCTATACCAATTCAAAGAACTATTCAAGCAATAAAAGATAATCCAGTAATCCCTATCTTTGTAGAGAATCAAAAAGGTATGCAAGCTGATAATTTAATGGAAGGTGAGACTAAGAAGAAGTCCTTAACTGAGTGGTTATTAGCTAGGGATGATGCTATAACTCACGCTGAGGAGATGATGAGACTGGGGGGACATAAACAAATTGTTAATAGAATCCTTGAGCCATATTCCCATATCACAACCCTTATAACTTCTACAGAGTGGGATAATTTCTTTAGTCTTAGAATAACCCCTCATGCTCAACAAGAGATATGTCAACTAGCAATTGAAATGAGAAATGCTATTAATAAAAGCATACCAAATGAGATAAGGATTAATGAATGGCACTTACCATTTGTTAGCGAGTCAGAGAAGAAAGAGTTACACATAACAGATCAAAAGATGGTATCAGTGGCTAGGTGTGCTAGGGTGTCTTACCTTAACCACGATAAATCTGAGCCTGTTAAATACGACGACATTCTTTTACATAACAGACTTAAAAGAGACAGACACAGCTCGCCATTTGAGCATGTTTTAACACCAATGCTAAACTCTAAGTTTCATGCAAATTCTAGAGGTTGGCAACAATATAGGAGTGATATAGAAAATGAATAAAAAACTTAAGGCTGGATTAAAATATATTTTATTTTACATGTCAGTGTGTGTAATGTTCTTAGTAATGATACTAGGATTTGCATCTGCTAACGATGATATCAATCTACTTCTTAATGAACTAGACGCGGACAGCCGTTTAGGAGATGGACTTAAGGTTCTTCTTTCACATAAGAACTATAAGTGTGATACTTTAGACTCTGGATTTATAGTAAGAAACTCTGGTATCTATGTTTATGGGATGAGATGTAAAAGTAATATCTCTTATATTTTTTATGTAGAAGAAGATGGTGTGGACATGAGCTCTGTTAGGATAACTTGTGAGGGCCTTAATAAGAAGGATCTATCTAATTGTTTTGAGGAGAGTAAGTGATGATAGGAATAATAGAAGCAATAACAGCAGGGTCATCTTTAATCAATGGAGTTATAGATAGGGTATTTCCTAATCCAAGCGATGTAGAGAAGCAGAAGATAGAGAGATTAAAACTTGAAATCGATAGAGAACTAGAAATAATTAAGACCCAAACCGAGATAAATCAGCAAGAAGCTAAGCACCCGAGTCTATTAGTTAGCGGGTGGAGGCCTCTTACGGGTTATGTGTGCGGCATTAGTTTAGCCTATGTTTCTATCCTAGAACCTATTTTAAGATTCACTGCTACAGTAGGGTTTGATTATTCAGGAGAGTTCCCAGTAATTAACACAGATCTAACTATGCAGATACTAATCGGTATGCTAGGCTTATCTGGCATTCGTGGGCTTGAAAAAGCTAAGGGTGTTGCGCGTAACAATCTTAAGGAGTAACTATTATGATGAAAAGATACATGCATATCGAGCGATTTGGTAACGATGAAGTTGAAGGAATTGAAGATGGGAGGTGTTATATCTTTCCGAAGCTAGATGGAACCAGTGGCAGTGTATGGTCTATGCACGGAGAACTACAAGCTGGATCTAGGAATAGACATCTTAGTCTTGATAATGATAATCAAGGATTCTTAGAATATGCATCTACTCACCAAGGATTAAACAAGTGGATATTAGAGAAAAGTAATCTTAGGTTATTTGGAGAGTGGTTAGTCCCCCATAGTTTAAAAACTTATGAAGACTCAGCTTGGAAAAAGTTTTATATTTTTGATGTCTATGATGACGATGCAGATAAGTTCTTATGGTATCATGAATACAAACCGCTATTAGAAGAGTACGAACTAGATTATATTCCAGCGATGTCTACTATAGTAAACGGTAATCAATCAAACTTTATAAAAGAAACTAAGAATAATAAATTCTTGATTAAAGACGGAGAGGGGATAGGAGAAGGAGTAGTTATAAAAAACTATGATTATGTTAATAAGTATGGAAGGACTATTTGGGCTAAGGTTGTAACTAACTCTTTTAAAGAAAAGAATATTAAGGAAATGGGAGGTACTGATAAAGTATTTAAGAGCTCTATAGAACAAAATATAATCTCTAAGCATATAACTCCACACTTTGTTGATAAAACTTTCAATAAAATAAAGGATGAAAATGATTGGTCATCTGAGAAAATACCATATCTGATTAACCTTTGTTATCATGACTTAGTTAAAGAGGAAATGTGGGATATTATTAAAAAGAATAAAAATCCAACCATTAATTATAAAATCTTACACAGGCTAATGATTTCTGAAATTAAACGAATTAAACCAGAACTATTTTAAGGAGTAAATATGAAAGATGATATTGATCTTATGGATGTTCTTAAAGAACATAAGAATCAACAGAATACACTTTCCTTTATAAGGGAAAGTAATAAAATAGAAGGAATAGTTAGAGATCCAACTGAAGAAGAGGAAGATGAATTTAATAGATTTTTAAATTTAGACGAGATTAAAATAGCCGATTTGATACTATTTGTTAAAACATACCAACCAGAGGCTATGATTAGAAACATGAGTGGTATGGACGTAAGAGTAGGATCTCACATCCCAGAACCTGGAGGCACTAAAGTATACTATAATCTTTATAATTTATTAGTTAGATTAGACAACTTAACACCTTTTGAAGCTCATTGTGAATATGAGACCATCCACCCTTTTACTGATGGTAATGGTAGGTCTGGTAGGATGCTATGGGCTTGGATGATGTATAAGAAGACAGGGTTTATTTATCCTAGCTTCCTTCATCAGTTTTATTATCAAACATTAGAACATTATCAGGAGAAGTAATGAGTGAATTAAGAGAGCAGTATAAAGTAAATGAACATTTGGATATAAAAAATCTTACACCAGGAAGAGTAGAAATTGTGGACGATAGGTATAATAGGTATATGAAATATTACCCAGAAAGAAAAGAAGAAGATCCCTCTGGATTAAACCAGCATGAACCAGGTGCTAAGTTAGATTCAGGTAAAATATTAGCAGGAGTATTAGCAGACTTTAGTTTGGCATTAGAAGAAGTTTCTAAGGTTGGAACTTTTGGAGCTGAGAAGTATAGTAGAGGTGGCTGGAAGTCAGTAGAGAATGGAGAACAAAGGTATAGTGATGCAATGTGGAGGCATCTTCTTAAAGAAAACAGAGAAGCCTTAGACCCTGAGACCAACCTCAGTCATGAAGCAGCAGTTGCCTGGAATGCATTAGCTAGACTAGAGTTAAAATTAAGAAAAAAGTAACTTGGCCGGAATTAACTTTTCCGGCTATTAACCTTTGGAATTTACCGTACAAATAAGGAGAAATATGATTGAACCCTTTAATAAATTAAGAACACCAGAGTATTCCAAGTATATCTATAAAAGTAGGTATGCTAGATGGATACCTAAAGAAAACAGAAGGGAGGAATGGGATGAGACTATTAGCAGATATTTATCTTTCTTCTTTGATAAATTAGATATTAAAGATAAAGGGCTATACGATAGATTGTTTAATGGAATTCATGAGTTTAAAGTGATGCCCAGTATGCGCAGCTTAATGACTGCTGGACCTGCTTTAGATAGAGATAATGTAGCAGGATACAACTGTGCTGCTGTAGCCATTGACGATGTAAAATCTTTTGATGAGATAATGTATGTGTTGATGTGTGGTACTGGTATAGGTTTTAGTGTTGAAAGACAGTACGTACAAAAATTACCAGTAGTATCTGAAGAATTTTATGATACAGATACTATTATAAAACCTAGAGATTCTAAAATAGGATGGGCTAGCAGCTACCGTGAACTACTATCACTTCTTTATTCTGGAAAGATTCCCAAGTGGGACTTAAGTAAAATAAGAAAAGCAGGAGAACCTTTAAAAGTATTTGGAGGTAGAGCTAGTGGCCCTGGTCCGTTAGATGATCTATTTAAATTTACAGTAGAGACATTTCTTAAAGCAGCCGGAAGAAAACTAACCAGCCTAGAATGTCACGATTTAGTTTGTAAAGTTGCTGAGATTGTAGTTGTGGGTGGAGTAAGAAGAAGTGCTTTAATCTCACTTAGTAATCTATCAGATGATAGAATGAGATCAGCTAAATCAGGTCAATGGTGGGAAATAAACCCACAAAGGGCCCTGGCTAACAATAGCGTAGCATACACTGAAAAACCTGATATGGATATCTTTATTAAAGAGATGCTTAGTCTTTATGAAAGTAAGAGCGGAGAAAGAGGGATCTATAATAGAGAAGCTACTAATAATCTTTTACCAGATAGGAGAAAAGAGTTAGGCTATACTGAGTGGCTAACAAATCCATGCTCGGAAATCAATCTTAGAGCTTCTGGAGAGATGTGTAATCTTTCTACTATTATAGTTAGACCAGAAGATACAATAGATGAATTGTTAGATAAAATAGAAATGGCTACAATACTAGGTACTTTTCAATCTAGCCTAACTAATTTTAGATATCTAAGAAAGAAATGGGGACAAAACTGTGAGGAGGAATCGCTGTTAGGTGTGAGTATGACAGGAATATTAGATCACCCTATTTTAAATGGAGAGGGTTATTTAAATGGGAATAATGACTTAATAGATGTTTTGACTGTACTTAAGGAGAAGTCAATAGAGGTAAATGAACATTGGGCTAAGAAAATAGGAGTTAATAGAGCCTCAGCAATAACTTGTGTTAAACCAGAGGGAACAGTATCTCAATTGACTGATACTGCATCTGGTATACATCCTAGATATTCTAAGTATTACATAAGAACTATCCGTGCTGATAATAAAGATCCATTGTGTATTATGATGAAGGAGCAAGGTATCTATAATGAACCTGATGTCATGAAACCAGAAAGTACTACTATATTCTCCTTCCCAATAGAGAGTCCTAGTAGTGGTTGTGTCTTTAGGAATGACAGGACAGCTATACAACAATTAGAGGTATGGAAAGTTTATCAATTATATTATTGTGAACATAAGCCTTCTGTAACAATCTATGTTAAAGAAGATGAATGGTTAGAAGTGTTTGCTTGGGTACACAAGAACTTTGATATAGTCAGCGGAATAAGTTTTTTACCTCATACTGATCATTCATATAAGCAAGCCCCTTATCAAGAAATAGATAAGGAAATGTTTAACGAATTAAAATCTAAAGAGAAATCTATAGATTGGAGCCAATTAGAATCTTTTGAATCAGTGGACAGCACTACTTCTACGAAAGAATATGCTTGTAGTAGCGGGAGTTGTGAGATATTATAGGAGAAACTAAATGATTAATATACTAAGAGTAGTGAGGGAGGTACTGCTTTTTTCTTTTTACTTATGGAGAAAACTGAGAACAACACATGAACGCAATTTATAAAATTATTAAAGGGGAGTGGACTCCTTGGGTATTTGGAGGAGTGTTAGCATTTTTCTTTTCTAACCCAAGTGTATTATTCCATAATATACTATTCTTAGCAATAGCAGAGGTGTCTTTGCTTGTATTAATAGCAAGTGTTATTGCTAGGCTTTTAAAGAAAACTGATAACGGAGAGAACTATGACAGTAAAAGATTATGATATGGAAGAAGCAGTAGGAGTTATTGAGGGAGTTAAATCTATAGATGGAGAGGATCTAATAACTATACCATTGAAGGAATATGTCTCTCTTTGTTCAGACAAAGCTCTTCTACAGGAACTAGAGAAGCAAGGGATTGATAAGCTACCGATGTATGATCAAGCAATAATGAAAACTTTTCTTCATGCATCTAGAAGATACTAATGAAAAGGAAGAGGAAATCTCCAGGAACTACTTGGGATAAGCATGTCCCTCATGTTAAAATTGGAGAAATAAAAAGAAACCACTCTTTAAAGAAAGGGAGGATGAGACAAGGAGAGAATGATCCACTACCTAAAGGGACTCCAGAACAACTGAAGGAAGCACAGGAGATTGTAATGAAGCATCAAATAGACTTGATGGATTATGGGGACAGGGATGAGTTTCCAGATCATATTCGTGAAGAACAAAAGAGATTACTTCACTATGCTCTCAAAGGACCAAGAAGAGGTCACTTTGCTATGTATCAGAATAAGAAACTATGGCAAGCAGATATATTTTATATCCTTACGGTGACAACCTCTTCTAAGTTTGTTGCTGAGAAATATGGAGTTGCACTGAGAACTATTCAAGACATACGTCAAGGGAATGATGCTGATTGGTCTTTTGAATATAGGCTTATAAATAGGATGAAGACTGCTTTGAGGTCTAGGATGAAACAGCTTCACGATGGAACGCCTGAGCCTACTGTGTGGGCTATAAAGAATGTAAAGGGAGAGGTTAGACACTTAGTAACCTCAGTCCGTAAGGCTAAGGAATATGTAGAAGCTTTTTATGGCCCTGATTGGGAAGAGAAGAAATGGAAGCTAGAACAGGTTAGAGTGTTAAATTAAATAGAAACCCCCATAGAGATTAATAGTCTCTATGGGGTATTTTTTTATTCTGCGAATATTGCAGCTACATCTAGTGCTGAGAGTTCAGAATTATAGATTCTTACATCGTCTATTAAACCAGGAAAGAATAACCCTGTCCCCCTAAACCCTATTCCAAAATTAATTAAAGGTGTTAATATACTACTAGTTAAAGTGTCGACTATATCAGTTTTAGTCTGCAACACCCCATCTATATAAAGACTTACACCTGATTCTAGACTAGATCCATCATAGGTTGCTGCTACATGTGTCCAAGTATTAAGAGATATTGTGGATACTGACGATACGCTTAGAGCATTACTGGTAACTAGACTATTAGTTAAACTAAGGGTTACCTGTCCTGTTGAGCTTATGTTAAACTCATATCCAGCATTAGGAGAAACAGCATCTCTTTTTGATATTATCATTGGAAAATTAGTAAAATCTGAAGTGTTCACCCATGCGCTGAAACTGAAAGAGTCCGTTCTTTCAAATACTAGATCTGAAGTACTTGCTTCTATTTTACCGGAAATCCCATCAAACAAAAAGGACGTATTCGTAGACGCCTTAGCACCAGCTTGATTAAGAGTAACTCCACCAGATATGGTTCCATCAACACTACCGCCAGAATCAGTAGCCACCAGTCCTGAAGTCTCATCTAGCCTATAGTGACTTAAAAGGCTGACGTTATGTTTATCGTATGTGCTATAGAGATCTGTAACCTCTAAGGATGTTAATTCAGAGTTATAGATTCTTACGTCATCTATATTTCCATTAAAGAAACTAATACCTCCAAACCTTTTACCTATAGAGGCTTCCTCAGCATTAAGTATAGAAGCTGATAGATTATCAGTATCAATAGTTACGGCTTGTAGAGCACCATCTACGTATATTTTTGTGCCGGCCGCTGTGGAAGAACCATCATAAGTCATAGTAACTAAATGAAAACTTCCGTCAGAGAAAGTAGTAGCTGTGGTTGTTATGCCTATTTGGTTAGTTGTTACAGTGTTAATTATACCAGCAGTTATAGCCCCAGACGTTAAAATAGTAAATCCGTACCCTGTAAAATTAACAGATGATTCCTGCTTAGCAAAAATATCTTGATTGCTT
>Ga0209633_10004164_pt1 | contig 13081 bp, 11 predicted proteins | sample Cruoilmetagenom1_FD_187290 | JGI IMG/M metagenome (GOLD analysis project Ga0209633, IMG submission 187290) | Oil polluted marine microbial communities from Coal Oil Point, Santa Barbara, California, USA - Sample 1 (SPAdes) (version 2) | ecosystem: Environmental > Aquatic > Marine > Oil seeps ... | reverse complement strand
CAGTCGAAACCAGTGCCACAGCGCATGCCCATATTCACGTGCATAATCGACAGCCCCTGAATGCGCCTCTGGGGGGGCGAGATGACGATAAATATGGACACCGTCAATGACTTCATAAAGGCTGTCCCAACCTCGCCCAGTCGGACATAGGACCGATACCTGATACCCGGCTTCTACCAGCGTTGTTGCCTCTAACCAAACGCGGCGATCTAGGGGAACAGGAAGATTTTCGACGACAATTAATATACGTCGCGGTTCATCAAAATTCATTGCGAATAAATCCCATAATGCTGCCGACCAAACCAAGCAATAGGTAGGACAGGAGGCATCGTCAAGGTATTGGCGGTCGCAGGTACCATACGCCAACCTGACAAATCCCATTCGTCAACAACAGAGCAGTTGCCCAACAAAATCGGAACGTGTCAGAACGAAAACAAGGCGTTGTCGTGATCACGGACAAAGCCCATCAACTTGACGGCGGCGCTGGCGTGTATTAGAGGAAGGCAGTCATACTAGGGCCATTACATGATAGATATTTCTCAAACATCGCTTCCTAATGTGCTTTTAATCACACCGCGCCGTTTTGGCGATCATCGGGGTTTTTTTTCGGAAACATGGAACCAGCAACGATTGCGCGATCATGGTGTTGATATTGACTTTGTTCAGGACAACCATTCCTTTTCCCACGAACAAAATACCGTACGCGGATTGCATTTTCAATCGCCGCCCCATGCCCAGGATAAACTGGTGCGGTGTGGTCGTGGCCGTTTGTTTGATGTAGCGGTGGATATTCGAAATGGATCTCCGACTTATGGCAGGTGGTTTGGTGTTGAGTTAAGTTTTGAAAATGGAAAGCAACTCCTTGTTCCAAAAGGATTTTTACACGGATTCTCAACCCTAGAGCCGGATACGGAAATTCTCTATAAATGTTCTGACACCTATGCGCTGGATTGCGAAGGGGCCGTGCGATTTGATGATCCTGACATTGGCATTGATTGGCAAATAAATCCTGCAAAAGCCGTGCTATCGGAAAAAGATCTCACCGCACCGTCGCTGGCTGAATTCCAATCTCCATTCACCTATGAAGGCTGAACTATGAAAATTCTTGTGACAGGTGGTGCGGGGTTTATTGGTTCTGCCGTGATCCGCCACGCCGTTAGTAAAGGCTACGGCGTCGTCAATGTCGACTTGCTGACCTATGCTGCCTGCCTAGAAAATGTTGCAAGCGTATCAAACACACCGAACTACGCGTTTGAACAGGTCGATATTCGCGACCAAGATGCGCTGGACAAGGTATTCTCAACCCACGCGCCAGACATGGTGATGCACCTCGCTGCAGAAAGCCATGTGGACCGCTCGATAGACGGCCCTGGCACCTTTATCGAGACCAACATCAACGGCACCTATAATATGCTTGAGGCGGCGCGGGCCTATTGGATCGACAAGGGCCGCCCCGACAGTTTTCGCTTCCATCACATTTCCACCGATGAGGTTTATGGCAGTCTTGGCGAAACCGGCCAATTCACTGAAACCACCCCTTATGCGCCAAATTCGCCTTATTCCGCCAGCAAGGCAGCTAGCGATCATCTGGTCCGCGCCTGGACAGAGACATACAATCTGCCGACGGTGATAACCAATTGCTCTAACAATTATGGTCCATTCCATTTCCCCGAAAAACTGGTACCTGTGATCATCTTAAACGCGATTGCAGGTAAGCCGCTGCCGATCTACGGCAATGGTGCCAATATCCGTGATTGGCTCTATGTCGAAGACCACGCCGATGCACTTTTGACTGTGCTGGAGAATGGCGTGGTGGGCCGGAGCTATAATATTGGTGGCGAAAACGAGGCCACCAATCTTGAAATCGCGAACATGATCTGCGCCATTTTGGACGAGAAACGCCCCGGCGCCGCCCCCTATGCCGAACAGATCACCTTCGTTGCAGATCGCCCCGGCCACGATCAACGATATGCTATCGATCCTAGCCGCATTCGTAATGAATTAGGCTGGCGCCCTTCGGTCACGTTGCAGCAAGGGTTAGAAAAAACCGTCGATTGGTATCTGGCAAACGTGCCTTGGTGGACAACCTTGCAGAGCCGCGATGGGGTTGGCGAACGGTTGGGAAAATCCAAATGACGCTGCCGAAAATCCTTGTGTTCGGCCAAACGGGTCAGATTGCCACCGAACTGGCTTTACAGGGCACCGTCACCGCATTGCCTCGATCCATGGCGGACCTGTCCGATCCGGATGCCTGCGCCGCAATCATTGCGGCCACGGATGCCGACGTGATCATCAACGCGGCGGCCTATACTGATGTCGACGCCGCCGAAACAGACGAAGAACTGGCCACCATCATCAATGGACATGCCCCCGCCGCGATGGCGCGTGCGGCTGCGGCCCGTGGGTTGCCCTTTATCCATATCTCAACTGATTATGTCTTTGACGGATCCGGCAGCGCGCCAATCGCGCCGGACACATCCAATAACCCGATCAATGCCTATGGCCGCAGTAAACTGGTTGGCGAAGAGGGCATCCGCGCTGCCGGTGGTGCTTATGTGATCCTGCGCACCTCTTGGGTCTTTTCGGCCCATGGCAACAACTTTGTCAAAACCATGCTGCGTCTCTCGCAAACCCGCGAAACGCTTAACGTTGTTGGTGATCAGGTCGGCGGACCCACCGCCGCTGCAGATATCGCTGCTACCTGCCTCAAACTGGCACAGGCCTTTTATGCGGGCAATGGCAAAAATGGTACCTACCATTATAGTGGTCAACCCGATGTCAGCTGGGCTGGTTTTGCGCGTGAAATATTTGAGCAGAGCAAGCGCGCCGTTGCAGTGTCCGATATTCCCACTGTTGATTTCCCGATGCCCGCCAAACGTCCCGGCAATTCTCGCATGGATTGCACCAAATTCGAAACCACTTTTGGCATTTGTCGCCCTAATTGGCGTCAGAGCCTTGGGACTGTGTTGAAAACCCTGAAAGATAGATAAAATGACCCAACGCAAAGGTATTATTTTGGCTGGCGGCACCGGCACACGGCTATATCCAATTACCATCGGCATCTCAAAACAGCTTTTGCCAATCTATGACAAGCCGATGATCTATTATCCGATATCGGTGTTGATGCTGACTGGTATTCGGGAAATTGCCATCATCACCACGCCTGAGGATCAGGCACAGTTCAAGCGTATGTTGGGTGACGGCAGCCAATGGGGCATTTCCTTTACCTATCTCATCCAACCTTCTCCGGATGGGCTTGCGCAAGCATTTACCCTTGCCGAATGCTTTCTCGATGGAGCGCCTTCTGCTCTAATACTGGGCGATAACATCTTTTATGGTCATGGCATAAGCGAACTATTGGCTGATGCCGACGCGAAAAAAGATGGCGCCACTATATTTGGCTATCACGTGGCCGACCCGGAGCGCTATGGGGTGGTCGATTTTGACAAAGACGGCAATGCAATAGCGATCATTGAAAAACCGGAAAATCCGCCCTCAAGTTACGCGGTAACTGGACTATATTTTCTTGATAGCAACGCCCCTGCCTATGCCAAACAAGTGACCCCCTCGGCGCGTGGCGAACTCGAAATCACCACCTTGCTTGAAATCTATCTACATGCAGACACGCTCTCGGTGAAAACAATGGGTCGTGGTTATGCTTGGCTTGATACAGGCACCCATGCCAGCCTGCTTGATGCGGGTAATTTTGTCCGCACACTGGAAATGCGCCAGGGCATGCAAGCCGGTAGCCCAGACGAGATCGCCTATACGCTCGGCTGGATCAGCCGTGAACAGCTTGCGGAACGCGCAGACTTGTTTCGCAAGAATGACTACGGAAGAATGCTGCGCAGGCACCTTAAAGATTAAACGCCAAGTGGGAACATGGCGCTGTAAACCTAATTCCGGGTGCCAAGCGGTGCCGTTTGATAGATTTCTAGTTCAATGCAGACGACCGTATTTTCCCTACCCAGTTTGAAGCGTTCATAATTGGCAAGTAGGCAACGTCGCGCTCAACCACCTAAAATTCAGTTATCTAGCGGTGTCGCTCTAATAATTGACGATATCCATGGCAGCAATCCTTCCAAGGATATGTGCATTTTGTGCCTTATCGTACGAAATTGCCACAAAGGCGCCTTTGTGGTGCCCTTGAGGTGCCCCGATTTCACAAGAGAATGGTACTTAGAAAATAAAAAACGAATCAGAAAAGGTGAATATCATGAGGCAGTCTCTTATCGCAGGTACAACCGCAGCAGTTCTTTTCCTGACATCTGGTGCAGCAGCACTGGCAGGATCATTCAATCCCGACCCGACTGGGCAGTATGAGGTCTTGAGGAGCGTGGGTGAAACATCCGTCGCACAGGAAGAATCTTTCTTCGAGCGGATCATGGCAGGCGGCAACCTATGCGCTCCCCAGCTTTATGTAGATACGGCTCAGGATGGCACTCTGGATGTGACCTTGTTGTCGTCATGCCATACAGGGCAACAGGTTACGTTGACGTATAATGACAAACCAACAAACACCCGCATGTCGTACAATGGTGCAGCGTTTGTCACTTTGGAGCATCCCGAAAAAATCACACTGGTTCGGGCTGAGTTTGCCGATGGCACGCAAGTTCAAACAGCAGTGATCCGCGCCACCCCAAGATTTTTCATGGCGTCCAACGGCTGATTGCTGACAGCGGGTCAGTCCCGCTGCAACACTTTCTTTTCAGGTTTTATTCCGGAATGTAGCGCGGCAATTTTGGCAGTAGGAGTGCCATAAACCGCTGCATACGGGCCTCCGCTGCGGCCTCCGTTTCGGTTGACTCAATGGAGGTGACAAAACGGACCATCGCACCATCGCTGCGTCCCGTGACCAGATTGTCAAAGACCACATTCATCTTTACCAAATAATCGTTTGTCATGCGTTCCCCGCGCTGCTCAAACCAGTAGTAGACCAGTTGTTTACTGGTGCCTTTCTGGATCACGGCGCGGTTCAGGATGAAACTCCCGTAAACTGTGTTGGGGATTGAAATAGGTGTCGGGTCGATGGAAAAAACTTCCCAACCACCCACGGGCAGACAGACCTCTGGGGAATGGATGCCAGAACCTTCGGTTTGCTTTTCATACCATGCAGTAAAGAAATTCACGTAAGAGGTTTCGCCGGGGGCGGCGAATGTCGCGTTGAAGTAGTCGCTGGCGCCCAACACCCGCTCGGTTGCTGGCTCCAACGGGATGACCGTACCGCTCCAGTTTTCGATATGACGCGGAAAAAGGGCAAAATTTTCCCGGGCGATTTCAACAGGTTCACGCCGAGGGATCGCGACAAATGCGACCGAGATCACCAACGACATGAGCGTGGCGACCCGCAATCCGGAAGAATTGGCGATGCCCGCCAGTTTTTTGACCTCATGTCCAAAACCATCAAAGTTCAGATCGATGGTTTCAGATAAGGGGAGCGGGTTTGGTGTCAGACGTTGCAGGGCGATCGCCATCAGAAAAAGGATGCTGATACAGGAACCGAAGATCACCCAGCCTTGAAAGAAATGCAAAAAACCTTCCGCTTGGTTAATGCCATAGCGATCGACCAGCACCCCGATCACCCCGATGCGAAACGCGTTCATGAACACAGTGAGCGGCGCCGCCATGAGTAAAAGCACTGCCTTGTGCCACATTGGCCCTTTGTAGAGTATCGCAAAGAGATAGGAGAATGACAGGATCGGAAACAGATAGCGCAGTCCTGAACAGGCTTCTGCGACCTGCAGTTTATAAACACCAAGATCAATGATGTTGCCTTCTAAAAAAACCGGAACCCCAAACAAATCAATAAACCAGACGCCCAGCCCTGAGGATACTAATTGTAGAAATATGGTCAGCTTCCAATAGATAAACTGGGGCAGGAGCAGCATAAAAACCAGATGCAGCACAGGTGCCCAGTGTTGCCTGCCGTGCCGCCAGCCAAAGCCCACCAACACCACGCCACCAATCCAAAGGATGAGCGCATAGGAGATCAAATCTGGAATTCGCACCATATTGCCAAAAACAGCGAAAAGCAGCGAGAACAAGATCAGCGCAATCCCGGGCATCCGGTTTTTTGGTGCGTCCATCGGCAGCGCCGGCATGGTGCGTAATTCGCGAAGGAACAGATAAAGAGAGACCATCGGAATGAGCGGTCCGTGGCTGTATTCGGGTGTCATCCAGCCGGCCCCAAGTGACTGAAACGCAAACCAGAAAACCGGTAGCGGGGCGGCAATCAGCAGCATGAACCAGATCAGCCCGCCAAAACTACTTTGATTGGTGTGATATTCACTTCGAATAATGGTCATTTTCTACACGGCACAGTTAAATGGTTACCCTTTGAGATTACGGTCTAAATAGCTCAACAATGGCGGCAAGGCTATCAGCACGGAGGCTTGGAGGAAATACTGTTTCTTGCATATTAATTTTCGGGGTTCCGCAATAATGCGGATTCTGCGAAAACAGGGATCAACAGACCGCCTGTCCACAGTATCAGGCAAAAGATACCAGTTTGATCGAAGCCGCAAGTCTGTGGGAGAGTGCCGATGACAAAAACTTATCAAGCTGCCATCATCATTCCGCACTACAATGATGTTGATCGGTTGAAAACCTGTCTGGATGCGCTGGGGCCGGTGCCTGATGCGGTTGAATTGGTTGTGGTCGATAACAATTCGACTGATAGCTTATCGTCTATTCGCCGCGCATATCCGCAACTGCGTATTATTATCGAAACACAAAAAGGCGCAGCTATGGCGCGCAACACCGGCGTTGCGGAAACCACAGCGCCTAGGTTGTTTTTTCTTGATAGCGATTGTGTCCCAAGTTCGGGTTGGATCGGGACGGCCCTTGGTATTGCAGATCAGGCGGATATTATCGGTGGTCATATCGATGTCTTTGATGAAACTTCGCCGCCCCGGACAGGGGTTCAAGCCTTTGAAACTATCTTTGCTTTCGACAATGAAGGTTACATATCTCAAAAAGGGTTTTCGGTGACCGCCAACATCCTGACCCGCCGTGATGTTTTCATGGCGACGGGCGCGTTCAGAACTGGTGTTTCCGAAGATCTCGACTGGTGCCATCGGGCGCGGGCCAAGGGATTTAGGCTGATCTATTCGCCTAAACTAAAGGTCAGCCATCCCTCGCGCAGCGACTGGGCGGCCTTGGTGCGCAAATGGCGACGGTTGACACAAGAGGCTTTCGGTGTGAACGGTTCATCCCGTACTGCGCGCCTAAAATGGGCCATGCGGGCCGCCTTGATGCCGGCTAGCATCCTTGCGCATCTGCCAAAGATTCTGCGTAGCAAACGTATATCAGGCCCGCGAGATCGCTTGGTTGCTGCCAGCACGCTTATCCGGTTGCGGTTTTTGCGGATGGTCTGGATGTTGCGTCAGGCGGCGGGCGGTGATCTCTAGCTGCGTTGACGGAACAGTTTTGCAGGGATACCTGCGACAATCGCTCCGGCAGGCACATCCCGCGTCACCACAGAACCCGCCCCCACCACACATCCTGCCCCCAACGTCACGCCTGCCGTAATCACGGATTTGGTACCGATCCAGCAATCATCACCTATGACCACATCTTTTTCGATCATTTTTTGGTCGGTAATACGTTGACCGGCTGCCAAACCGTAGTCCGCTGCCGTCACGAAACATCCTGGTCCAAATGTGGTGCGGTTGCCTACCCTGATCCAGGCGTTGTCCTTGCCAGCCCAAAGCGCACAATATTCTCCGATTTGTACCTGATCGGCTAGCGCAATGCGCTCACCGTTGCGGAACGAACTATTAGGGGCCAGTCGTACATCCTGACCCATTTCGATACGTCCGCGCTGCAGGGCATGGCTGTAACCGTAATAATGCAACATCCGAAAGGGATGGATCAGCACCTGAGGTGACAGGAAAGATCGGATCAAGCGCCCGATCCGCTGCATTGGCGTGCGGTTTTTGACGGCCATTTGTCCTTCTCCATTGTTGCACAATCCGACGCAATCATAATAGGTTTTTTGCAGGCGGTCCACTCTATCAATCGAGAGCGGACCACCACTTTTCTTACAAACCCGGTGGCAAATCAGAAGTCGTTATCAGACCGTTGAGTGACACATTCCCAACACTTCCCAGATTTGACCATGCAGCGCCATCACCGTCATAGTAATATTGCGGCACGGATCCGGTTGGAACATCACCCATCTGGCCCAGATTGACAGGTGCTCCGCCTGAAATGAATCGCTCCAAATTCGACGGGATAGACAGGTCAAGCGTGTTGTTGGTATCCAACCAGAAATGGCCGAGATCCCCCAACCAACGCTGCGTTGAGGAAACTGTGCTGGCGATCCCGATACGGGAAAGATTGCTGCCCGCCATCTGGAACCCATCAACCCCGAATGTATAGCCAGATGTGTTCAGCGCCACACCATCCACATAAATCTGGAACCGGGTCGCTGCAAAATCCCACGCCCAAGCGACGTGATACCATTGGTTCAAGGCAAAGGTGTTAGTCGAAACTGTTAAGACATCACTTCCGGCACCATCTTGGTTCAACCGGAATTGTAGCCGCCCAGAACTGGCTGTGTTCACTTCAAGACGTGTCCCGCTACCGACACGGTATTGGCAGATACGCCGCCCAGACAAAGCGTTCCACGCACTGTCGCGATTGCGAAACCAAAACGACATCAAACCTTGCGATCCCGCCGGAACGCTGATGGCGTTAGACGCATAGTTGGTGCTGCCATCAAACGCTGCTCCGCGGGCCGTAAATGGCGATGCCGGTAGGGTAATGGTTGGGGCAAACACTTGAGGTGCAACGGGCACACCCCTGAACGGATACATATCCGCAGCATTATAAAGTGCAGGAGTATGCTCTATTAGCATATTCAAGTGCAACTTGGCATCAGTATCGCGTGGCTCTTGAAGGCTGGCGCTGGCTTGGCCGAGCAAATAACTGATCTGATCGCCTGTCCCGAATGCCTCAAGTGGTGTCACACGAACACGACCAACGCGCGGGGTACCTGATCCTGCGTCCTGAATAGTCACGGTCCCGCGATGGGCCGATGGATAGCCAGTTTCTGTCAGGTTGAACACAGGCCGACGTGTCCCACCCGCCCGCGTGATCTCAAAACCTACAACGTCCTGGAAGTGAGGTGGCGGTGTTGAAGGGTCAGCAAGGCTCGCGTGGTTACGCAGGGTGTCCAGTGTGCCGCCGTTAGGTAGCGAGATAACCACATCGGCATAACTGCCGTCAGTCGCTTCCTCGATGCCGGTAACGGTTGGCTCAAGAACATTATGTCCCATGTATTCCAGCACTGCCGGTGCGTGGTTCAGCGCGAATTGCACCGTGCCATAAACCTCGTTCGGCACCGGATGAATGCCTCCGCCAAAGTCGGTCAAGTGTGTTGATGTGCCATAGCCCGTGCAGAATGTTTGGACGCGGACATCTTCGGTGAAGGCGCGGATTGTTTCGCGCACTGGCTCAACCAAACGCGGTCCCGTCCCAGTGAAGTTTTCCCATTCGGGTGTCGGTGTAATGGGTGTATCGTGGAAAGGCATGGGCCCCATCAAAGCCAGCTTGGTGCGATCACGGGCGAACAGGCCGCGCCCGACCTGATCAGATGCCGCCTCGATGTCCCATAGGCAGTGGTCATAAACGGCGGCGGGCAACACAACATTGTCTGGGTTGACGCTGCCAAGGGTGAAGGCTTCACCACCCCAGCGTTGACCAAAATACCATGGCGCAAAGTTTGGCCCAATATTCGGAATTGAGGCTGCATCGGCGTTATACCAGTTTTCCACCACCAACCCAATATCAGACCCCGCAGACCGCACCAGTGCTACAATATCGCTTAGGTGATCAAAACTGCGACCCGCGTTTGCATCATCCATTAGTTCGGTGCGCGATGTGCCTGGTTGGTTCATATCCAGCACCATCACTTTGCGATTGGGCTGGACATGCTCAAGCAAGTTGGCAATTGCCACCAGCCCAATATTCACAGTCGTGCTGTCCACCGTGGTGATGCGCGTTGGCGTGATCGCTCCAGTGTTATCGTTTTGCAGGAGAACTGTCATATTCTGTGCGGTTAGGAGAGGATATGTCAGTGCGTTGTAAGTTTCCCCTAAAGCGTGAAAATAGGTAATTTCAGATTGGCCCAAAAAGCCAATAACGTCGCCACAGCCAAACGTAATGGCCGAGGTCGCAACGTCACCTGTCGATCCGTAGCGAGCGTTTGGTGTATACCAGTTACCCCATTGGGTATCCGGCACCGCTATCGTTACGGTCCAATCACCGACACCATCTGATGTAGTGGACATCCACGCAGTATTTCCGCTCGCCGATGCGCCACGCGCTTGCACTTGGGTATTCGCCTCGCCTGTGCCGGTTAACGTCACAGTAGCAGTGCTGCCACCCGCTGCATCAAAGACATAGCCATCAAACGGTAGCGCCGTGATTGTTGGCTGGCCACTTGGGACAGATGGACCACTGCCACCGTCAGACGCGTAACGAGTATCCAACCCAAGACCAAGTTGTATCATCATGACAGGCCAACCAATCCACCTGCTGTTGTGCCGGTTGCCATCACATGGGTAACCCGCAAGGGATAGATCATGCCGGGTGCTACATTGCTTAGCAACACCACGTCTCCTGACAGCATTGTGACCCTAAGATCACCAGCACTACCGACATAGACTGCCCGTGACACCGAATTAAGGGCCACTGTGTCTGAAGGGGTCAACATTACGGCGCCGGTTGCGGGAGAGGTCAGCCCGTTCATGAAGTCAGAAAAATCATCAATCATAGCATTATCCTTGTGAAATAGGGGGGGAATGAATCCCGTGTTCACGAAGGGTTATACTTTACTGAAATTAAGAGGTTTTTACCTCAACGCACGGTGTTATGGCAGTCCGGACAACTGCTTAGAATAAGGCCTGTCGGCTCAGTCATAATAGCCATAGCCGTATTCTGCTTCCATGTAGCGGCACTTGTTGAGGACAACGCCCATGACATTGGTCTGAGCAGCCAATTCGCGTTCACACATGTCGATCTGCTTGATGGTCGTGGCCTCGGCGGCAGCCACTAGCAACACACAATCAACATGACCTAAAAAGGCCACCATATCTTCACTGACCAGCATCGGCGGCATGTCCATGATCACCATATCAGGCTCATAGGTTGCTTCAATTTCGGCAAGCACCTTAGGAAGGTTCGCACTATGAAGTAACTCTGCCGGATTATGCCAGGGTCCCTTGTTGGTTGAGATGATCAGGTTCTTGCCATACCGCGAAGCATTGTCTTCAAAGCGGGCCGATCCGGCCAACACAGCGGCAAGGTTATAACCCTCTTGAATCCCGAGCGTTCCGGCCAGAGATGGGCGGCGTACATCCATCTCCAACAGAATGGTTCGGAAATCACTCTGCTGAGACAATGAAAATGCAAGATTGAGCGAGATGGTGCTTTTTCCGCAATCTGCAGTGCCAGAGGTGATGGCCAGCCTGCGCCAGTTGTTGGCGCGCGTCTGTTGCAAAATTCGTGTGCGCATCATGTCAATGCTGCTTGCTTCTTTCCCACCAGAAAAAGAAACGATCCGATTGTTCTCCATTCGTTTCTTGTCCACTTTCAGCTCAGGCAAACTGTTCCATGCTTCAGATACCTGACCGCTGGCTGGCGCAGCAGTAAAGCCATCGGCTGCAGATCGTCGCCTATTGCCCGGGGTTTTCAGAGTTGAATCCCGCTCGGCGCGAGCCTTTGCAATGGCGTTCTGTATCTTTTCCATAGGGACCTCTTAAACCTGTGCCAAATATGTGGATGTGCTCAGAGATGCCCCCCGCAAGCGTTGCATGACAAGATCAAACAGTTGATCAATCGGCATATAATAGAAATGCAGCGCAAGAAGGGCGATCGGGATACCGAGCAAAAATACCCCAAGGATCAGGATAATCTTCAGGCGACGAACCCAAATTTCGCGACGGGTCTGTAAATAGGGCAGCGTGGCGAACGGCGTGATCCCCAGTTTTGATGTAAGATCAACGGGGCGGCGGATTCCGGGGTTCATAAACTCCAGCAAGGCAATGAACGCAATCCCCAGAACAATACCACCACCAACGCCACCGGCGGCAATCATTTGTCTATTTGGGCGCTCAGGTTCGCGCGGTACGACGGCCTGTTCGATGACGGATATGCGCTGTCCTTTTGATAACGCTTCAATCATATCTCCGGTTTCAGCTCGGGCTTTGTTGGTCACGGCTTGATCATACTGACTGCGAATGTTGGCATAATCGCGCTCCAACGATTCAATTGCGATCGCATTGCCTGGTGTGGCTTCAATGGAAATGAGCAGTGCTTCCAGATTGGACTTTATATTGGATTTCTGATCCGCAATGAAAGCCAACTGACCGTCCAGTTCGGTTAATTGCGCGTCATAAGCGGATGAGACCCCGACGGTTTCGAAACCAGATTCCGTGCTGATTTGTGCAGCAACGACTTTTTCCTGCGCTTCTATTTTCGCTTTAAGTAACTTGATACGTGGGTTTTCCGGGGCAAGTACCGCCAACTGAGACGTCATCTCGTCGCGCAGTTCTTGCAATTTACGTTGCTCAGGTTGCTGCGAGGATAATTCGTTAGGAGCTATGGATTCATGCAGTCGAACAGCACGTTGGCGCCGATCTTTCAGGGAGGCTTCTTCACGCTCTAGCTGCAATAGCCTTTCCTGATAGGCAGCCTGCTGGGTGCGTCGAAATTCCAGACTGTCTGGCAGTGCATCCTGGTGTTCTTCCTTGAACTCAAGAATGACCTTGCCGCGCTTGGCAAGTTCTTGATCCAGTTGCGCAACTTCCTGCTCGAAAAAACCCAGCGTCTGGCGTGCAATACCGGTGCGCATCTTAATGTCTTGACGCAGGATCAGGGTGACCACTTCGTTAGCGATCATGGCGGACAATTGAGCATCTTCGGCACTAAAGCTGACGGCAATTAGGGTGGCTTGCACTGGCCCCCGCCCACGTGGTCCAGTGCCGCCTGTTGTCACAATCTGGATGCGCCGCCGCAAATCTTCGACAATTTCGTCGGATGACAAGGGGTCCTGCTGTTCATCTGACGGGTAGAT
>Ga0209633_10004163_pt1 | contig 13083 bp, 11 predicted proteins | sample Cruoilmetagenom1_FD_187290 | JGI IMG/M metagenome (GOLD analysis project Ga0209633, IMG submission 187290) | Oil polluted marine microbial communities from Coal Oil Point, Santa Barbara, California, USA - Sample 1 (SPAdes) (version 2) | ecosystem: Environmental > Aquatic > Marine > Oil seeps ... | reverse complement strand
CTCGGCCATGTCTTCTGGCGTTTCATCATAACCACCAAATTCATTCGGCAAACCCGCATTTGGGTGTGCACTGATATACGTGTCTGCAACACGTGATAATTCTTCTACATACTGGCGTAATTCTTGTGCGCCCAATGCACAATTAAAACCGATACTGATTGGCTTAATATGACGCAATGAGTTCCAAAACGCCTCGGTTACTTGACCCGACAATGTTCGACCTGACGCATCGGTAATTGTGCCGGAAATCATCACTGGATAACGCACTTGATGTTTTTCAAAATACTGCTCAATCGCAAACAAGGCTGCTTTTGCATTCAACGTATCAAAAATGGTTTCCACCAAAATAATATCTGCACCGCCCTTTAATAGGCCATCCATTGATTCGGTATAAGAGTCAACTAACTCATCGAAACTAATGTTTCTAAAGGCGGGGTCGTTTACATCGGGAGATATACTCGCCGTGCGGTTAGTTGGGCCTAAGACACCCGCCACAAAACAGGCACGACCTGGGTATTTAGCCTCTATTTCATCGGCAGCTTGGCGAGCAATCTTCGCTGACTGTTCGTTAATTTCATACGATAAGTCCTCCATATCGTAGTCCGCCATGGCGACACGAGTAGAGTTAAAGGTATTCGTTTCAACAATGTCTGCGCCCGCTTCTAAATAAGCTAAATGAATCGCACGAATGGTATCGGCTTGGGTTAGAGACAATAAATCATTATTACCTTTTACATCGCTTGGCCAATCAGCAAAACGCTCACCTCGGTAATCTACCTCTTCAAACTGGTACGATTGAATCATCGTACCCATGGCACCATCTAGTAGTAGAATGCGTTGTTTTAATAAGTCTAAAAGCTGTGTATGTTTTTCTGTTTGCGCCATTTTTCGGTGTGTTAACTTTTAAATAATGCGCTATTTTACGCGTTTGCTACTCAACAGGCACTTGTTGTTATAAATTTATTCCTCTAACATCCATTTAAACTCAACTGAAACGGCTTCTTTTTTGTCACACCCTTCGAATAACTTAACTAAAAAACCTATCGTGCTCAGCTTATCTGGCCACGATCCAACTGGTGGCGCAGGCATTCAAGCTGACGCCGAAGCCATCCATTACTTTGGTTGCCATCCTTGTTCGATCATCACCTGTCTTACTGTGCAAGATTCCAGTACAGTACACCGGCTTATCCCGCTTAATAGCACTGATATACTTGAGCAGGCAAATGCCTTATTTAATGACGTACAGGTTTCTGCTATTAAAATTGGCTTAACTGGCTCTATAGAATGCGTAAATGCTATTGCGAGTATCTTACAAAAACACCCCCGTATTCCTGTTATATTTGATCCCGTTTTAGCCTGCGGCGACGGAACCCCCCTGGCTGATATCGCGCTAATTAATACGATAAAAAGCAAACTTCTACCCTTAACAACCCTGTTAACACCTAATACATTAGAAGCTACTAAACTATCAGGGTTAGCAAATAACACGGACATAAGTGCATTGGGGGCTGAGCTATTAGAACAAGGCGTTTCAACTGTTTTAATTACGGGCGGGCATATTCCTGGTTCAACGATTTTCAATAGTTTTTTCCAACCCCATGAAACAACCCGTGTTTTTAAATGGTCTCGTCAAGCAGGTGAATTCCACGGAACAGGTTGCACTCTCGCTACTTCGATAGCGGCCTTAATTGCTCAAGGCTCGAGCCTTTCAAGCGCAATTGAACAAGCACAAGAATACACCAACACATGCATTAGCAAGGCACAAAAAATTGGCCGAGGACAGGCATTTCCTCGCCGTTTATAGCTTATGCACCCATCATTCCTAACAAAAGGCTTGTACGCCATCACACCTAATATAAGTGATACATCCTTACTGTTAGACAAGGTAGAAAAAGCGCTGATCGGCGGTGTCACCTTAATTCAATATCGAGATAAAATAAGTAACTCTTCAGAAAAGATCTTTAGGGCGAAAGCCATTCATAGACTGTGCCTTCAACACAGTGTTCCACTGATCATCAATGATGATCCAGAGCTTGCCTTGGTTTGCGGAGCCGAAGGAGTACACCTTGGGCAAGCAGATGGTTCTGTACAACATGCACGCGCATTATTAGGTGATAGCGCAATTATTGGCATCACCTGTCATCATGATATTTCCTTAGCCATCACTGCTGAGCAACAGGGTGCGGACTATGTTGCTTTCGGACGTTTTTTTAACTCATCGACAAAACCTGGTCTCCCCTTAGCCACTATTGATACGCTCATCAATGCCAAAAAGAATATCCGTATACCCATTGTCGCTATCGGAGGTATCACAGTGGATAACGTAAAACCTATCATTAGCGCAGGCGCTAGTTTTATCGCCGTGGTTGATGGCCTTTTTTCTTCAAAAAATATTTCATCAATGTGCAAAGGCTTTCACAACTTATTTTGAACATTTACCCTATAGTTAATGGGCTTAGTTTCAAATAGGTCATGCATCTTATCAACTTGATGCACGTTAATATATTCAAAAGGTTACGGTTAAATGGAAATTTTTAATAATGGAACACATTCTTGCCACGTTTTTCGGGATTTGGTTACTGGAAAAGAAGCTGTACAAGCCAATCAGTTTTTAATTATTGACGAAGAGCACTCCGCTTTAATTGACCCAGGCGGCGATATGACATATTCGCGCTTATTTATCGAGATATGCAACCTTACAAGCGTTAAGGGGCTTGATTATATTATTGCTTCTCACCAAGACCCTGATATTGTTGCCTCTTTAAACAAATGGCTTTCAGGCACAGAAGCCAAAATTGTTGTCCCAGAATTATGGGAACGTTTTATTCCCCATTTCACTCGCCCTGGTAAAAGCGACAACCGAGTTATCGCCATGCCAGATAAAGGGGTAAATTTATCATTAGGCTCCATTCAGCTCAAAGCGCTTCCAGCACACTTTTTACACTCCGAGGGAAATTTTCAATTTTACGACCCCGTAAGTAAAATTTTATTTTCTGGTGACATGGGCGCAAATCTTTGTCCGCAAACTGACTTAGATAAAGAGGTCAAAAAATTGTCTGACATCATGCCCTATATGGATGGCTTTCATAAGCGCTATATGTGTAGCAACAAAGCAGGTCGTTTTTGGGTCAACATGGTTCGTCAACTCGATATCAATTTAATTGTGCCACAACACGGTAGAGCTATCTCAGGAAAGGCAATACCCGAGTTTCTTTCTTATATTGAAAATCTTCAGTGTGGCTTAGATTTATTAACACAAGATGATTATAAATTACCTTAGATATAAGCAACCCATACTATTATCCACACAATTAAAACGGCTAAGGTATTAGAGATATTAAATAGCATGACCAAAGAATCATGCCTAAAAAAACCAGCTAGCCACCGACGATTTCTCCATGAGCTATTTTTTTAACCAGCTATTAACTGCCTTTTGTTAAAAAAGGCAAGCGTTTGTCCTCCTATAAACATTGAATTCGTCAGGTTATTTTACACTTCCTAGAATTTATAAAAAAAACCCTTTTTAAAACAACAAATTAGTAGTTGGCACCGAATTTGCCTTGTTAATAGCAAGATTGATTGTTAATAACTGGAGTAAACAAATGAAACAAACAACTAAACTATTATTGGCTGGTGCACTAGCGGCCTGTTCATTATCTGCAAATGCAACTTTAATCACTGCATCAGAAAACTTTTCACCTGTTCGTGTTGTCGATAGCGGTACTGGAACAAGCAGCTTAAACTTTGGCGTTAATGGAATCATTAGCGATGTGAATGTATTTGTAGATTTTACAAAATGTGACAGTTTTATCTCCTCTACTGGCGCCTGCACAGCTTCTGGTTATTCCTATAACAGTGAGATTGTTTTTTCACTAACCAGTGCTCAAGGTACTAATATTTCATTGGTTTCAGCAGGCACCTATGGCGGCCAAACACCTGGCGCAAGAGTTGACGTGTTATTTGACGATAGCGCTTTGTCAGCCGTCGGTGGCTCAACCTTACTTTCTGGCAGCTTTTCTCCAGTTGGATCACTCGCTGATTTTAATGGTGAAGACATTTTTGGTGATTGGACCTTAACTTTTACAGATACGGTTGGTTCTGACCCTCTTAGCGTTAACGGCTGGGGATTAGAAATCATGACAGGTAACGCTCCACAAGTACCAGAACCAATGAGCCTTGCCTTATTAGGCCTAGGTCTTGCTGGACTTGGTATTTCAAGAAAAAAGAAAAGAACTTAATTCATTCTTTTTAGTTAAAAAGCTCTGGTATTAACCAGAGCTTTTTTTTGACAAAAAATTACCAACTTGATAGAGCAAAAATAAGTGACTAAGGCTTAATGCGCATAATAGCCTTAAGCGTCTTACCCTTTTCAGAGTCTTCTGCAGCCTGATTGATTTGCTCAAGTTCGTAAAAGGTAACTAGCTTATTAAAAGGGAACTTGCCTTGTTTATATAGCTCAATTAAACGCGGAATAAAAATATCGAAGTTTGAATGGCCTTGTATAATGCCCCTCAGGTTCCTATTATCTAACATAAAACTTACATCCACCGGAATTGTTACACCTAAAGCAGGTGAACCAACAATACCAATTTCTCCACCCGGTTTAGAGCAGTTTATCGCTTGCACTAATACAGCCGGCACACCACTGGTTTCAAGCACATAAGCAATACCATTTTTTGTTAGCTTTTTAATTTCTTCAACAGGATCAATTTCGGCGGCATTAATAGTATGTGTTGCTCCTAACTCTTTAGCCAATTCCAAACGATTTTCCTTAACATCAACCGCGATAATCGTTGTGCAGTTGGCAATAACAGCTCCCATAATTGCAGACAAACCAACTGCACCTGCTCCGAATACGGCAATAGCACTTCCTGCGGGAGGATTTAATGCATTAAGCACTGAACCTGCTCCTGTTTGCACACCACAGCCTAGAGGCCCCAACAGCTCCAGCGGAACATCTTTAGGCACTTTTATGGTATTTCTTTCATAGGATAAGGCATAGTTGGCAAACGATGATTGCCCAAAAAAACTCGAGCCAATTTCTCCTCCTGAGTGATCATGTATCGTACAACTGCCATCTACTGCTCGACCCAAAAAGTTCGGCTCAAAAGCCGCCTCACATCGTGCAGGTTCCCCACTTAAGCAGGCCTCACACTTGCCGCATGTGTAAAAAGTTAAAACGACATGATCACCAGGCTCGACCTTAGTGACATTTTTACCCACTTGTTCAACAATACCTGAGCCTTCATGACCAAAAACCATCGGCAAGGGAACTGGATAAGCCTGATCTCGGCAGGTTAAATCAGTATGACAAAGACCCACCGCAACCATTTTGACTAAAATTTGATCATCAGATGGCTCTGCTAACTCCAACGACTCAAACTCAAACGCTCCTTTACTTTCCCTTACTACTGCCGCTTCTATCTTCATGGAATACTCCCCTTTAAGTTATTATTATTTTTAAAATAATATCGGTGCTAGAAATTTTAATAGATGTTTCGCCTACCTAGAGCAAGCTAAAAAACGTTGAGCGTTCACAGACTGAAGTAACGCAATATCATGCTCACTAAGCCCTAATGATTGTATTCTCTTGCCGGGTGATTTCTCGCGAATGACAAAGGGGTAATCAGAACCCACCATGAGTTGTTCTATGCCAAATGAGTCGATTAAATACTGAAGCGTTTGATTATCGTACACCAAGGTATCGTAGTAGAGCCGCCGTGCGATATCTATCGGCGACTCGGCAAATAAGTGATGCCCCATTGTTTCCCAGCCTTGCATCATCCGAGGCAACATCATCGCAAAACCGCCGCCACCATGACTTAACCCAATACGCAACTCTGGGTACTTGGTTAACATTCCTCCACTGACTAAAGAAGCCGCCGCAAAAGCTGTTTCATTTGGGAATGCCACCAAGGCTGACATGGCCGGCGGACCTATAATTCGCTCTACACCGGCTGGGTGCAAAGCATGAATAAAGATGGATAGACCATACTCATCCGCAGCCTCAAAAATGGGTTCAAAGAAAGGGTCGCCAATGGGCCGCCCGTTAATATTCGTACCCACCTCAATACCCAACAAACCATAATCAGCACGCAACCGTGACATTTCCTTGGCTGCACGCTCAGGGTCTTGCAAGGGAACCATCCCAAGGCCATAAAAAGACTCAGGGGAGCTATTAACCATGCTAGCAACTGTATGATTCATATGCTCACACATACGTACAGCATCATCCACATCAAACCAATAGGATAAAAGCTCAGGCATAGGCGATAACACTTGCCGGTCAACCTTTTCCACCTGCATATCAATCAGACGTTGAGAGACGTCCCAGCTATGATGACTCACCTCTCGAAATGTTTTACCGGCTATTAAAACTGATCGATGATGAGGCTGATCACAACAGCCCATGGAAGGCCACCGAGTGGCTGCATTATTGCCTGCGTAGGCTGGGAAATTCTCAGGGACTACATGAGTATGTACATCAATGATCACTGTAAACTCTTATTATAGTTAACCAGATTTCTAAAGTAACTTGCCCGTCAATTGGGGCTTAGCCGGTAAAATATCACCTCGCTTAGCCCAGTCCTCTTTGGGCAAGCCACCCCAGTAATCACCTGAATCTGGGCGAGGTTCTAACGACCTTGGTTTACGTGGTTTCTCTTCAGGAAACTCTTCCATGCCAAAACTGTATTCAACCGTCATTCCATCTGGATCTAGGAAATAATAAAAAATACTACCTGAGGGTGGGTGACGTCCTGGCCCAAAGACAATCGGTATATCATTTTCTGGCATTCTATTTAAAGCACGACCAATGTCGTCCATGTCTGTCACCATAAAGTTAACATGGTGTAAACCCGGTTTATCGCCTCTTAATTTCGCATTACTCACACCAAATGTATGATGGTAAGGGTTGGGGAAACAACGCATAAAATTGATAAAACCATCAATGGAATCTGAGGTCTCAAAATTCATCACATCTCTAAAGAATTTAATTGAAGCGCCCCAATCAGAAAAACTCACCACCACATGACCTAAGCGAGCGATTTTGCTCACCGTAGATTTATAACTCAGACTACGCTTATATTGCTGGCTATACAGTTCAAAACAAATACCATCATTGGGCTCTATGAATCGTAAGGTGCGCCCCTGACACATTGCCTTACTCTCTTCTATTGGCAACTCATAAACATCAAGACCGTGTTTTTTAAATGTATCAGCCGCATTATCTAACTCAGCATCACTCTCCACTTCCCATGAAATGCGTTTTAAACCAGCCACATCATTTTGATAGAGTACAAGATTATGATGATCGTCACTACATGAAAAATAGGCCATTCCTTCTTCTTGCAGATTAAGCTGCAAGCCAACTAGATCACGATAATAAGCGATGGACTTCTCAAGATCAGTAACACCTAGGGCGACGTAACCCAGTTTTTTATAACGTATCATCCGACTTCTCCTCTAATTATATTCTAATCAATGTTTGATTTTATTATAGACATATCCTTTTTAGAAAAGGAAGACTCCAGCTTGATATTTTAGGGAAAACAATAAAATAAAACATATGTTAGTTATTTAATGTTTGCCGTGGTAATGTAATTGGCAATAATAAAAAAGATAAAAATTTCAATCTTAGCTTTGAGGAGAGCAACATGGATTATTTACGCTATTACTTTGGTACCGTTATTGTCTGTATCGCTATTTTAGGATTTACCTTAGGGGGGCACTGGGTATGGACAGGAGTTGGTCTGCTTCTACCTATTACTCTGTTAGATGTACTGGCAAAGTCAGACCTTAAAATGCGCAAAATAAATCATCCCTTTATCGTTAATATCCCTCTTTATCTCCACTTATTCTTCATGATTGCCCTGTATGCAAGTTTTGTACATTGGGTCAACACGACTGTCCAGGCTACAGGCTCTATCCCTATAATAGACATACTTGGCGCAATTTTTTCACTGGGTTTGTTAGGCGCTATGCCTAACGTCCCTGTCACTCACGAGTTACTACACCGCAGAGATTTTGGACGTCATTTTGCTACCTTATTGGGTACTTTTTTTCTGGATCCCACACGAGATGTTGCTCATATCCATAACCACCACGTTAACCTTGCTACACCTCTAGACTCTGATACTGCAAGGCGAGGTGAAATCATTTATACCTATATGTTTAGAGCTTCTTTTGGCAGCTATAAAGACTTTATTCATGCAGAGCGTGAAAAGAGTAAAAAAACCAATAAAAGTATATGGTCTCCCACTGGACGTTTAGTGCGGGCTATCGTTCAAGTAGCTTTACTCATAGGAGTCGTTTCTTGGTTTGGCGGTATTTATGCCATGGGGATATGTATTTTTGGCTTAATGCTAGCTAAACTTTTCGCCGAGGGCTTTAATTACTTCCAACACAATGGTTTAGTCAGGGCTGAAGGTAAACCGTATGAATCACGCCATATTTGGAATCACTTGTCATACATCATTCGCCCTCTCGCCTATGAAATTTCAAACCATAACGATCATCATCTGGACTCCTACATTCCTTTTTATGAGCTAAAACCAAACCCAGATGGGCCACAAGGGCCGAGTATGTTTTTATCTTTCAATGCAGCTCTGATTCCGCCTATTTGGTTTAAGTTTTATGCACAACCCAAACTTAAAGAATGGGACCTGACTCGTGCTACGCCAGAGGAAAGAGTGCTCGCCAGAGAGGCCAATAAAGCGGCTGGTTGGCCAGATTGGCTGGGTGAACCAACAGATGAAACTGTTAGCGCGTAATCTTTTTTCTATCACTCTATTAAAAAAACCGAGTAGTAACACCTACTCGGTTTTTTTGTAACGATAAAGTATTTTAGTTAGACGGGGTAAGCCACATAACGCGGCAGTACGTTGGTATCAACAATCGCAACTCTCTTTTGAAACCGTGCCTCTTCATTTTCTATAACAATACTATCCTCATACCTACCCACACAAAGCGTTTCCGTCTGATGGGTGTCTCGCGGCGTATAGTAAACCGAGAAATTAAATTTCGTTTCAATGACCCCATTCTCTGATTCCGTAACGGATATTAATTGAGTAAAGTGGCGCATTTGGTAATGCTCAGATGAATCATATTGAATCTCCATTACTTGTTTTACTCGATCTTTTAATCGTGCATAGCAATCATCTAGCATAAATGCAATCGGCAAGTTTCTACGTATATTTTCCTCAGAGGTCAAAATATACTGCCCTTGCTGACTAAAACAGGCAAGCCAATTATCCATATTAAAATCATTCAAGGCAGAAATGTATTCGCTGTTTAAGCTCTCAATAAGCTCTTTATTGACTGATGACACCTCACTCATTTTGCTCTCCTTTCAAAACCCATTAATTCTCTATAACGCTCCCATCGCGCAAGATTTCCAGTTTCATCTGTTTGCCCCACCTCTAGCGGAATATCATATTCATCTTTAACCCCTTTCTGGAAAATAGCGTCACCTTGAGTTCTGTTACCTTTATCAATACGAGAAAAAACCGATGCATCTTCCATGCTAATCAAACCACAAGGCCCCAATAAATTACTGGACTGGCGGATACGGTGTCTCACCATCTCATCATCATCGTCCTGATGTGAGAAATAGGCATAATGGACTTCTACCCCTTTGGGTCCTTTTGGGAAAGAATAACGGATATTCAACATATCCATATGTTTTGTATAAACCGTAATCGGGAACGACATCAAAACGATAGAACCATTACTTGTCTCGGTTCCTTTAAAATCTAAAATAGAGCCATCCTCTAGCGCATCGACATGATCAGGCATCGTCAGTTCTGAATCGAAACTCAAGTGCCCATTCTTAGTGACAATTTGCGTACCCTGCCCACCTTGCCAATTTAACATCGCAAAAGCTTTATGTAACAAAGCACCGTGATAACCATCGTTATCACAATAGGCCTTCCAGTTACAGTCGTACATGACCTTTTGATAACCGATTAAATTCAAACGACCATCACCCCCTAATAGGCGCTGGAGCGGTTCATAAAAACTTTCACCAAAATACTCTTTCAACGGCGGGGGTTTATCACTCATCGTCGCAAAATAAAGTCCATAAAAAGCCTCTACCCGTAAGCTTAACAAACCATAATCTTTTTTATCAAAATCGGGAGAAAATTCACGGCCACCTGGACAACCGACCAAATCGCCTTCTAAATTAAACAACCAGCGATGGTAAGGACACTCAAATTCCTTTTTATTACCCGAACTTTCTGTAACTAGTGAGGTTCCACGATGTGTGCAAGTGTTTTGGAATACCCTAATCTCACCATCATCCCCATGTACAGCAAAAATATTGATCTCACCCAGCTGAGCCGTTTTATAATCACCTGAGTTGGGAATCTCAGCACGGTGAACAATAGGGTGCCACTCCTCCCCATAAAAAATATTTTTCAGCTCCTCTTCCCATAAACCCTCCATTTCAAATACTTCCTTTGGCACATGGTTTGTTTTTGCAGGCCAATCAAGGCTAGTGCTCGAATTATTATCTGTTGGCATTATATTATCTCCTAAGTTTTAATCACTATCACATAACTAATGACCGTTAGATTACAAGGCATAGACAATTAAGTACAGCATAAAGTGTGTACTGTAAAACGGCTGAGGTGTTTGCAATAGTAAGCACCATGACAAATATATCGGGCATAAAAAAACCGGCGTCATATGGCGCCGGTTTATTACTTCCTTACAGATTACTACTCAGGAAGACGCATAATAGCTTTTAGCGTTGTTCCTTTTTCTGAATCTTCAGCCGCTTCGTTAATTTGCTCAAGATCATAGAACTTAACCAACTTATCAAACGGGAATTTACCTTGTTGATACAGGCTAATTAACCGAGGAATAAAGATATCCGAGTTTGATTCACCTTCCACAATACCGCGCAATTTACGGTTAAATAGCATGTGGTTAATATCTAGAGGAATCGTTGTACCCATCGCTGGCGCACCAACAATACCAATTTCACCACCCACACAAGATGACATAATCGCTTGAGATAACACTGGAGCTACACCACTGGTTTCAAGCACATAAGCAATACCTGCCCCACCGGTTAACTTTTGAATTTCTTCAACAGGATCAACCTCTAAAGCATTAAGAGTATGCGTCGCGCCTAACTCTTTAGCTAATTCCAAACGACCTGGGTTAACATCAATTGAAATGATTGTTGTGCAATTAGCTACCACAGCGCCCATCACTGCCGATAGGCCAACTGCACCTGCACCAAACACAGCAATCGCGCTGCCTGCTGGTGGGTTTAACGCATTAAGCACAGAACCCGCACCCGTTTGAACACCACAACCTAGCGGGCCTAATAAGTCAAGCGGCGCATCTTTGGTTACTTTAATCGTATTACGCTCGTATGCTAAGGCATGCGTTGCAAATGATGATTGACCAAAAAAGCTACAACCGACTTCATCACCAGAATGATCATGAATTGTGCAGCTACCATCAACAGCACGGCCCATAAAGTTAGGACCAAAAGAATTTATACAACTTGTAGGGTCACCTGATAAGCACGCATCACATTTTCCACATGTATAGAATGTTAAAACGACGTGATCACCTGGGACGACTTTACTAACATTTTTACCTACTTTTTCAACAACACCCGAACCTTCATGGCCAAACACCATAGGCAGTGGTACTGGGTAAAGCTGGTCACGACAGGTTAAGTCGGTATGGCATAAGCCAACACCAACAATTTTAATTAAAATTTGATCATCAGTTGGCTCTGCCAACTCCAATGTTTCAATTTTAAAATCCCCTTTACCTTCTCGAACCACCGCAGCTTCAATCTTCATAAACTAACTCCTCTCTTATATTTAATTATCACGACTGTTAAAACCATACCTTTCTTGTAAGAAGTACATAGTTAAGCTGTCTATATAAACACCATCTTTTTCTACGGTCAAGTCAACAAAGCTCACCCAGGAATAAAAAACTAAAAAACCGCTTCGACTGTTAAATATAAATTAATTTAAAACCCTACAGTAAAAAAAAATCGCCCCGTTAGACCTACCAAGAAAATTTATCTAACATCATGTAATTAATAACTTATTAGACTTTAAACTGCCCTACTAATTGATTGAGTTCATTGGCCAACATTTCCATATCATGACCGGCCTGTAAAATCTGGTTAAACGTACCAACATTTTCATCGGTCAACTGATTAATATTCACAACACTACCATTCACCTCTTCCGCCACCTGACTTTGTTCATCAGCCGAACTTGCTATAGAAGTGTTCAATTCAGAAATTTGATTGACTGCTCCCGTAATGTCCCCAAGCGCATCACCTGCTAGATTAACCTGCTTCAAACCCACTTCTGCCTCTTCACGGCCCTTTGTCATCACTTTAACAGCCTTAGCTGAACTGGCTTGCAGACGTTCAATCATTTCTTGTATTTCTTCCGTTGACTGTTGCGTACGTGACGCTAGCGTACGTACTTCATCAGCTACAACAGCAAACCCTCGCCCATGTTCACCTGCCCGCGCTGCCTCGATCGCTGCATTTAGAGCCAATAAATTTGTCTGCTCAGCAATCGAACGGATGACATCTAACACAGTGCCAATCGCATTACTTTCTTGGCCTACAACATCAATAACTTTGGCCGCATTTTCGACGTTCTCAGCCAATCTAGAAATGGATGCTACAGCCGTATTGACTATTACTTGACCATCTTGTGTAGCTGTTTGTGCATCATTTGCTGAATTCACAGCATACCCAGTACTGTTTGCCACATCAGCGATGGTAGAAGCCATTTCATTAATGGCTTTTGCAACTTGCTGCGTTTCTTTTTGCTGCCCCGAGAAGGTCGCGCTAGATTGAGAGGTCATTGTTGCCACTTTATCGACTGTCACACCAAGCTGCGTTGCTGTTTGCGCTACTTTTTCAATAATATTTTGAATTTTAGTAACAAAGCTATTAAAACCTTCAGCAATCTCACCAATTTCATCCGTCGATTTTACTTGGAGGCGAACACTTAAATCCCCTTCTCCTGTACTTATTTCTTTCATATTTTCAGCCACCTCCCGCAAAGGCTTGCTGATCACCCG
>Ga0209633_10004162_pt1 | contig 13083 bp, 13 predicted proteins | sample Cruoilmetagenom1_FD_187290 | JGI IMG/M metagenome (GOLD analysis project Ga0209633, IMG submission 187290) | Oil polluted marine microbial communities from Coal Oil Point, Santa Barbara, California, USA - Sample 1 (SPAdes) (version 2) | ecosystem: Environmental > Aquatic > Marine > Oil seeps ... | reverse complement strand
TCGCTCAGCGATATTTCGATCTTATCGTCCTCTTCTACGGCATCCACTCCCGCCACGTTCGCGGGTACAAACGCTATTGCACCTATGACTGCAACGGCTGCAAGCAAGGCCAGGTATTTCTTTTCCATTTCTTTATCACCTCCTCCCGCCGTACGGGCTTTGAAGTGCATTTTTATTCTCACTCAAAAGGCTATAGAACCATCCATATCTAAACTTTTCTCTATAGTTGGCTTTTTTTCCCAACATTTAACGGTCCAATGAAGATGTATGCTAAAAGGCCATCTTTATCTATCTTATCCAACCCCCCTCTCCCTTCTAACCCTCATCCCCAAAGTTACATACTTTATACACATTTTATGTTACAATAAAAAGGGGGGGAGATTTAGGTAGTAGAGATGACTCACCAGGGCCACTCGAGGTCGATGTCAATGGGTGGTATTGGATCCAACACGACCATGCCTGCGAGAAGCGCCAGATATACACTGAAGCTGAATGCCACTCCTCCAGCATTCAAGCTGAACATAACTGAAATGGGGAAGTCGATGATCATGGCTATGATATCTCCTACAAAACCTCCAATGGTACCGATGAGAGAGTAGCCCAGAAGTGCTCCCAATAGAGCTCCCGGAAGTCCTAGCACTATGAATCCCAGTATTAATCCCAACACCATGAGTATCATGGATATAGTCGAAAGTGGTATGGGTAGTACCTTCCCCAGCAGAAGTGGCAGTATGGAAGCCATGGGAAGGAGTTCACTAACCGATATAAAGAACGATGGCAGCCACGCGGAAAGAGCCAGCTCAAATCCTTCCCAGACGATCAAGGGGTTTGCACCTATCGCCAGTTCTAACCCCGGGGGCAAAATTGTGATAATTGCTTTTGGCACAACGAGTTCCATGAGGGGAAGCTCCAATAGCCCAAAAAGGGTTATGACAGCGCCAAGATTCACCTCTTTTACTCCGAGGGCAAGTTCATCCAGATCCAAGAAGAAGTTCCCCAAATCTAGGTTAATGATCAATACCAGCACCTCGAACCCCAGAAGAGCTATGGTAAACAGTATTGCAGGGATCATGTCGCTCAGCGGTAGTTCGATCTTATCGTCTTCTTCTACGGCATCCACTCCAGCCACGTTCGCTGGTACAAACGCTACTGCACCTATGACTGCAACGGCTGCAAGCAAGGCTAGATATTTCTTTTCCATTCTTTATCACCTCCTCCCGCTGTGCGGGCTTTGAAGTGCATTTTTATTCTCACTCAAAAGGCTATAAGATCCTCCATATTTAAACTTTCCTCTATAGTTGGCTATATCCTCAATACTTCCGCCATAGTTGGCCCTTTGTCCAACATTTAATGATCTAATGAAAATGTATGCTAAAAGGTCATAGACCCGACCGATCCTGGGAGCTCAAAAAAGAAGAAAAACGAGGAAAAGGATGGAATCAGGTATCGATGAGGCAGCGATTTCAAATCTTTCCCAGGATATCGAAATTATTTGAGTGTCAAGCGGACCCAACGCCAGTTCGAAAGCCGGGGGCCAGCCTAAAATTAATTTGTGCACGGCGAACTCTATGAGAGGAACATCCACGGCGACCTCTTCAACTCCTAAGGCGGGTTCCTCAAGATCTATGAACTAGTTTCCGAAATCAGGGGTAAGAACCAGGATCACCACCTCCAGTTATGATGCGCCCATTCATGTAAATCAAAGGAGCTGGTCGCCCACCCGTGCCCCCTCCGGGTATTGCCAAGGTACTGTTACTCCAGTCACATCTAGGAGTTTCAAACAGGGTAGCTGAAGGGTTGGTATATCTTATCTGTGAGAAACTTGGATTGGCCCGGCAGTTCTCATACTCTCGATACATGGCTTGCGGAATATCACATGCGTTCTATCTCAGAGACTGGGTACTCAATGTTAAAGAGGACCAATCCCAAGCCCCTCAGGAAATTCTTGACCCCAGAAGATAGAGGATTGCCTGCGTGGAATCTGCCATAATATAAAACGGCTGTGCTATCTGACCTGCCTGCCAGATATCAATCCCATCCCTCCATAGGCACCGGGTATGATAGATGCTGTCTTCCTCATTTCCTTGTTACGTGAGGGGATAGAGTATTTTTGTCCCAAATTCAGGCATGTGAATAGCTTTTTATATCCGAAATCAGCTGGATAGATGATGAGCGTAAAACCCACTAAAGAGCTTGAGGAAATTCTTAACTCATGGAAGAAACCCAAAAAAGTCAAGAAGAAAAAGGAAAAAGATGAAAAAGAGAGGCAACGTTCTTAAACACTCGACAGAGTGAACACTTCCTTCCCATCTGTGACCGATCTAGACACCATCCCGCGTCTTTCCAACATCGATAGTGCCCTTGTTATCCTCTCCCCCTCCACATCTATATCGAATTGTTCTCTGAATCTCTCTTTTATTCCTCCTAGATCGCCCGGTTTAAATAGGGTCTTTGGGACCAGATTGTAGAAATCCTCGTCTCTGTTCCAGGGAAAGATGAACCAGGTCCAATTATCTTTGAGAATTTGCTCTGAAAAATAGTCTGGCACCACCTTCGCACCCTCGATATGCAACAGCGTGGCTACCCCTAGCTCTTTGGGGGCGCCCCTCTCAACGTGAGCGATGGCAATTTCCAGACTTTTCCCCGTATCCGTTATGTCATCCACCAGTAGAACTCTTCTATCCGCCAGGTCTACGCTCAGGGGTTGAGCCAATCTAGCCTCGCCGTCAACCGTAGCTGTGATCCCCCAGTGCTCCGTTCTCAAGCTGGAGAGATTCTTTATCAGAAGGTGATCACATATCAGCCTGGCCGGAACCCATCCTCCCCTGGCCAAACCTATCACGAGATCTGGCTTGTATCCAGAGCCATCTAACTTTTGAGAGACATCCCTGGACCACCGCTCTATATCCTCCCATTCGACCAGGTAGCAGTGGAATCTCTCTATCTCCTTCTCCATCTTTATACCGCCTTAAGCCCCTGCATCTTTTAGAGCCGATTTACATTCGCAGCTCCGGGTCTGGGGCATTCTTGGGATTAACTCGCGGATCATAGTTTTCAGGATCTCCACGTTCTTCTTCATCGTCTCTATCACCTCCTTGGAGCTAACCGGTCTCTCCGCGCACACATCATAATCCGTAACCATTGAGAGGTTTAGGTAGCAGATCTCGAGCTCCCTGGCCAGCTGGCATTCAGGGACTAAGGTCATCCCTATAACATCCCCGAACTGTTTAAACATCTTCGATTCCGCTCTTGTCGAGTACCTCGTGCCCTCTATGCACACGTAAGTTCCCTTCTCCCTTAAATTGAATCCCTTCTCTTTTGCGATGTCTATAGCTACATGCCTCAATTCCGGGCAGAAAGGGTCAGCCAGCGAAACGTGATAGACCTGCCCCCCTTCATAGAATGTGTATTCCCTTTTTTTGGTGAAATCTATGAATTGATCCAGTATCACCAGAGCGCCTGGGGGGTAGTCATCTCTCAGGGAACCAACTGCATTCGAACCTATGATCCTTTCTACCCCAACCTCCCTCATCGCCCATATATTCGCCCTGTAGTTCACCAGATGTGGGGGGATGGTGTGTTCTCCCCCATGCCTCGGAAGAAAATATATCTCATTTTCTCCATACGCCCCCTTCAGCAAAGGAGAAGAAGGAAAACCATAAGGGGTAGCCACCTTTATCCTCTCGGGGGAACTCAAAAGTTCCATGTCGTACAAGCCCGAGCCCCCTATTATCCCTATCTTCATGTGGATGGAATGGCCAAATAATATATATAGGGAATGGGAAAGATTTTTATACCCACTGACGTATGCTCTGGATAGGTCTAAAGGAGGGATATAGATGGCGATGGAGAAAATATCCGTAAAAAAGGCGAAAAAAATTGCGAAGGACAAGGAGCTAAAACCAGCTAGAATAAAGGGAACTGATATAATACAGTTCACAAAGAGCGAAGATATAGCCAGGTTTGAAGTCATCGAGTGGGACAATTTCGAAGATGCCCTGAGCCGCAGGGGTCTAGCCGTCTACGAAAGTGGTGGCTGGATGAAAATAATGAAGGGTTAGAGATCCTGACCCCCCATTCTTATTTTTAATTTATTTCTGTTTAAGGTATTAGTTTCAATATTGATGTCGCACTCAGGTCTATTTGGTTTTTATATCGCCCTTTTTCTTTAGCTCCCGGGCGGCATCTTCCACGCTGGCTCCCTTGAAAATTATCTTGCATATAGCCCTGGTCATGTTGTAAGGATTCTCATGCTGAAATATGTTTCGTCCTATCGCCGCACCCGCCCCGCCAGCCTCTATACACTCTTTGATAATCTTGAGCGTGTCCAGATCAGATCTGCGTTTTTGGCCACCTGTCACCAGGACCGGGACGGGTACGCTCTTTACTAGTTCCCTAAAAGTCTCCGCGCTTCCCGTATAATTGGTCGTGACGACGTCGGCCCCAAACTCAGCTCCCAGTCTAGCAGCATGCCTCAACGCGTCCATGTCGTATGGGTCTTTTACCTTCCTCCCTCTAGCATAGGTCATCACGAAGAGTGGCACCCTCCAGTCCATGCAGTCTTCGGATACGAAGCCGAGGTCTCTGAGCATCTCCGCTTCGCCGTCCGCCCCCACATTTATGTGAATCGCCACGGCATCGGCACCCATCCTTATCGCCTGTTCAACTGATCCTATCAAAACCTTATCATCTGAGCTCGGGCCCAGGATCGTGCTGGCTGAGAGGTGCATTATGAGCCCGATGTCTCTCCCATAACCCCTGTATCCCTGAGCTATCATGCCTTTATTCATAACCACTGCCGTCGCCCCTCCCTCGGAGACGTCTATAATGACCCTCTTTATGTCCTCTATTCCCTGAATTGAACCCATCGTGACGCCATGATCTAGTGGAACTATGAGTGCTCTTTTAGCGTCTCTGTCCATTATCCTCTCCATCCTTATCTTCTTGCCCAAGTCAATCATTGTGATCAAATAAAAGCCCCGACTTAAATAGCTTTCTCCTTTTCCACTTTACATTCTATCTCTTTCGTTCTCAATTTCTTACCTGCCTTCTTCCCGATCTCTAAACCTGCATCGAAACACTTCAGGTTTATCTCATTAGAAAACCTTTCCCTTATCGATCTGCGCAAATCCTCGGGTTCGATAAGTCTAAGGAAAGGAGCCATCGCACCGAGCATCACTATGTTCGCGCTCTGTCTGGATCCAATACTGCCTGCTACACTCTTAGCCTTCACCTCTAGCCCTTCCCCCTTGACGAGATCGGGATCTATGATGATCAGAGTGCTCTCCTTGACGTCGTCGATAAAGCGATCATAGGCCTCTTGTAACATCGCCACCAGTATGTCGGGCTTTTTGACGAAGGGATAGCCTATGCGCTCGTCGGACACGACGACTTCTCCCTTTGAGAAGCCCCCCCTTGATGCAGGGCCGTAGGACTGGGTCTGAACTGCATATAAACTCTTGGAAACGGCGCATCTAGCTAATAGATTCGCGGCGGATATGACTCCCTGCCCCCCAGCGCCGCAGATCCTTATCCCCACCCTCATTTACTCTCCACTCTCATTTACTCATCTCTCCATAGGGAGCTTTATCCCTCTCGCAGAACACGCCTGTAGGGATGCGCCCGCTCGCCAGGAGTTCGATCTCTCTGTCCTTAAACTCAAAACCATCCTTTGAGAACGTCAAACTATCTAACCAGTCCAGATTCTTCTTCACCTCAACCATATCGTTTCTTCTCCCGAGCTGAGTGGGACAGGGTGATAGCACCTCGACGAACGAAAACCCCTTTTTCTTCACCCCCCTTACCATGGAGTCCGTCAGCTCTTTCCTTTGCCTTACCGTCCATCTAGCGACGAAGTTCGCCCCTCCGGCGCAGGCCAAAGCCGAGAGGTCAAATGGGTGCTCTTCGTTGCCGTAAGGAGAGGTCGCAGTTACACACCCAACTGGTGTCGTTGGGGATAGCTGCCCTCCCGTCATGCCATATACAAAATTGTTCACACATATGGTGAGAAGATCGATATTTCTCCTACAAGAATGGATGAAGTGGTTCCCCCCTATAGCCGCCAGATCCCCATCCCCGCTCATCACTATGACCTTTAGATCAGGGCTAGCGAGCTTAAGTCCAGTCGCGAATGCCAACGCCCTACCGTGGGTGGTATGTAGTGAGTCGGCCATTATGTAGCCGGGCGCCCTCGAGGAACATCCGATTCCGGATACAAAGGCAACCTTCTCCATGTCGATAGAAGCTTGGGATAGGGCTTCCTTGAGACACTCTAGAACAGTAAATATGCCACAGCCCGGGCAGAAGATCATGGGGAACATGTCCCTCCTGTAAAACTGTCCTTTTATCATTGCAACGTCCCCCTTATCTCCTCGGGAGTGGGCAGTTCACCCCCTACCTTTGAAAAAAGTTCGACGTTCTTCTCACAGAGTACCCTCTTGATCTCCCAGTATATTTGTCCCAGGTTCATCTCCAGGACCAACACTCTTTCCGCCTCTCGACAAAATTCGTGAATCGCTCTTTCATGAAGAGGCCAGACTGTCTTTAGCCTAAGCATGCCTACGTCGTGCATTTCTTTCACCGTCTCATATACGGTACGGGAAGGGGAGCCGTAAGTTACTATCATGGTCTCTGCGTTGGGGTTTATCAGCTCGTAGGAGCATATCTGCTCCCTCTCATTTCTTATCTTATTGACGAGCCTTCTTATGAGCCTCGTATAGTCATCGGCGCTCTCAGTATCGGGGTAGCCCTTCTCGCTGTGCGCTAAACCGGAGATGTGGACCATGTACCCCTTTCCAAATGCCGGGAACTTTGGAACGTAGAACGGGGTCTCATATGCTGTGCTTAAGGGTTTCTCGGCTGGCAGCGCAACTTTAGTTTTGGCAGCTTTCTTCATCTCGACGACTTCCCAGGTATGGCCAACTATCGCATCTCCCAGTACTATCGTTGGTATTCTGTATACCTGCGACAGCCTAAAAGCCTCTATAGTGAGGTCATACATCTCCTGGGCTGAGTTTGGTGCTAGGGCGATTATCCCGTAGTCGCCGTGAGATCCCCACCTCGCCTGCATAACGTCCCCTTGAGAGGCCTGCGTTGGAAGACCAGTGCTCGGGCCGCCCCTTTGGACGTCTACTATCACAAGAGGAGTTTCGGTCATGATCGCATAGCCTATACCTTCTTGTATCAAAGAAAACCCCGGCCCAGAAGTGGCAGTCATAGCTCTTGCCCCCCCCCATACGGCGCCTATGCATGCGGATATGCTTGCAATCTCATCTTCCATTTGAATGAAGACGCCGTCCGACTCTGGCATTCTCTTGGCCATGTGTACCATTATCTCCGTAGCTGGGGTTATGGGGTATCCTGCATAAAAATTGCAACCTGCAGCCAATGCGCCCTCGGCGCACGCCACATCGCCCATCAAGAGCTTTTTGACGCCCATCGGTGGGGGTTAAGTAGTGAGGGCTTACTTAAATGTTTTTTGTGTCGCCGCCCCTCAATCAGGGGTCACCGCCCCTCAATCAGGGGAATTTCAAAATAGGCATTTAATCCGATAGAGAGGGGGAAAAAGTTTAATCTCTAAACTTCTAACGTCGGAGTCATGATACATGTCCGAAGTTTCTAAAGAGCGCATACTCAAGGGGCCGATAGCCCGCACCCTGTTTACGTTGGGTTGGCCAGTCATGCTAACACAGTTCCTGCACATGGCATACAGCCTTGCGGATACCTTCTGGCTTGGGCATCTGGGCGGGGACGAGGGGATGAGGGCCGTTGCGACGATTCAGATATCCTGGCCAGCTATAATGGTTCTCCTATCTTTGGGGGTTGGGCTCGGCATGGCGGGCGTGGCCCTTATATCCCAGTACAAGGGCGCCGACATGACGAGGGAAGCCAATAAATCCGCTGGCCAGGTGATCAGCTCCATGCTTATCTTCTCCTCTATCGTAGCGGTCATAGGATACTTCAGCTCCCCATTTATTATAGGCCTCCTGGAAGTAGACGAAGAGATAGCGCAGGGGGCGATCCTTTACATCAGGATCATCTTCCTGGGGCTGCCGCTGGAGTTCATAGCTTTTGGGACCGAATCGATATTCAGGGCCTATGGGGATACTATAACCCCGATGAAAGTGATAGGGGTTGCGGTCATCTTCAATATGGTCCTGGATCCCCTTATGATATTCGGCGTTTCGATCTTTCCAAAGATGGGCATAATGGGAGCGGCTGTCGCCACTCTGATATCCTATGGGTTGGCCGGTTTTGTCGGGTTGTACCTCCTGTTCTCGGGAAGGTACGGCATCAGGATAAGAGCAAGATATCTCATACCCATAAAAAAAGAGGTTGTGAGGATAATCGAGATAGGCCTTCCAGCCTCGATCGCACAGGCAGGGCTCTGGATAGGTTTTTTCCTGCTCATGTATGTCATCGCCATGCTCCCCGACTCGACGTTGATATTGGCCTCCTATGGGATAGGAGATAGGATAATAAGCATCGTATTCGTGGTGATTTGGGGGTTAGGGGCGGCCTGCGCCACCATGGTCGGCCAGACTTTGGGCGCCGACAGGATACAAAGAGCCCGAGAGGTGATCCGGAGTACCATACTGATATCCTTCTCCCTGCTCTCCCTGATCTCCCTGACCATCTATATATTTAGATATCGGGCGATCGCCGTATTCATAGATGACCCCGAGGTTGTAAAGGAGGGAGCGCTCTTTCTCTCGATTTTAGTCGTTGGAATCCCATTCTTCGGGATATTTCATTCGGTTAACTCCACGTTTCAGGGCAGCGGACACAACGTGCCAGTGATGGTGGCGGAGATAGCGAGGCTGCTGGTTCTGAGACTGCCTTTGTGTTACCTCCTTGGGGTGCATCTGGGCTGGGGGCCCACGGGCATATGGGTGGGGATGGCTGTAAGCAACCTCGCGGCCGCTTTTATCGGGCTCGCGCTTTTGGCAACGGGGATATGGAAAACCAGGATCATAGATGAAAAGCATCTAGCAGGGGAGAGGGATCCAGACCCGGGGGAAAACGGTCCGGAAATCTAAACGTTGGGTCGGGTTATATGCGCCATATGGGTTATTATCCAGTGTAATCCTCCCTTCGCACCACGCCCCTTAAAGGTTCGCCTCTTATAAACCGAAGGATGTTCTCCCCGGCTCTGCGGGTCGCCTTAAGGGCCATCCCAGGAACCGTAGGGGAATTGTGAGGAGAGCCCAGGAAATTGGGCAATTCAAAGAATGGGCGATCCACCCGGAATTCCCCCTGCTTGAAGGGCTCGACCCACCACACATCGGTTCCGATCATGAAATCGGGGTTGTTTTTCAGATGTTCATATAATGCTTTCTCATTTATTATCTCACCCCTCGCTATGTTTACCAAAATAGCATTTTCCTTCATCGTTTCGAGCTCCCTCTTTCCGATCAGCCCCCTTGTCTCCCTACTGGAGGGTAGGGCTATGACGACAAAATCTGAATTTGCCAAAACGTATTCAAGATCCTTCAGCGTTCCTATGAAGTCAACCGCCTCGTCGGTTTTACCTGTGGTGTTTATCGCGTAGATCTTAGCGCCAAAAGCGCGCATCAATCTAGCCGTTGCCTTTCCGTTTCCCCCGAAGCCCAGAATGCCGCAAACACCTCCCTTCAAAGAGATGTTCTGAGATAGCTGGTCAAATTCGCCATTCGAAAGTTTTTTGTGCTTGATGAAAAGCTTCTTAGCTAGGGCGAGGGCCATCGCCATCACGTGTTCTGCTATCGGCTCAGCATAGGCCCCTACGTTGCTCGCTATCGTTACCTCTGGCGGGACTAAAGAAAAGGGAACGTGGTCCGCTCCTGCCGAGAGTAACTGAATGAGCTGAAGGTTCTCCATGTTCTGGTATTCTTCGGGCTTCAGTTCCTCTAAAGGGTTCCAGGCGAGCAAGACATCAGCTTGCACAATAGCTTCACTGCGATCGACATCTGAAAGATCCTTCAGGAATGCTATCTGCGAAAGCTCGCCCAACATCTCGATCAGGAGAGCTCTTTCGTCTTCCCCTGGGTCATGAGTTGCAACGACGTTGACCATGCCCCTTAACCCGCTTTAAGCTTATTAATCTTGACTGTACATGATCGTTAGAAATTAGAAATATCGTCGAGATGCTCTCCTGGGCTAGTACAAACGAGCGATGGATGGCATCTACCTGAGCATAATTTTCCTGCCTTATTTTTCCATCTAGACATAGAAAATTGGCAATTGGTCAGTGGCAAAGTTTTAAATGTAAAAATACGGAATATCGGTGGAGATGCGATCTGAGAAGCCAGCGGTACTGGAATTACGAAGGAAAGGGGTGTACTGACCCATGCCCGAAGTCAGACTCGGGAGGATATTCCTCGGATGGTGCCGCAACTGCAATCTTGCGCTGCTGGGTAGAAACTGCGAGATCTGTGGGGGCAAAGCTGAAAAAATAAAAATTACCCCTCCCGGAGACTTCAGGATAGCCTTTCCAGACGAGATAAGAAGAATTGAAAAAACGATCGGCGATCGGTTCGGGGTTTGTGTTAAGCTCACCAATCCCGTTATCGTGAACAAAGTACCTGACATCGACAGGATGCACGAGGTGGTTTGCAATGGGCAGATCATCGGGGCTCTTAGATATGACATTTTCCGGGGAAAAGAGATTTTTTTGCCAAAAGTAGGGTTCGGGCAACTGCTGTTTGATAAGGGCACGGATAAATATGCCGTTGCGGACGATGGGGCCCGGGAGCCTATCCTCAACGGGTCGAACCTGATGATACCTGGGATTACAAGAATGGGGGATTTTCAGATGGGGGAGGAGATATTGGTCATGGGTGGAAGCGGAGACGTCATAGCCGTAGGGAATGCCAGGATAAACTCCGATGACCCACACGAAAGGGGGGAAGGGGTCAGGATAAGGGTTCGGAAAAACCCCAATGAGGAGATGACGGGGGAAATAGGTAAAAGGAATTTCGAGGAGGCTTTTGAGTTACTTCTGAAAGCGAACAGAGGGCACATGGATAGAAAAATAAAGCGATCGATCGACTTCATAAATCATGTAATCGAGAACATCAAAAAACCCATCGCCTGCTCGATCAGCGGTGGAAAAGACAGTCTCGCCACTTTATTACTGCTCCTGGATGCCGGTATAAAACCCGTAACGTTTTTCGTGGACACTGGTCTGGAGTATAAAGAGACCCTCGAGGAGGTCCACAAGACAGTTAAAAAATTTAATCTGCCTCACATCGAGAAAAAAGCCAGGGGAAATTTCTGGAACGATCTCGAAATATTCGGCAATTCAAGTAGGGATTACCGGTGGTGTTGCAAAACAAGAAAGCTCGCCCCTATGGTAAATTTGATAGAAGAGAACTTTCCGGAAGGAGTTTTAACTTTTATCGGCCAGAGGAGTTATGAATCCGCGAACAGGGCCGAGCATGGTTCCGTCTGGAAAAACCCGTGGATCGTAAAGCAGATAGGCGCTTCGCCCATACAGAACTGGAATGCCATGGAAGTCTGGCTCTACCTTTTCAGTAAAGATGTCGATTTCAACCCACTTTATAAGATGGGATTTGAGCGGATCGGTTGCTGGCTCTGTCCCGCAAGCGACCTTTACGATTTTAACCTGTATAAACACGAGGATTACGACCGCTACATGGAATTTTTAAAACGGGATTATACGGATGAGGCTTTGAGGCTGGGATTATGGAGGTTTAAGAGACCGCCAAAATGGGCGCCCCACATCGAGATCAAAAAAGAGAAGAAAGAAAAAATATTCATCGATGAGGGCGGTAAAATAAGAATCAGCGCCGATATGGACAGGGTAAAAAACCTGGCCACAAGCATGGGCGGAATTGAGATAGGAGATGATGGCTACATCTGGGCAAAAGACGAGAGACGAGGAAAACTGAAGAAGATAGTCTATAAAGCCGAGTACTGCGCGGGCTGCGGTCTATGCGAGAGCAGCTGCCAGTTGGGGGCCATCTATATAGATGAGACTCAAAAGGTCAGAATAGACGAGGAAAAGTGCACCCACTGCTCCGCCTGTCTAGATGTGATGTGTCCCGCCGTAAGCTACCCACAGTTTGGTTAGGGTCTCAGCATTTCCGATCCGCGGCCAAAGCTTTTTATACGCACATCCCATAACACGAATTCTAAAAAGGTGTTACGATTGTTCAGAAGAAGCTGTCAGATGCAAAAGCCATTGTGGAGTTGAAGCGGGTAAAAAAGATCTATAAGACCCCCTATGGAGATATTAGAGCCCTGGACGGCGTGGATCTTACGATCCCAAAAGGTTCATTCATGTTGATAAGGGGCCCCAACGGTAGCGGAAAATCCACGCTTCTTAACATGATAGGCTGCATAGATAAGCCATCCCTTGGAGAGATAAAGATCAAAGATCGTCCCATCGGAAATGTGGGAGATGATGAGCTCTCATCGATCAGGAACAAAATGATGGGGTATGTGTTTCAGGGGGAGAACGTGATACCGCACATGACCGCTCTCCAAAACTTGATCCTCCCCGGCATCATAAAAGGGGTTGATAAAACTACTCTGGAGAAAAGGGGAATGGAGGTTCTAAGAGAGATAAGGTTGGAGGATAGGGCCAGGATCAAAGGGACTCATCTAAGCGGGGGCGAAAAGCAGAGACTGGCGATGGGAAGAGCGCTCTTTAATCACCCTGAGATCCTCATAGTCGATGAACCCACAGCCTTCCTGGATCAGAAGAACGCCTCTCTGATTCTAGAGCTCTTAGCGCGAGCAAATGAAGGCGGTGCAACCGTTATATGTACCTCTCACAACGATGATGAGATGGGTGATGTGAACATATGGCTAAAGGAAGGGAGAATAGCTGAGGTGAGAAGCAAATGATCGGTTTCTTTGTCGGCGATGAGTTGAAGACCCACTGGAAAGGGTATTTCTCGATAGTCATCGCTTTATGTCTCTCCCTTTCTCTTTTTGGCTTAACTGAAGCCGGTACTCCTCCAAATTTAAACCATTTATTTGAGATCTCGGGATTTAAGGAGTGAAGAGATCTTCTTTTCCAAATAGGAAACGAGAGAGAAGAGGAAAAATTTTTATTAGCCCCGATATCCTGTTTCT
>Ga0209633_10004161_pt1 | contig 13083 bp, 14 predicted proteins | sample Cruoilmetagenom1_FD_187290 | JGI IMG/M metagenome (GOLD analysis project Ga0209633, IMG submission 187290) | Oil polluted marine microbial communities from Coal Oil Point, Santa Barbara, California, USA - Sample 1 (SPAdes) (version 2) | ecosystem: Environmental > Aquatic > Marine > Oil seeps ... | reverse complement strand
TTTAATACAGTTGCTCATGAAGGAGTCCTAGCTAATGAAAGTAGGAATATCTCATAACCTGTTTATTAACAAAAGAATTTTAATGCGTTAGCCCTGGCAGCCCCCCCTTGTTTTGAATGATAGCTCGTTAGTTTTTTTACGACTGCTAGAATTTATGCAAAGCTCAGTACCAGCTTTGTGAAGATGATAAATATAAGGATAAGCGGTCAGATTTTGTGCATTAAATATTAGATATTTAATGTTTTTTATAAGTTCTTATGTTTTTGTAACATAGTTATTGTTTTGTAAAGGATTTGACAGAATCCATTTCTTTTGGTCTATTTTCAGAGGTAAAGCCATTTCCTGTACTTAAATCTCCCGTATGTATCTTACCTGCTGAATCAAGGCAAATGAGATTAAATTTAGGTAAAATATTACCTAAATTTTCAGAAATTAGAGCACTTCTAATATCTTTTTCATTTTTTATAGTTTCTGTTTCATTTTTACTATTTATATATGAGATTAGCGTTAATCTTGAATGTTTTGCCTTTCCTTCCTTACAAACAGCACTTACTGTTGTAGTCACACTTATATCATCATGAAATACAAGCAATCCACCTTTTAGAGTTATTTTTGTTGAAGGCAGATTTGATGGGCAGTTTGGTTGATCCCATACTTTTATTGTATCTACGAGCTGAGTGTCATCAACAATTTTCCACAGTTGTAAGAATGACCGCGAATTTGTACCTTCTTCACAAGCAGTTGATTTCCATTCACCATTGAATTCTTTACTGATTACTTCGGGGTCATCACATGCAGCAAGCCCCATCACTAAAAATAAAACGGGTAAAATACGAGTCTGAACAACCGAATACTTCATCTGAATCTCCTTCTCTATATTAAAGTTTGCAGAATATAAAGTTAAAGGCAGACTCAGGCAACTATCAAAACTGATAGGCAGGAGGGTTTGTTAGAGATGAATATTGCGGTGATATGTAGCCAAATAATATTGCTTTTGCAATGGCTTGGTTTCTATTTTTAACGCCTAGCTTTTTAATAATATTTTTCAAATGAAAAACTACTGTAGGCGTTTTTATTGATAGTATTACTGCAATTTCATCAGAAGTTTTTCCTTCTGCTGACCATAGAAGACAATCCAGTTCACGCTCGGTGAAAGTCGACATACTATCCCGTGGCTGTTTGTAGAGTGATAGTCTATTGATAGCTTCATAAATATAAGGCTGTAAAGCTGTTAGAGATAGGCTAGTTAAATAAAATTCCGAGCTATTGTTTTTAATTTTTTCAGCACTTGCGACACTTATAATACTTCTTTCACCCTGATGATTAGACACACCAATGCTCACACCACCAACAAAACCGTGATCTTTAGCATCATTTACAAATTTGACTACCTCTTGGTCTTTTGATTCTTTTAAGTTATCCCAGCAGTAACCAAGTTGTGAATGAATACAATGTTTAATTACAGGATCTATTTTTACGTAGCCCTTATCAATATATCTTAAAAGCCATTTATCCGGATAATCACCAATAAAAAAATGAGAAATATTAGTTAAAGCATTAGGAATGCCCACCGTATATAAAATATAGTCAAAGCCCAGTTTTTCTTTTATATCAATCAATACATCTTTGATCGTAAGAAGGTCATTTGCTGATTGCATTTTTTTAATGGCGTTTACTATCCATTTATCCATTTGAAAAACTCCAATATTAACTTCATAGACTTTACTGTCTTTTAGCCTGAAGAGACATAACGCTCAATTTCTTTAAGAGTAGTGTTTTACAATATACCAGTCTCCATTTCTCAATGAAAAGATTGAGTGGCACCCCCCCTAGTTTTTTTTTAGCATCAGCAAAAACTTTCGTGTCTTTGAGCTGCGCTGGTCTACCGGCTCGTGCCTTTCGTGGACATCTTTTATTTTAGTCTTTTAAGGAGTCTCTGATTAAGTCGATAAGAATTAAGCGAAGAAAAAACTGTCGCTATTTTTCACGAAGTAAGTCGTAATAGTTATTCTATTGCGGCGATCTTCGAGGAAAATATCGGCTGTTTTGGCAAGCTTAAAATTATAGGACTTGATCAGAGGCTCCTTAAACAAGCTCTTCTTCTAAAAGCTCGCGCCACTGCCCTTCTTTAAGTGATTCATCCAGTTTAATATGCGCGATTTGTTCACGATGCAGAGTTACCACATGGTTCCCAACAGCTGCCATCATGCGTTTGACCTGATGGTATTTTCCTTCTGTAATACTTAAGCGTATTTTCTTAGTGCCTAGTTTTTCAACGACGGCTGGCTGGCAGCGATTTTTTTCATCTTTTAGCTGAACTCCTTTCTCCAGAGTACTGATTTGTTTATCCGTTATCTCAGAATATAGATCCACTAAATAGATTTTTTTGTGTTGGTGTTTTGGCGATGTTATGCGATGTAACCATTGGCCATCGTCGGTGAGCAAAACCAGTCCGGTTGTATCAATATCTAGTCGACCGGCTACGTGTAGCTTTTCTGCATTTGGAACAAATAAAGAATCAAAAATGGTGGCGTGCTCTTGATCTTGATTGGCACAAACAACGCCCGCAGGTTTATTGAACATGATATAGCGTGGCTGGGGTTTTTTAACAGAAACACCCATATATTCGACATTCGAGTCATCATTAACCTGTTGAGCTGTGTTTTTGATGACTTCGCCATCAACCGTTACCTTGCCTTTTCTTATAACAATTTTGGCTTGTGAACGGGTAAAGGCGGTGGAGGATGAAATTAATTTATCTAAACGCATATTATTGCCGTTAGTTTAGGCAGGAAAGAAGAACTCTGCTGTTCTCTGCGTGTTTTCTCTGCGGCCTCTGCGTTAAAAAATCACTTAAACAGAGTATGGATTTCTAAGAATCATCGTATGATCACGATCCGGACCCGTCGAAATAATATCCGCAGGCACTTCTAACAACTCTTCCATGCGTTTTAAATAGGCTTTAGCCTTTTCTGGCAGATCATCGTATTTTGTAATTCCGAAAGTCTTGCTCATCCAGCCGGGATGTTCTTCATAGATTGGCGTACAACGTGCAAAGTCAGTGGTATTGATGGGTGGAACTTCCATTTCAACGCCATCTAGTTCATAGGCTGTACAAATCTTTATAGTTTCAACCTCATCCAGCACATCAAGTTTAGTGACACATATTCCGGTAATACTATTGATCTGCATAGCACGGCGAAGTGCAACTGCATCCAACCAGCCACAGCGTCTATCACGACCTGTCGTTGCGCCCTGCTCATGCCCAACTTCAGCAATATGGGCACCAATATCATCAAATAATTCCGTTGGGAATGGGCCAGAACCAACACGTGTGGTGTAGGCTTTGGTGATACCAAGAATATAGTCCAGATTTTTGGGTCCAACACCAGAACCGGTACAAGCACCGCCTGCTGTTGTGCTTGAAGACGTTACATAAGGATAGGTGCCGTGATCAATATCAAGCAAGGTTCCCTGTGCACCTTCAAACATTATGTTTTTGCCAGCCTTGCGTAGTTTGTGCAGCATATTAGGCACATCTACAACCATAGGGCGCAGTTTTTCAGCCATAATCAAGCTTTCTTCCAAGACTTTTTCATAGCTAACTTCTTCAGCATTGAAATAGTTTTTAAGCATGTAGTTGTGATATTCCATCACTTCTTTTAGCTTCTCTGTGAAACGGGCAGTATCTAGTAAATCACCAAGGCGTAAACCACGACGAGAAATTTTATCTTCATATGCTGGTCCTATACCACGCCCTGTTGTACCAATGGCTTCATTACCACGTGCTACTTCGCGCGCCATATCTAATGCCACATGATAAGGCAGGATTAGCTGACAGGCTTCAGAAAGCATTAGGCGTTCCGATGCAGGCACGCCTTCTATTTCAAGCATTTCTAATTCTTCAAGCAAAGCATCTGGAGCCAAAACCACGCCATTACCTATGACACAATCGACACCATCACGTAAAATGCCAGATGGAATAAGATGTAAAACGGTTTTCTTGCCATCAATCACCAAGGTATGCCCTGCATTGTGACCACCCTGAAAACGTACAACGGCTGAGGCTTCTTCGGTTAAAAGGTCAACTATTTTACCTTTTCCTTCATCACCCCACTGGGTTCCAAGCACTACGACATTCTTTCCCATTTCTCTTCTCTCTGACTTGTATGTGTTTTAAGGAACGACAAAAAACTAAACTGATTTAACAGTCCAGTCGTCGCCCTGCTTTTCTATGATTCGATTACAACCTTGTTGCTCAGGTGTAAATTCTGTTTCACTATCTATCTGGCGGATAACCTGCTCACCTTGTGCGCGTAACTCATCAATGGCTTGATCCAGACCTTTGTCTAAAACATAAGGCGCAAGAATACCATTAACACCGAGGGAGTTTACTAAAGTAGTTGTTTCAAAGGATAAGTTTGCCAGTGTTCGCAAATCGGTACTAAAACCAATGGCAGGTCGGTTATTTCCAAAAGCTTCGCCAATTCCATCATAGCGTCCACCCTGTGCAATGGAGTCGCCTTTTCCTGATTTATACACCGTGTACAAAATGCCTGTGTGATAGGCATAACCACGCATTTCAGCAAGGTCTATATGCAACTGTAAATCAGGAAAGTAAGACACTAACAAGCTACTGATATTCTGCAAATGCTCAAGCGCATCTAACACTGACTTTCCGGCATTTTTTAAACTGTTCTTCGCCGTTTCAATAACATCAGCAGAACCGCTTAATAAGGGTAAGGCGAGTAACATTTTACTATCGGACGATGAAAAGCCTTGCTTCGTTACCCAAGCATCAATCTCAGGAATTGATTTTCTTGCCAACATATCGAAATAATCATCTTTTTGATTCTTATCTAAAGCAGTATGCTCGGCAAGACCATTGACAATCCCAACATGTCCTAAATCCAGCACTAAATCATTCACATCAAGACTGTGTAGCGTTTCAAGCATTAAAGAGATGATTTCAAAATCGCTCTCAACACCAGCATGACCAAATAACTCTGCGCCTACCTGAACAGGAGAACGCGAACCACCCTGTTGCTCACTACGAGTACGCAGCACCGTTCCCATATAACAAAGACGGTTGACTGCAGCCTTTGAATTACCTTTGGAAAGACGATGTGCGTCAATCCTTGCTACCTGAGGTGTAATATCTGCGCGCACACCCATTAAACGACCATTTAACTGATCAGTAATTTTAAAAGTTTGTAGATCAAGTTGGGTACCCATTCCGGCACGCAAAGATTCCATATACTCAACCAGTGGAGGCATCACAAGGCGATAACCCCAAGTAGCATAAAGATCAACTAAATGGCGGCGCAATGCCTCAAGCTTTTCAGCTTCATCGGGCAATGATTCATTAATTCCATCAGGAAGTAGCCACGTATTCATAGGAAAGATTTAAGCATAAGAATTAAAAAATTTAGACTAACTTAGATATAGCAGAACAAGACCGGCAACGATACTTGCCAAACCGATCATACGCAAGGAACTTTCTGGAGTTTCAACCATGGTTTTATACACTTTTTTGATGCTTTGCGGGCTAATAAAGGGCAACATACCTTCAAGAATAAGCAATAACGCTAATGCAGTCAGCAGGTCATGCCAGCTCACAAATATTTACCTTAAACTCTAAACAAAGCAGGCTTATTGCCCACTTTGATTTTTAAAGTATTTAAAGAAGTCAGCATCTGGCTCGACAACCATAATATCACCGCTTTTACCCAGAGACTTTCTGTAAGCACTTAAACTACGGTAGAAGGCATAAAATTCAGCATCTTTTTGAAAAGCACTGGCAGAAACATTGGCTGATTTCGCATCGCCTTCACCACGCAGTTTTTCTGCATCACGATAGGCATTGGCTTCAATGATAGTTGCTTCACGATCAGCTACCGCACGGATTTTTTCTCCGGCTGCCTTACCTTTAGAACGAAACTCCTGTGCAACACGAATACGTTCAGATTCCATACGTGCATAAACAGATAGCGTAGCGGTCGGTGGAAAATCGATCATGCTCACACGCGTGTCAATAATTTCAATCCCTAACCTAGCGGCAGTCTCGGCAGCTTTATCACGCATCGAATCCATGATCTCACCACGCTCTCCGGTAATTGCCTCGTGTATGGTTCGAGTACTGAATTCATTACGCAAACCATCTTTCATAATACTTTCAAGACGGTTTTGAGCACGACTTAGATTACCTTGAGTAGCTCGATAGAAATCACTGACATTTGCGATTCGCCACTTCACGAAGAAATCCACAACCAGAGATTTCTTTTTATTGGTTAAAAAGTCATCTGGTTTGGCATCAAGCGTAAGAATCAAAGTCGGAAACTTTCTGATGCTATTCACCATCGGTAGTTTAAAGTGCAAGCCTGGCTTAATATCAGTTTCAACAATCTCGTTAAACTTTAGTTTAATCGCTGTTTCTCGCTCATCCACGGTATAAGTAAATGTGGCAAAAAACACCGCTATCAACGCAACTATAATAATGATTATATTCTTCATTTTAACGCCCCTCCCTTACGCCACTTCGCGTGTTACTACTGCGTACTTTTTGCTGTTGTTCTCTTTGATTACGCAATGCTTCAACAGCACCACTGGTTATCGGGTTAAAATCAGAAGATTTTTCCTTCGAGTTATCGTTACCAAGCTGATTCAACGGCAAATAAAGCAGATTATTACCTGACTTGGTATCCACCATTACTTTTGTGGAGTTTTGATAAACCTCTTCGATCGTTTCCAGATAAAGACGATTACGCGTCACATCGGGAGCTTTTTGATATTCAGCCATTAACTGCGAGAAACGTGATGCATCACCCTCTGCCTTAGAGATAATCTGGCTTTTATAAGCTTCTGCTGCCTCTAATAAACGAGAAGCCTTACCTTCGGCTACTGGTACAACCGCTTCGGCATAAGCTTCAGCTTCATGTTTATAACGAACCAGATCTTCCTGAGCCTTATTAACATCATCAAAAGCTTGTTTAACTTCTTTTGGAACGGCAGCATCATCAAGGTTGACCTTCACGACCTCCAACCCTGAACCATACTTATCCAGCACAGTCTGCATGCCTTTTAGTGTTTCAGTACCAATTAAAGAACGATTTTCAGTCAGGATAGAATCCAGCGTATTTTTACCCGCTACTTCTCTTAATGCACTACGCATTACCTGAAAAATGGTTCCACGCTGCTGATTTGACTCCAAATCAGGCAGATAAACATTAAACAGATAATCCTTGATGCTTTTAATTTTGTAGTGTGCGGTTACCTGCAAATCAATGATGTTCTCATCCTGCGTCAACATGTGCATGCGATCTTCTACTTTTCTTTGCTTGTCTATATTGACCTTTTCAACCGAATCTATCGGTTTAGGAAATTTCCAATGCAATCCTGGTTCAGTAATTTTATTAAAAGCACCAAAGCGAAATTCAACACCATTTTCGGCAGCATCGATGGTATAAAAACCTGTCGCTAACCATCCGATCAATATAACAGCTCCGATTCCTCCCAGCGCCGCAGCGCTTGGGCCACCGTTACCAGAACCATCAGAGCCGGTCTTTTTCTTGCCAAATAGGCCGCCCAGCTTTTCATTCATTTTACGGGTAATATCTTCGATATTATCTGTGGCACTCCCAGTTGGCTTTCCATTCGAATTGCCACTTGACTTACCCTTGCCCCAAGGATCTTTATCACCACCACCTGGTTCATTCCAAGGCATATAATCACTCCAAAAAATATAATTGTTATTTTAGTATGGGGTTGAGATTATAAGTCTCAAGAATGACCTGCAAATAAACCATTCACCCAAACATGTGGATTGTACAACAGTTGCATAATTTGTTGCAGTTTAACTTAAAAATAATGTTAATATTAGCATTTGTTAATAGACTTTTCACACAATGCAACTATCTTCTCAAGACAAACAATCAAACAATAAAAAATATCTACCTGACCTGGAGTCATCTGAAATACAACAATTACAGGCTGTTACAGCTGAAAAATCCAACCTTGATGTATTTTTTTCAGATAAGCTAAAATCTGGAGGGGTGGGCCCAGAGCTTGCCATCATACCCGCAGGACAATATGACATGGGCTCTACTCAAAAAGAGTTTGGACATCAAAGAGAAGAATATCCACAACACTACACCCAGATAAAAAAACCTTTCGCAATTGGACGTTTTACCATTACTGCGGATGATTTTGAAAAATTCCGGGCAGATACAGAATGGTTTTTAAGACCGGATCTCATCTGGTCCACAGGCAAACAACCCGTGATTAATATACGTATGGTGGATGCCTATCTATATCTTGACTGGTTGAGTGAGCAAACCGGAGAGCGCTACCGATTACCCACTGAATCAGAATGGGAATACGCTGCTCGAGCTGGTACTACAACGGCGTTTCACTTTGGCGACGAAGTCACCTGTAAAGAAGTACACTTTCATTCGCTATTTCCCTATAACGAAGCCAAACAAAAGAAACGCTGGTATTTACCACAGTGCTCGCCACTGGCTACCGCGCTTAATGTCGGCAGCAAACCTGCTAATCAATGGGGATTACACGAAGTACATGGCAATGTCTGGGAATTCACTGACTCACCCTGGCGCGACTCACACATTAATAGCAACCGCGATGGTAGTGTCGATTCAAGTTTTATCAGCTCTTCAAATGTTACCAAAGGTGGTTCATGGTTTGATGATGCTATTCATTCCCGAAGTGCTTCGCGCAAGAAACGCTTATTCGATGAAATGGATACCAATCTGGGTTTTCGTGTTGTCAGAGAAATAATGTGAGACCTTTGCACATGAGTTTGGCGAAAGAAAAATTAGTGTATTTTTATTCGTCATACTCTCGTGAAAAGGTCTTAATATAGCTATTTACGGTGGAACAACTCACAACAAAATCAGGCACTTTCAGGCTGGAACGAATCCCTTCTGTACAAAAAGGAGGCTTACGCGCATGGGATGCCGCTGATGAATTGCTTTTACAAACAGTATTCGATCAGCAAGAGAATATTCTTCAGGAAAAAACAGAACCTGTTTTACTGATTAATGACGCATTTGGTGCGCTAGCCGTGGCATTAAACCCTGCTAAAATTCATAGCTGGTCTGATTCTTTTCTAAGCCACCTGGCAACATCGCATAATCTGCAACTCAACCAGTTAACATCAAATGCAACGTTAATACCCGCAAATAAAGCACTCACAGGGAAATACAAACTGGTCATTATCAAAATCCCTAAAACACTGGGGCTTTTAGAAGATCAGTTATGTCGATTGAAATCACATATCAATACAGACACCGTCATTATTTCAGCTGCAATGAGCAAGCATATCCACAGCTCCACCCTGAAACTCTTTGAAAAAACCATTGGAACCACCAAAACTTCGCGTGCCACCAAAAAAGCCCGTTTGATATTCTCCAAAAATGACAATCCAGAAGTGCATGAATCGCCCCACCCCAAAAGCATTAGCGATAAAGATTTAGACCTTAAACTGATAAATCATGCCAATGTATTTGCTGGCAATCACCTCGATATTGGTAGCCGTTTTTTAATCGAAAACCTCAAACACTGCCCGAGCGCAAAACACATTGTCGATCTTGGCTGTGGCAATGGCGCACTTGGCATTATGGCAAAACGCCTGCAACCCGAGGCACATATTAGCTTTATTGACGAATCCTATTCAGCCATCGCCTCCGCAAAGGAGAATTATCAAAGTGAGAATAAAGACAGTGACGCAAGTTTTGTAATCAGTAACTGCTTCGAACAATTTAAAGGTGAAAAGCCTGACTTGATTCTATGCAATCCACCTTTTCATCAAGCACACAGCATAGGTGATCAAATCGCCTGGCAGATGTTCAAGCAAAGCCATGATCAGTTACAAGCAGGCGGAGAAATTTGGGTTATAGGCAACCGCCACCTTGCCTATCACACCAAATTAAAACAACTCTTTGGTAATTGCAGAACCGTGGCTTCTAATAAGAAATTTGTGGTTTTGGTGGCGAAATACCAAAGTAATACCTGAGCTGATACTAAAAACTAGGGGGGGTGCCATGTGAATAAATCTAAAGTACGGACACAACCTTTATTTTCCTTATATCTTTTTAATACTAATAATGATATTTCACAGTTAGGCCTATTATCTTCATAATTTGCGATACAATTATGTAATGGATAAACAAAAAGTAGATGTTGTTTTAATCGGCGCTGGCGCAATGAGCACCTGCCTTGGCACCTTGTTAAACCAACTTGATCCCTCATTGAAAATCACCATGATTGAGCGTCTTGATCACGTTGCGATGGAAAGTACTGATAGCATGAACAATGCAGGTACAGGTCATGCCGGTTACTGTGAGCTAAACTACACGCCAGAAGCTGAAAATGGCGATATTGATATAAGCAAGGCATTGGAAATTAATGCGGCTTTTGAAATCAGTTTACAGTTTTGGGCAAGCCTTGTTGAGAAAAATATCCTCCCTGAACCGAGCAAGTTTATCAATTCAGTGCCGCACCAAAGTTTTGTTTGGGGTGAAGAAAATGTTGCGTACTTACGCAAGCGTTATGAGTTATTAAGCGCCCAGCATCAGTTTGCAGATATGGAATTTTCAGATGACCCCGAAGTCATCCGCGAGTGGTTGCCCTTGGTGATGAATAATCGTGATTCTGAAGAGAAAGTCGCGGCGACCCGGATGCGTTACGGCAGTGACGTGAACTTTGGGCAGATTGCACGCAGCATGGCGGATTTTTTAGTCCAGCAGGATGGTTTCGAGCTTCATTTGAATACCCATGTCAATGATCTAAACCAACAAAAAGATGGATCATGGGATGTATTGATGAGAGATCGCAAAAGCGATTCAAAACAAACTATCAATACAAAATTTGTCTTTCTTGGTGTAGGTGGTGGCGCACTACCCCTATTACAAAAATCAGATATTCCAGAATGTGATGGCTATGCAGGCTTTCCTGTTAGTGGGCAGTGGTTGATTTGTGAGAAGCCAGAAATTGTTAAACAGCACTTGGCTAAAGTTTACGGAAAAGCCGCCATAGGTGCGCCCCCCATGTCAGTGCCGCACTTAGATGCGCGGGTATTATCCTCAGACGATGATGATGGCATACCAAACCAAGCTTTGTTATTTGGTCCATTTGCAGGTTTCACAACTAAATTTTTGAAATACGGGTCTAATTTCGATTTACTCAAAACCACTAATTTCGACAATATAAAACCAATGACAATGGTCGGCTTGCGTAATGCTGACCTCACACGCTATTTAATCAGCGAATCGATGCAAAGCCATTCAGAACGAGTAGCGTCATTACAAAATTATTTTCCCGATGCCAAACAAGAAGATTGGAAGCTTGCCTCCGCAGGTCAGCGTGTGCAGATCATAAAGAAGTGCGAAGACAAAGGCGGAACGTTAGAATTTGGCACCGAGGTTGTTACCTCGGCAGATGGCTCACTCGCAGCATTGCTAGGCGCATCGCCCGGCGCATCCATCACCGTAAAAACCATGATTGAAATAGTAGAAAACTGTTTTGCAGCGCAATATCAACAAGGTAATTGGCAGAAAAAAATAAAAACGATGGTGCCGTCATACCAAGAATCCTTAATTGAGAATGCCGAATTATTGAAAAAGGTCAGGCAAAGAACATTAGCTGTTTTGGAATTGGATTAATTAGTTAGCAGTAGGCTTAGGGTGCAGCCTTTATAGCACCTAAAATTCACACATGAGCTGAGCGTAACTGGTTTATCCTGAACTTGCCGAAGAGAAGCAGTTCTGCTGAGCGGAGTCGAAGCACGGTTGCTGAGCGTGTCGAAGCACGGTTGCTGAGCGGAGTCGAAGCATGGCACCCCCCCTAGTTTTTTGTATCAGCGGCTATAAATTCAGGATAAAATTGTGTGTGTCCTTTGTTTTGTTTCTCTTTGTTTCTGATAGGTTTGCACACTTCTATGAAGAAATAAATTTTAAATAAACACCAATGGTGAAACATCAAACCTATTACTAATTTTTTTTATTTGTTCAATATTTAGTGTTCTTTTACCTGTCAATATTTCAGAAACAACACCTTGGCTACCTATTTCTATTAAGTCAGCTTGGTTTAAACCATGTTCTTTCATAAGATATTTTAAAGTATCTATGGGAGAAGCTTCTGTTATTTTATAATTTTGGTCTTCATAATTTTCAATCAAGTTACCAATAGTCTCCATAACAGGAGCTAGGTTATGATTTTGATTATTTCCAACTTCATCAATTAAGCTGTCTAATGTTTCCACAAGAGCATTATATTCATTTTCAGTGTGAGGTACTGAAAATATAGAATTAATTGTAGGCCATATTTTCTCAATATTTTCTAATTGTGTATTCATTTTGTTTTCCATTTTTCTTCGTCATATTCTTTGTGCGTTAGTACATAGCGAATATACAAACATTGCGTGTTGTAATGAATAGCAGCAATGAGCCTTATTTTATTGCCACCAATATTAAACACGGTCAAATTATCAACTTTATCTGCACTTGGGAAAATTTCTCTCAATTCAGAGAAGTTAGATATTTTACTTTTTTTAATAATCCGATACCAAGTATCTAAAGCACTTGAGGTATTAGGATGATTTTCAGAAAAGTCTAATATTCTTTTTCGTGTAATCACATGCATAGAAAGAACTATATCTCATATTGAGATTTTACACAAATATTAGAGAAGGACAAATTTTTGTTTTTAGTATAGACATAATGACTCCCCCAAGGCGCTAGCCTCCATTCTAGTGGGTTAATAAATGAAAAAATTGGACACCCACTCTTTTAGCTGTACACATAATCTACTGATTAATCTTTATAATTACTACTTATCATGATAAAAGGTGAAGATAAGCGTAATAAAAAGCCTGATAAAGTCTTGATTGTCCTTTTAATTCTTGCTTTTAATTCTTTGTACGTAATCGAAGCATGGCACCCCCCCAGGGCTAACGCATTAAAATTCTCCAAATAGAACTTTCTGGCGGAAGTCATCATTCCATGCGGTATTAAGCCGCTTCTGCTTAATACTCAGTTTTGAGGGTTCTGTTTTTAATAAGTTCATGCA
>Ga0209633_10004160_pt1 | contig 13087 bp, 12 predicted proteins | sample Cruoilmetagenom1_FD_187290 | JGI IMG/M metagenome (GOLD analysis project Ga0209633, IMG submission 187290) | Oil polluted marine microbial communities from Coal Oil Point, Santa Barbara, California, USA - Sample 1 (SPAdes) (version 2) | ecosystem: Environmental > Aquatic > Marine > Oil seeps ... | reverse complement strand
TTATTTATCGGCCTCAGCCCCCTTATTATTTCACGGCCTCAGCCGTCTTATTATGTACCGGCCTCAGCCGTCGTCTTATTTATCGGCCTCAGCCGTCATGGGACTCGGGCATTAATTCCTGCCAGCTATCTGACAGTCGCGTTTTTAAAGCTGCGCGGGCGCGGCGCAATAAACTCTCCAAAGCCTCCTCAGTGACATCCATAATTTGAGCGGTTTCCCGCTGGGTCATGTCCTGGAGGTGAAAGAGCGCCAATGCCAGTTTTTGCCTTTCCGGCAAATGATTGAGGGCGTCTTCCACGGTCCTGGTCATATATTGTTCGTTCAATTGCCTGTCCTGATCAGGTGCCATGGATCGCTCCGGCAGTTCGGTGCCAGTAAGCTCTCGCCGCTTTCTGAGTTGATCAAGACAAAGATTGCTGGCTACCCGGTAAAGCCAGGGGCGTGCACCCCGCGTATCAAGCTCCAGATCCGCTGCCTTTTGCCACAGCCTGAACATGACTTCCTGTGCGATGTCATCGGCTTCCGCCTGCCCCACCATTCGTCGCGCCAAGGTGAGAATGGAGGGCAGGTGACGCTCGATAAGAACAAGCATTGCTTTGTCACGACCGGCATTGCGACCGTCTGCGACAACGCTCAAGAGTTCTTTATCAGATGCATCAAAGTCAGAACTCATTGCTACAATCACTCTTAAAGCCATTCGAGCACTCTTAAAGCCGTTTGCAAGAAGGGCACCCCATTCCACCATAGGCTATCAATACTGCTGTCATCGGTCGGCGCGCCTGGTGACGCGCCGACCGTGATCTCTCGTCACCTATTTTCTGTGGTGAGAGCCACGATGCCTGCGTCCAGGCAATTCATCTTTGCTTATTTTGCCGTCTTCATTGAGATCGTTCCAGCTAAATCGTTCCATGGCCCGGGCACTAAATTCCTCTTTGGTGATCTGACCATCACTGTTTTTATCAAAACGGCGGGTGAGGCGGGTGGTCATGCGGGAAGTTCTTTTGGCTATGCGCTCGGCAATTCTTGCCTCAATTTCAGCCTTGTCGACGACGCCGTCCGAATTGGTATCGAATTTGGCAAAGCGTTTTTCGCGCATTGCGCTCACTTCTTCGCGTGATATGGAACCATCTCCATCGGCGTCTGCTTTGGCAAAAAATCCTCCACCGTGGCCTGCAAAACCGCCTCTGTGGCCCATACCAGACCTGTGATCAGGCCCACCAAATGCATAGGCTGCACTGATCCCGGTGGCGATAACGATACCGGTGGCCAATATAATTCGTGACTTGCTGAATGTTTTCATTTCAATTCCTGACTGTATTTAATCAATTTTGTTATTCTCAGCACCCATATATCGAAAACGGGACCAGCCATTAATATCCGTCGTTTTTTTGCAACAAAAGTTTGCCTGTTTGTGTTGCTAGCGTAGGATTGGCAAATCAGATATGGTTTTTTTGTGCATTTTCAGGAACGATTGATTGGCAGGAAATATGGATAAAACAGCGGATCAGGACAGCATCCATGCAGCATTATCAAGCCCCGGGGTCTTTCTCAGCCGGATGTTTGTTTTTCTGGTGCTGGCGTGCTTTCTCGGATCAATCCTTTATGCGCAGGCATTTAGGGCATTTATGGCAAATCCGGGGCTGAACGGTCTTATTTTGGGTGTTCTGCTTATTGGCGCACTTTATGCCTTCAGGCAGGTTTTCAGACTTTATCCTGAAATCAAGTGGATCAATAGTTACCGGGTGTCTGACCCGGGACTCGCCATGCAAAAGCGGCCGACACTTTTGGCGCCAATGGCAAATTTGATGGCCGGGCAACGCGGGCAGCTATCGATTTCTACGGGCTCGATGCGGTCGATCATGGACAGTATTGGCTCACGGCTTGACGAGGCGCGGGAGACGTCGCGTTATCTGGTCGGTCTACTTATCTTCCTCGGCCTTCTGGGCACGTTCTGGGGATTGCTGCAAACCATTACATCAATTGGTCAAACCATTGGATCGCTTAACACCGGCGCCAATAACATGGCTGCATTTGAAGAGTTAAAAAACGGTCTTGAGGCACCGCTCAAGGGCATGGGCACGGCTTTTTCATCGTCACTTTTCGGTTTGGCTGGATCGCTTATCCTCGGTTTCCTGGATCTGCAGGCGGGGCAGGCGCAAAACCGTTTTTATAATGAACTTGAAGAATGGCTTTCCGGCATTACCGAGCTCACGCCGGCCGGGTCGGGTAGTGACAATATGGCGGGACAATTACGCAATGCTCTGGCTGACCTGCAACGGACGGTTGTTGATCTTGGCGATCGGGTTGGAGGGTATGAAGGTGCGGAGGGGGGCGACGGTAAAGGAATAGCGGCCAAGGAACTTGCAATCGGGGTCGAAAAGCTGGTTAAGCAGATGCGTTCCGAGCAGAAAATCGTACGAGAGTGGATGGACGAACAGGCGTCGCAACAAGCTGATGTTGCCGCGGCACTTCGCGATGTTGCACAAAAGCTCGGAAATTAGGCAGGCTTTGGAAAGACCGGCGGTATCATGGCATATGTAAGAAACAAACGAGTGAGCTCCGGGGCGGATTACTGGCCCGGGTTTGTGGATGCGATGGCGACGATGCTGCTTGTCGTCACGTTTCTGCTGTCGCTCTTTATGCTTGCACAATATTTTGTTACCCTTGAGTCCAGCGGAAAAGATACGGCACTTGAGCGCCTCAACCGGCAAATATTGCAATTGACGCAATTGTTGTCGCTTGAAAAGGGGTCGAACAAATCGATTCAGGATGAGCTCGCCTCGCTTACATCTTCGCTGGCCGATCTTACCAATGAAAACACGCGGCTTCAGGGGCTTGTTGATCTTGGGGCGAGCAATGCTGCGGGCGCGGGCGCGGCGCAGGCAAAGCTTAGCGATGATTTGGCGGGTGAGAAAAAGATCTCGTCTGAAGCTCTGGCGCAGGTTGAAATTCTTAATCAGCAGCTTTTGGCGCTGCGGCGTCAGATTGGCGCTCTGGAGCGGGCATTACAGGCATCTGAATCACAAGACAGCGAAAGCCAGAAAAAAATTGCCGATCTTGGCAAACGCCTGAATGTTGCGCTTGCGCGCAAGGTCGAGGAACTCTCCCGGTACCGGTCTAACTTTTTTGGTCGCTTGCGCAAGCTCCTTGCCAGCCGCAAGGATGTGCGTGTTGTGGGTGACCGTTTTGTATTTCAGGCGGAAGTGCTTTTTCCAAGTGGTTCTGCGCAAATGAACCCGCAAGGCCTAGCAACGCTGGTGCCATTGGCGAGCGCCATCAAAACCCTGGAAGGCCAGATACCAGATGAGATCGAGTGGGTATTACGAGTTGATGGGCATACGGATGTCCGCCCTATCAGTACGGCTGAATTCCCTAGCAACTGGGAATTGTCATCAGCGCGGGCGCTCTCGGTGGTGCGCTTCCTTATTACGCGCGGGGTGAAGCCCAAGCATTTGGTGGCTGCAGGCTTTGGTCAATTTCAACCACTTGACCGGAAGAACACAGAGGCAGCACTTAGGCGCAATCGCCGGATTGAGCTGAAGCTCACAACGCGGTAGAGCATCTTATTGTGACCCGACCGAATCGCGGGTTCACTTTCTGGATGATTGTGCTCTCTTTTTTAGATTTGCCGCGCTGCCACTAGTGGCTAGCGCTTGGCCACCTACTCCCGCTCTGTTTTGCCTCACGCCAAATGGGCATTCGCCCATGGCTCCGGCAGGGCGGCGCTCGCGCCGGGGTGCCTTGCACCCTTGTCGCAACAAAAAGCCGTTGCCGGCTATTTTTTGTCGCTCCTCCCGTGCCACCCACTCCCCCTCTGTTTTGCCTCACGCCAAATGGGCATTCGCCCTGCCGTCATCCCGGACTTGATCCGGAATCCAGGTCCGGTTGGGAAAGGCACGGGCATGAAATTTTTGCTCCGCGTTATGGCAACTATTCAAAAGCCAATTATTGTCCGGGTGTGCATTGATTGCAGTGTTACATATTAATTCGCCTGATCTGGGCCCCGTTTTTCAACGGGGTGACGTTGAGGGTGTGGATTGGTTACACCGCACCGCAGATGGTCCATCTGGATGGGTGTTCTTTTCTAGAGTTGCCGCGCCACAGCGCTAAGCCGCCCACTCCCGCCACCCCGAACCACCCGTGGTATTCTCCTTAAGGGTGTTCGGGGTGGCGGGAGTGTACTCTTTTCTAGTGTTGCTGGACTGGCGGGCTCAGGCACCGAACTGGAGCTCGGCAAGTTCGCTATATACGCCGGCGGTTTCTTTGAGCGCTTCATGGGTTCCCTCTTCGATAATCTCACCCTCGGAGATAACCAAAATGCGGTCCGCCTGTTTAACCGTGGAGAGCCTGTGGGCGATGATCAGCGTGGTGCGTCCTTCCATGGCGTGTTCAAGCGCTTCCTGGACCTTCTTTTCACTATCAGCGTCAAGGGCGCTTGTGGCTTCATCGAGGAGCAATATGGGGGCTTCGCGCAAGATCGCACGGGCGATGGCAATGCGTTGCCTTTGGCCGCCTGACAGATTAACCCCGCGCTCACCGAGCTCGGCTGAATAGCCACCCGGTATGTCCATAATAAAATCGTGTGCGAGAGCTGCTTTGGCTGCCGCCTCAACATCAGCGCGGGAAATATTGTCTGATCCGTACCGGATGTTTTCGATTACGGTGTCGGCGAAGAGATTGATCTCCTGAGGCACAACAGCGATACGGTTTCGTAATGCGTGGAGACTTGCCTTGTTTACGGGGACACCATCGATTTCGATGTGGCCAGTTGTGGGATCATAAAACCGCAGGAGTAGATTGAAAATAGTGCTTTTTCCAGCACCTGATGGCCCCACGATGGCGACCACCTCGCCGGGCTTTATAGTAAAGCTCACATCATCAAGCGCCTTTTGATCGGGGCGTGTTGGATAGTTGAAAGAGACTCCCTCAAATTTGATCTCGCCTTTATTGGCTGCGTCAAAGCTCTGCGGATTGGAAGGTGACTTCACTGCCGTCTTTGCATTGAGCAACTCGTTCAGGCGTTCGGCAGATCCGGCGGCCTGTTGAATTTCGCCCCAGACTTCCGAGAGCTGGCCAAGGGAGCTTGCAGCAAAAACTGCATAAAGGACGAACTGCCCGAGGCGTCCCTGGCTCATGGCGCCTGAAAGGACTTCGCCTGAACCAAACCAGAGGACGCCGACGACGCTGGCAAATATTAGGAAAATGGCAATTGCGGTCAGGCCGGCGCGCGCACTGGTTCTCTGACTTGCGGCATCAAACGAACGCTCGACGGCGTCATCAAAGCGGCTGACAACTTTTTTCTCATGGGTGAAAGCCTGCAGGGTGCGCACGGATGCGAGGTTCTCGGAGGCATAGGCAGATGCTTCGGCGAGCGTATCCTGGGCTTTGCGCGACAAGGAGCGCACATAGCGGCCATAGGCAAAGAGCGGCAATATGATCACCGGGATGGTGAGCAGGACGAGCATCGACAATTTAAGACTGGTGACGAACATCATCGTCAATGCGCCAAAAAAGAGAACCAGATTTCTAAGGGCGACGGATGCACCGGCCCCGATGGTTGACTTGATCTGGGTTGTATCTGCTGTCAGGCGTGACATTACTTCACCCGAATGGGTTTGTTCATAAAATGCCGGGCTCAAACTGGTGAGGTGGGAAAAAACGTCGGAACGCAGATCGGCAACAATACGCTCGCCCAACCAGGTAACGAGGTAGAAGCGGGCAGCACTTGAGACGGCCAAAACGCCGCCTACAACAATCATCATGCCGAAATATTTGTCAATGAAGCCACTGTTTTCGTTTGAAAAGCCGAAATCGATCATCCGGCGCACGCCCATGGGAACGGCAAGGGTTGCCGCAGCTGCTACGATGAGCGCGATGAGTGCGGCAATCACCATGTTTCTATGCTTGATAATATAGGGCATTAGGGCGCGCAATGGCTTGAGCTTGTCGCGAGGCGACTCAGACCCTTTAGCGTCGGAGTTATGCCCTAAACTTCGCTCGTTATCGGGTTTGCGGCCGTCCAGGTGATTGGAAGTTCTGCTCATCTTTTTGTAATGCTTTGTGAAATTTGGTCCATGAATTGGGCAACATGCCCGATATCGGGACGCAATTGCAAGCCAACAATGACAATGCCGATGCAGATGCCGGTTGGTGGGTTGTTTAATCAGGTATGATCATGTATAAGGCGTGCAGATTTCACCACAATCATTGCGCTGCGAATCCGTGCTGTACCGGCCGGAGCAGCGGATTTTTTTGATGACACAGGTAGAGTTAGAGGACGTGAGAGCGATGAAGAAAGACGAAGGACTACACCCCGAATATCACAAGATTACTGTTGTGATGACGGATGGTTCAGAATTTGAAACCTTTTCCACTTACGGTGCGGAAGGTGACAAGCTGACACTTGATATTGACCCGAAGACACATCCTGCATGGACGGGTGGTGGACATCACCTGACTGACCGTGGCGGTCGTCTGTCACGCTTTAAGAAAAAATTCGACGGGATGTTCTGATACGGCGCATTTAGCGAGCCGGGGGTTAAAAACCTTATCAAGTTCAGGCGCACCAGAATTAAAAATAAAAAGCCACCTTCGAGAATTTCGGAGGTGGCTTTTTGTTGTGTCGTTTTATCTTAAGCAGAGCTTATTGCCGGGCTGTTCCGAAGGCGGCTTCAAGAGCGGCCATTTGTGTGCTCAACGGATTTTCACGCGGGCTATCGATATCAAAGCCGGCACTCAGGAGATGGCTATCAAGTTTGGCAATCTTGTCATAAAGCTCTTCGGTTGCCTGGATCAAAATGCGCAAACCTTTGGGCAGATCCGCGAAATTCTCAATATGATCTGCACGCGAGACGGCGTTGAATTTAATCTTTTTGCGCTTTTCTTCGACATCTTCCGGCGTCAGTTTATTTTCGGCAATGCCGCGATAAACAACAAGCCAGGACGCCAACTGCATGAGCTGTGTGGTCAGGCGCATACTCTCGGTTGAATAGGTAAGGGCGATATGCTCGCTTAAGGCGCGCGCCTGCATGCGTCCTTCACCCTCTAAATATTCGGAAGTTTCCTCGATTAATTCCATACCTTCCCGGAATAAATTCAGAAAGGTCTCGGATGCTGCGTATTTTTTCGAGAAAGAAACTGCGGAAAGCGGTCCAGCCACCGACTTTTCCTGTTTTAAAACATTACTCATATACAAAAACTCACTTATACAAATCAGCCCCACTTTATAGGTGCAAATCGGGTTGCACCAAAGCGTTTTAACAACTCATGATAAATGCCTTAAGGTTAATAATTCCTTAAATCTCAAAACACGCACCTTATTAAGGCGGTTTAGCACATATCAGGTTGATTGATCCAAAAAAAATGAGCCGCTTAAAAAAGCGGCTCAGGAGTTTAACAGGGAGGCGTCAAACAAAGTGGCAGGAGCCACTCAGTCTCCAGATGACTGGATGAGTTTTAAGGTAAAGCAAGAGCCCTAATATTGTGTTAACGGCGAAGTTAAACCGCCTCATCATTGTATCAACGTGTAACAAAACAATGATGTATCCCGGTTGGGCGGCAACCCGGCCCACCATTTTGAAACAACCAACCGGCTCAGATTGATCTGCGGCTTAACTTTTAAAGACGTCATGCGCTGTAGTTTGGCTTGACTGCTTTGCCTTGATTTCAGCCTCAATGCGTTTGGTCTCATCTTGGAGTGCAGTAATGCGATCCTGCAATTCTTTTATTGAGAGATTGGACAGATCATCGCCTACAGCAATTTCTGTTTTCTTTTTCGGCTCGAGATCATCCCAATCCATTGCGCTTACCTCTTAAAAATTGTTATTGGGCCATGGACATTAATTTAGGTAGGGTGTCGCATTTTTCAAATGCGGGGCGGGAATAATCTCGAGGATGATCTTATGACTGATATTCCGACAATGATGCGGGCTGTTCATTTTGATGGGCATGGTGGGCCGGAGGTGCTGCTCATCAAGGATACGCCTGTACCTGATGTGCAACCGGGACATGTGCTTATCAAGGTTGAGGCCTTTGGCATTAACCGCCCGGACATCTTACAGCGTCTCGGGCTTTACCCTTCACCTCCGGGGCACTCAGAACTGCCTGGGCTTGAGGTCTCTGGTGAAATTGTCCGGTTGGGTGATGGCTGCCAGCGCTACGCCTTGGGCGATAAAGTCATGGCGCTTGTGAACGGCGGGGGCTACGCGGAATATGTTGAGGTGGATGAACGCACTGTGCTGCCCATCCCCTCCTCACTCTCCATGGTGGAGGCCGCGGCGGTGCCGGAAACCACTTTCACGGTCTGGCACAATGTCTTTGAGCGGGGTCAGCTAAAATCAGGCGAATGGCTGCTCATTCATGGCGGCACCAGCGGGATTGGCACGACTGCTATTCAGATGGCACGAGCCTTTGGGAGCCATGTTATCGCGACTGCGGGATCGCAGGAAAAATGCGATGCCGCTCTCAAACTTGGGGCCGACGTGGCCGTGAATTATAATGAGGAAGACTTTGTCAGCGCTGTCAAAACCGCGACAGAGGGGCGTGGTGCCGACGTCATTCTCGATATGGTAGGGGGCGAATATATAGCCAAGAACATCAAATGCTGTGCCCAGGACGGCCGGATCGTGCAAATCGCCTTTCTGCAAGGATCGAAGGTTGAGCTAGACCTGATGAATGTGATGCTCAAACGGCTGACCATAACGGGCTCGACTTTGCGCCCGCGAACGCCTGAGATAAAAGGTCAAATGGCAATGGCACTTGAGGATAAAGTCTGGCCATTGATTGAAGCAGGGAAGGTCCGCCCGATCATCTACAAGACATTTCCATTTGATAAAGTTGAAGATGCGCACCGGCTGATGGAAACCAGCCAGCATATTGGCAAGATCGTGCTGGAAATTTAAGTCTGTGGCGTTTTCCGCTTGACTGGCACAGGCTCGATGGCTGTCAGTTCACGGCAAATGTCATCCATGGCAACCGGCCAGTAGCCGCAAACCTCATCATCTGTAGTCGCAACAGAAATCGCGTCGCTATAGAGAGTACCGTCATGAAAAAAATAATTTACGGTGGTTTTGAACATACCAACCTTTTCGCTTTCGGGCGTTCGCAATACGCTGCGGGCGGTTGATTTCACACAGGATATCTCGTGGTTTTTGATGGCGCGCTGCAATTCACGGTCATCGAGCATTTCGCTTAATACGCCGTTTGCTATTAATATCAGATCCTTGCCGAGCCAGTCGCTTATTGAAGGGCGTTTTTCAAGGGCAGGCGGTGACAGAGCCTGCAGGTTCAAATTGCTCGTTCTTGTAAGTGCGCGGGGTGCCGGGCAATTGGTTATGGCGCCGACCAGGTTTTGCATCAGCTCTGATGGGAGCTTCCAGCCCATATCGCGGAGACGTTTTTGCTGAGTAATGCTAGGATTATCGTCACCGCGTTCCCAGCGCGAAATGGTACGTTGGGAAACGCCGATTGTCTCAGCCAGTTGTGCCTGGCTTAAGCCATGTCGCTGCCGGTGGCTTTTTATTTTTGTTGGCCAGCTCATATCCATATTCACACTCCCCGTTTGTCAGTCATCAATAGACGTTGTCTGATGATGTCACATAATTTACAAAAATGTTGATCACAGGGCAACGTGATATTTGCCTTGTTATCTTCATGGACCGAGCGGAGGCTGCATCCTTTAGCTCTCAGCCCCCATGTGATATAGCGGGGAAGTTGGTGGTCTGGAAACAGACCACCAACTTTTTTTTTGCTCTCGCATTTTTGTGACCCGACCCACTCGAGCAGCTTCGATTTAGTCAAGGTCACTCAACTGCTCTATCTTTTTTATTTAACGCACTTTTTAGCGGAAAACCGGTTTCCACTTTTCCGAAAGTGCTCTAGCGGGCGCGATCTCCCCCGCCCCTGACCACCCGATGGAGTATCCCTATGGGTAATCGGGGCGTGAGTGATCGTGCTTCAAATTGAACCGGATGGAGTCTTGAACCTCTGGTTTACAAAGTGTCCTGCATAATTCCCTACCACTTCAATCCGGTCTGGGCGGCGATGGGCGGATGGGGGGAGTTCTCGAATATCTCGGCGAGATGTTTGCCGTCCAGGGGCCGAGAGCGATCAACATGGACGCCTGAGGGAACAAAAAGGCTGTCGATATCTGCGTTTGCCGCGCCCAGCATATCGGTATTTATTCCATCCCCAATGGCCAATATCCGGTTGCGTGCGATGTCTTCTCCGCGAACATTTTTCATCATCTCAAAGGCGATGTCATAAATGGGCAAATGCGGCTTGCCCGCATAGACCACCTCGCCACCGAGTGCGCTATAGGCTTCGGCCAGACCGCCAGCGCAATAGATCACATCATTGCCGCGCTCGGCTTTTATATCGGGGTTGGCGCAAATCATTTTTAGCCTGCGTGACTTAAACAAGCGGTAGTGATCATGATAATCATCAGGCGTTTCGGTGGTGTCATCAAAGAGGCCTGTGTTGACGACAATGTCGGCCTTGTCCATGTCCGTGAATTCAAGATCCAATCCGTCGAATACTGGCCGGTCACGCTCTGGCCCGAGATGATAGACCTTCTTGCTCGCAGCCGTTTTCAGCCATTCCCTGATCAGGATACGTGTCACGTCGCCCGATGTAATTACATCGTCCCAGGCATTGTCCGGCACACCAAGGGCCGTGTATTGCTCGATGACACCGGGCTTTGGACGGGGGGAATTGGTGATCAGCACAACCACGCCGCCGTGGCGACGAAATTTTACAGCCGCGTCGCAGGCATCCTCGAAAATGCGGACGCCGTTATGCAGAACGCCCCATATATCGCAAAGCCAAGCATCATAGTTGCCGCTTAGCGGTGCTATGGAAGGAATGAGCGGAATAGGTGTATTTTTGGCAGTGTTCGCCATGCTTTAGGCCCTCAAATCTGTGTGGATGATTTTGAGAGCATGCTTATTTCATGCAGCGTCTTCGAGCAACTCTCTTTTGACGGGGCGTGGTTTTGAGAAAACATAGCCCTGGCCGTATTTGGCACCAAACCCGATTGCGCGTTCGAGATCTTCGCTCGTTTCGAGTTTTTCGACAATAAGGTCAACGCCTGCCAATGTGGCTTCGCTCAGGATCTCGGCTGGCATAAGGGCGTCGTCGCCTGATCCCAATTTATCCAGGAAGAAGGCCGCATCGACTTTAATGAAGGAAAATATCCGGTTTTTGAGCGCATCCATGAATATGCCGGCGTCGGTCAGATGATCAAGGGAGAGACGCACGCCAAGATCACGCAGGTCTTCAAGCCTATCCCTGTCGCTCGGTGTGAGAGCGAGATAGGCTTGCTCGCTCAATTCAATGACCAGGCGGTTGGCGCTTATGGGGTCATCTGCCAGGGCGATCATAAGTGCTCCCATTACTTCGTCATCGCTCAGGGAGAATATGGAGAGATTGCAAAACATCGTGCCCGGCGCACCTGTCGTCTGAAGCTTGCGCAATACACCCAAGGTGCGGTTAAGCGTGGCGTCATCTATGGCGGGCATTTGGCCTGCACGTTCCGCCTCGTCCACAAATTCAGAAGGAGTGAGCAACTCCCCCTGGCTGTTTTGTAGATGGGTCAGGACTTCGAAGCTTTCTGCCTTGCGGTTGGTCAGACCAAGAATTGGCTGGAGATAGAGCTGGGCCTGATTTGAACGAATTGCATCTTTTATAAGGTTCTGCAGACCGAGTTCATCCGTATTATCGGGCTCTTTGGCAGCCTCTGTCGCGGGGGCAATTTCACCATGAGCTTGAGGCTGGACCTCTGGTTCCGGATCTGCCTCAACCGCAACTTCAAGCTCGGTTACAGGTTCTGCCGGCTCAACCTTTGACGCGGAGTTAAGCTCTGGCTCTGGCTCTGGCTCCGGCGTATGAATAATGGCAGGTTGAGCTTGTGTGGTGGCTTTCAATTCTTCTTCAAGGGCGCAGGTGGCGGCTTCCAGATCACGGGTGATGCTGTCGATGGAAAGTGTGCCAATTTCCGGCCGTATGGAATTTAACTCTTCGGCGATCTGATCGATCATGGTGTCTGTCGTATCAGTGCTGACTGGGTTGACTGGGTTGACTGGGTTGACTGGACTGCCTGTGTTCTCTGTGCTCTCTGTGTTCTCTTTATTCTCTGTAATTTTGGCTCTATTCTCGAGATTTTCCGGCTCATCGCGCGGCAATTCCTGCTGCACGGGTAGCGGGGTCTTGGGCATTTCTGCGGCATTGAAGGGCGGCAATTGGCGCCTGAGCGCGCGGGCGATCAAATCAGATGTCATTTCGCCTGTTGGTTGAAGGAGCTCCAGAGAGGCGGGATTAATTGGCGGCACTGTTGGGGATGGTGACACTGTTGCGGACGCTGTTTTTGCGCCTTGATTTCCTGCTGGTGTCTTGTCAGCAACAGGTGCGCGCGCAGGAGAACGTGGAGATGCGCTCTGAAATACAACCTTTTGGGGTGCCGCTGCGGGCATGCTTGCAGGCGCTGCTGTTGTCGAGAGTGTGCCAGAATTGGCGTGCGGGATCAAAGCACCGAGGCGTGCGCTCCTGGTTGCGGTATCCAGGAGCTTGTGCACGGAGCGGAAAGCAATAAAGGCGAGAATTGCTGCGCCCAGCGCTATGGGCACCGAAAATTTCTGTTCAGTGTATAAAGCAAGTCCGATGACGCTCGCCACCAGGGCCATGGCTATTTGCATGAAGATATTGCCGATGGAACTTCTCCTCTTTGGAAAACGAGCCTCTTTTGGATTTCCCGCACCTTGTTTGTCTAAATCCTGTCTACCCGCGTTTTTCTCGACCATATCAACCTGTTCCCGCCAGATGTTCAAATCCAAGGCTCTTCCAAGCATTCTGGAAAATGATGCGCGCACGCACGCGTGTGTGTATGTGATTCGCTTTTTTATGATGCTCAACGTTTAAGCCGGGATAGGCAACTCGCGCAGCCGCGCAATCCACGGCGAATAACTCGTTTCCCGAACTTGACCAAAAACTGTGGTTGAGATCACACAGTTTGATAACTATCGCGAGAAATCATCTATTTTTAAGGGGTTTAGGTCACTATAGTCATTTCAGGTGCGCTGATTGGTGGCGTGGC
>Ga0209633_10004159_pt1 | contig 13090 bp, 14 predicted proteins | sample Cruoilmetagenom1_FD_187290 | JGI IMG/M metagenome (GOLD analysis project Ga0209633, IMG submission 187290) | Oil polluted marine microbial communities from Coal Oil Point, Santa Barbara, California, USA - Sample 1 (SPAdes) (version 2) | ecosystem: Environmental > Aquatic > Marine > Oil seeps ... | reverse complement strand
TAAAATCAGTAGTTACATACTATGAAACTGGTAATTATACTTTATTTAAAAAGTATTTTATTAATAGTTATAAAAAAGTAATTGATATGATTGTTGAGATAGAACAATCAAGAGAAAATGAAAGCAACTTTAGAAAATAATTGAGCTTTGAAGTAGAATAAAGAAATAAAGGTATATATACCACCCCAATATGTCAAGACAACTTTTTATAAAATCTAATTCTTCGTGGTTTATTAAACTCATATGTAATGAAATGTGGTCTATTTAGGAAATATTAATTTATAAGGGAATATAATAATCCTTATATTTAAATAAAGAGGATTATATTCTATGAATAAAAAAGTTTTAGTAGTTGATGATAGTTCAACAATGAGAAAAATTATTAAGAATGTTTTAATTGAACTCAATATTGAATCAGAATATATTTCAGAGGCTGTTAATGGTGAAGAAGCTTTTGAAAAAATTAAAACAGAAGATTTTGATATTGTTTTAACAGATTGGAATATGCCTAAGATGAATGGGTTAGATTTAGTTAAAAATATTAGACACTTCCCAAAAAGTGCCAAAACTCCTATTATTATGATAACAACAGAGGGGTGTAGAGATGAAGTTATTGATGCGTTAAAATGTGGTGTAAATAACTATATTGTAAAACCTTTTAATGGAGAGGTTTTGCGGAATAAACTTCTACCAATATTAGAAAAACTATAAGTTATTGCTTATATTTTTTTTCTAATTTTAAAGTAAGTAGTGCTAAAAGCAGCACCACTATTGTAATAAGGCTAAAAGAGAATATCTCATTTTGTAGATTTTCCACTGTAACCCTTTTGTATTAATTCACAGTACTCTTTTGCATGGTAGCTAATAATAATATCTGCACCTGCTCTTTTAAATCCTATTAAAGTTTCTACCATAACTCTTTCATAATCAATTAATCCAGCAGCTCCTGCATTTTTTAGCATAGCATATTCTCCACTAACATTATAAATAGCCAATGGTAAGTTTGAATTATTTCTAATATCTCTTACAACATCAAGGTAAGCAAGAGCTGGTTTTACCATTAAAATATCAGCACCTTGTTTCTCATCTTCTAGAGATTCTTCAAGTGCTTCAAGTCTATTTGCTGGATCCATTTGATACATTTTTCTATCTCCATGAGATGGAGTTGATTCTGCCACATCTCGAAATGGTCCATAATAACCACTTGCAAACTTTGTACTATATGCCATGATTGGGAGATTTTCATACCCATTTTGATCAAGTGCTTTTCGTAAAGTTTCAATAACTCCATCCATCATACCACTTGGAGCTATCATATCAGCACCAGCTTTAGCATGTATTATTACTTGTTGTGCAGAGAGTTCTAGTGTTGCATCGTTATCAACTGTTGAATCTTCGTTGAGAATTCCACAATGACCATGATCCGTATATTCACAAAAACAAAGGTCTGTCACTATAAACATATCTGGGTACTCTTTTTTAATAGCTTGTATAGTACGACTTATAATGCTTTGTTCACATAAACATTCGCTTCCTACACTATCTTTTACATCAGGAATACCAAATAAAATAACACTCTTAAGCCCAAGAGTTCTAATGTATCCACACTCTTTTACTATCTCATCAATCGACATTTGAAATACACCTGGCATAGATGATACTTCATCTTTAATTCCTTCCCCTTCTCGTACAAAAAGTGGATAGATAAAATCGTCACTACTAAGGGTAGTTTCTTTCACTAAATTTCTTAAATTTTCATTAATTCTTAATCTTCTAAATCTTTTAAACATCTCAATAAACCTTATATTATATTTTTTTAAATTGTAACAAAGTGATACTTATAGTAATGTTTAAGGCTAAAGAATTACTGTAAAACATGCACCCTCATTTTTGTTTTCAACTATAATTGAAGCACGATGTTCTTCAATGATTTTTTTTGCGAAAGTTGAGTAAATAATATATTTTGTGCAAATGAGTATATTGATAAAAAAAGTAAAAGATATATTTTAGACATACACTCCCTTAACAGTTTAATTTATGTTTAGAGGTTAAACAAATTATTTATATATTTTAGGTATCATACTCACTTTACAATAAATATACAATATTAGAATATAGGAATTAAGATTTTATGAATATAGAAGTTTCAAGTGTTGCACAGTTACCCACAAAACATGGAGATTTTTTAATACAATCTTTTAAGGAAGGTATTAAAGAGCATCTTGTAATATTTACAAAAGAGCTAGAAGCTATACCTACTGTTAGAATACATAGTGAATGTTTGACAGGAGATGCAATAGGAAGTATTAAGTGTGACTGTCAGGCACAATTGAATTATGCACTTGATTTTGTAGCTGCAAATGGTGGTATGGTTATATATCTTCGACAAGAGGGACGAAATATAGGATTACTTAATAAAGTAAATGCCTATTCTTTACAAGATAAAGGTTTTGATACAGTTGAAGCAAACCATCAATTAGGTTTTGCCTCAGATCAAAGAACTTATGAAATTGTTGATTTTATTTTTGACTATTACAAAATAGATAAAATTAAATTAATGACAAATAATCCTGCAAAACTCAAGGGTATAAAAGTTGATATAGTAGGTAGAGTTCCTGTACAAGTAGGAGAGACACTTCAAAATAAAGAGTATCTTAAAACAAAAAAAGAAAAGATGGATCATCTTTTTATTTAGGTAAAATAAAGTGTTAAAAAATAAATGTGAAGATATTGGATTAGAATTTGATAATTTGTTTTATGAACGATGTGAAAAATTTATAACTTTATTACAACAATGGGGTGCAGTACATAGCCTCTCTGCTCAGTTAAAAAAAGAGGAGATAGAGGATAATATTATTGATAGTATCTATCCTGTGAAGTTTTTAAACTCTTTTGAGACATTAGCTGATATAGGGACAGGTGCTGGGTATCCAGGTATGTTACTTGCAATCGCATATCCAGAAAAAAAAGTATCTTTAATAGAACCAAGAGCAAAAAGAGTAGCATTTTTGAATTTTGTAAAAAGTGCTTTAAAGTTTGAAAATGTTGAAGTGGTGCAAAATAGAGTTGAAAATTTATCACCACAAAGTTTTGATCTTATTACAAGTAGGGCAGTTACTAATACTACATTACTCATGAGTATTACAAATAATATCAGCTCAACAGATACGGAATACCTTTTTTATAAAGGTAGCATTTGTGAAGATGAGATAAAAGATGCTAAAATAAAGAATTATGAAATTATTCAAAGTGGTGAATATAGAAATTATTTATATATAAAAAGAAAAGGGTTATTTGATGATATTTAAGATTTTGGCTGTATTAGCCGTATTATTTTTAGTTTATATTGTATTTTTTAAGAAAAATAGAGAAGAGAGCTTAAAAAATAAAAGAGATGACAAATATAAAGAGATTAGTGATACTCTTGAAGAGTGTCCTACATGTGGTACTTTTGTCGCTAAAGATGAAGCAATACTAAGTAATGGAAAGTATTTTTGTAGTCGTGAGTGTTTAAAATGATTTTAATAGGTGATTCTAATATAGAATATGAAAATATAGAAAAAATAGCTTCTATTGAAGATATAAAAAAATCAGCCCCCAATGGAACAGTAATTTTTGATTTTGATTTTGATTTATTAAAATATACAAATATAAATGATATAAATAGTGCAGTAACAGTGCATAGTATAAAAGAAGCTATATATGCAAGTAAATTAAATGCAAAATATATTATTCCAAGAATAAATATATTAGTTCAAGTGCAAAAAATAGCTGATAACTATATGTTTGATAGTAAGATTTTAGCGGTTATAGAAAATAGTGAAGAGATAGAAAAGATAGCATTTGATGAGATAGATGGGGTTATATATAAAAATATTTTATAGAATAATATTATTTATTATCCATTCTTAAGGTGTTATTTAGTAGTATGAAATACTTTATAATTTTAAATGAGGGTTATTTATGCAATTCAAACACTTAACACTACTTATTGCTATATTTATCATATTTATTGGGTGTGATGATAAAAAATCTACATCTGAAGAAAACTTAAAACCTTACATTGGACAATCTATAATGGTTATAGTTCCAACGTTACATGCAGGACTCATTCGTGGTCCTATTGTAGAAGAAGCTAAAATATTTGAAGAACAAACTGGTGCAAAAGTACGAGTTGTTACTCCAAACTGGAATGAAACTATTAAAAAAACAAAACAGTCTCTTACTGATCCAAATTTAAATTATGATATTTTTGTTGTTATTACTATGTGGAATGGTATGCTCCTTGGTGGTGATCATATTGCAGAAGTACCAAAGTGGGTAAAAGATAAAATTGATTGGGAAGATGTTCTCCCTATTTATAAAAACTCAGTACTTTCACATAATGGTAAAGCTTATGGACTCCCTTATGATGGGGATTGTATCAATTTATATTATAGAAAAGATATTTTAGAAAACAAACAATACCAAGAGAAATTTAAAAAAGAATATGGATATGATTTAGATATTCCCAAAACTTGGGATGAATATAAAAAAGTCGCTAAGTTTTTTAATAATTGTGATTGGGATGGAGATGGAAAACCTGAATATGGAAATGTAGGGTTACGAAAAAAAGGGGATATTGCAATGTTGCAATTTTTTGCTACAGCTGCCGCATATGCAAAATACCCCAACGACAAAGCATATTTTTTTGATCCAAATACTTTAAAACCAAGAATTAATAATGAAGCTTTTGTAAAAGCATTAGAAGATTATATAGAATTAGTTGATTATGCGCCACAAGGTGCAGTAAACTTTGCAGGGCATGATGTGAGAAATAATTTTGTTAGGGGTGAAGTGTTTATGGCGATTGATTGGGCTGACCTTGGGATATATGCAGCTGAAAATCCAATATCTACTATAAGTAGTGATCAGGTTGGTTATGGGCAAATTCCAGGTTCAAATAGAGTTTTTAATCCCAAAACAAAAGTTTGGGAAAATCGGTACAATCAAGTTTCATCAATTAGTGGTAATTGGAGTTTATTTGTTAATAAAGATTCAAAAAATAAAAAATTAGCTTTTGAGTTTGCCTCCCATATGGCTTCAAAAGAGCTTTCAGCAAAACTTGTAGCAACAAGTGGAAATGCTGTTAATCCATCAAGGTTTTCACATTTTGAAAATGCTGCATCATGGACTCAAAGTGGATTTACTGAAAATTCTGCGAGAAGATATTTAGATGAAATTTCAAAGTCACTTACAAATAAAAATGTTGTATATGATATCACATTGCCGGGTGCCGGAGAGTACTATCAAGCATTAGATGAGTCTGTTTATAAAGCTTTAAAAGGTGTGTTAACTCCTCAAGAAGCTCTTAATGAAGCAGCAAAAAAATGGGATACTATTACTGATAAGATAGGAAGAGAATCGCAAATAAAATATTATAAATTAAGTTTAAAATAAAATGAATAGCTATAGTATTCGTCAAATATCAATTTTTGGATTTGTAGTTGTTCTTTTTACTACATTATTAAGTAGTGGATTTGTTTTCTACTATATTAAAACTATAGAAGATTTATATAAAAAAAATGAAAAAAACAACATGATTTATAACAATATGTTTGACTTTAAATATAATACTGAAAAATTATTAACAACGACAAACTTAACTCTTCAAAAAACATTATGGATAGATTCTCATGATAAAGTTCAAAAAATATTAAAAAAAGAGTTACAACTCCCAAATATAAAGACCTTTCGTACAATTATTGATAAAGAATTTGCAAAAATAAGAAAAAAGTTAGATCATAAGCAGTTTGAAGCTACAAATACCATGGAAAAATCGATTCTTAGAAGGTTAGGGGAGGGGTTGAATTCAAATAAGAACAGTGATTATTATTTGCTAATAACAGATTTAAAGAACTCTATTGATTATATCACTCAATATGAGGAGTTTTTGTTAGATGAAGTACATGATATAAAATTAGAACAACAAAAACATATTTTTAGACAAATAAAACAAACCGAGTATACATTTATTTTTACAATTGTATTGATTTTAATAATTTCAGTTATTTTATCTTATTTTGTTTTACGATTAACTACAAAAATTGAAAAAGAGTTATTGATAACAAAAAATGAGTTAAAAGATACACTCGATGAAACAAAGACTATTCTTAATGCATCTATGGAATCAATAATAATAACAAAAAATGATCAATGTATAGATGTCAATGATGAAACACTAAGGAAGTTTGGTTATAAATTAAAAAATGAACTTATTGGTAAACCTATAACAGTTTTTATTGCTGATGAATCATTGGAAATTGTATCCCTTAGAAAATCCAATAATGATAGTGAACCCTATGAGGCAAATTGTATATCAAAAGAAAAAAACATATTCCCAACTTTTATAAAAGCTTATAATTATACAAATAAAAAAGGGGAAATTATTGGGGTCTCTGCAATAGTTGATTTAACTGAGATCAAATCAAGAGATGAGATGTTATTTCAACAATCAAAGATGGCTGCACTAGGTGAGATGTTGGAAAATATAGCACATCAATGGAGACAACCACTTTCAGTTATAACAGCATCTGCAACAGGAATAGAGGTAAAAAAACAGTTTGGAATTTCAGATGAAGAGTCAGAGATAAAATCATTGTCTTTGATTGTTAAGTCAGCACAACATCTTTCCGAAACAATTAATGATTTTAGAAACTTTTTTAAACCAAATATTGAAAAAAAACTTTTTAAAGCTTCAAGTGTTATAGAGAAATCATTGGAACTTTTATCTTCAAAATTTAAAAATAGAAATATTCAAATTATTAAAGATATAGGTGATGTTGAGATTATAGGTTATGAAAATGAGATGATGCAAGCTTTTATGAATATTCTCAATAATGCCAATGATGCTTTAGAGGAGATTAATGTTGAGAAAAGAATGATCTTTATATCAGCTAAAAAAAATAAACAAAATATAATTATCAATATAAAAGATAATGCAGGTGGAATAAAAAAAGATATAATAACACATATTTTTGAGGGTCATTTTACAACAAAAGGTGATAAAGATGGTACAGGGATAGGTCTGTATATGACAAAAATGATTGTTGAAAAAATAAATGGAAATATTATCGCAAAAACAGAAAAATACCAATATGAGAATAGAGAATACAAAGGAGCTTCTTTTTATATAATTATATAAAGTTAAATCCTTTTCTTCTCTCATAGCATACAAAGTAAAATTTCAGTATAATCCCACCTATTACAATCAAAAGAGATATTAATGAAAGAGATATTAGACATTATAGTTTGGGTTGCATTTGCATACATACTATTCATATTTTTAAGAGGTATGAATGAAACACAAGTTCAAAAGCACAAAGACAAACTTGAAGAGATAGAAAAAAATCAAGATAAAAATAATAAAGAGGAAGAGAATATATGATTAAGCCATTATTATTAGAAGTTTTAGTTGAAGAGTTACCAGCAATACCATTTTTAAAAGAGTTACCAAATATTGAAAAAAAATGGTCTGATATTTTAGAGGCAAACAGTTTATTATGTGAGTTTAATTTTTATTATACACCAAGAAGATTAGTTTTTTGGCACAGAGAATTTGCTGTAGCACAAAATGATATAGAACAAGAACTATGGGGAGCACCACTTGCTATTGCATATAAAGATGGAAATCCAACAGGAGCAGCTTATGGATTTGCAAAAAAATGTGGTGTAAGTGTTGAACAGTTACAAACAGCTTCTAGAAATGGACAAGAGTTTTTATATTTTAAACAAACAGTAAAAGGGAAAAATTCTAGTGAACTTTTAAATACTATGGTAAATGAATTTATCTCAAAATTGAATTTTGGTAAATCTATGAGATGGGCAGATAGAACTGATAGTTTTATAAGACCAATTAGAGGGCTTAGTATAGTTTTAGGGGAAGATTTAGTTGATGGTAAACTTTACGGTGTGAAATCTACAAAAACAAGTGCTGCACATAGAATGGTTTCTTATGAACCATTTAGTTTTGACTTTGCTGGAGATTATTTTTGCAAGCTTGATAAACATGGAGTGATTTTATATCCACAAGAGAGACGAACAACTATTTTAACACAAATGGATACAATAGAAAAAGAGCATAATATTACTATTGAAAGAGATGAAGAGTTATTGGATGAAGTTGTAGCAATTACTGAGTATCCAACTGCATTAATTGGTTCTTTTGATGAAGAGTTTTTAGAGTTACCTGAAGAGGTGATTATAGGTTCTATGAAAGAACACCAAAGATATTTTGCAGTGTATAAGGATGGCAAAATTACAAATAAATTTATTGTAATTTCAAACTCATATACAAAAGACTTCTCACAAATTATTGCAGGAAACGAGAGAGTTTTACGACCAAGATTAGCTGACGGGATGTTTTTTTGGAAAAATGACATTAAAAATGGACTTAACAATGAAGGGCTTAAAAAAGTTAGCTTCGTAGAAGATTTAGGGTCTATTTATGACAAATGTGAAAGAGAAGCTTATATAGCACAATTGCTAGCTACTCAATTTGCTATGGATGAAGAAAAATCGTTATTACAAGAAGCAGTTATGATTAGTAAAGCAGATTTATTAACTGATATGGTGTATGAGTTTACTGATTTGCAAGGAACTATGGGTTATTACTATGCAAAAAAAGAGGGTAGAGATGAATTAGTTGCAACCTCATTAAAAGAGCAATACCTTCCAGATGGTGAAGAGAGTGCAACACCTTCAAATACTTTTAGTTGTATAGTTGCATTAAGTAACAAACTTGATAATCTTATGGGATTATTTAGCGTTGGCATGATCCCTACTGGTAGTCGTGATCCATTTGCACTAAGACGAGCTGCACTTGGATTGTTTAGAATTGCTATTGAACATAAGCTTCATATTGATATAGATTCAATCATAGATAATTCAATAGAAAAGTATCTTAACTTAGATAAAGCTCAGTTAGTTGAGTTTTTAAATGAGAGATTATACAAACTTTATAAAAATGTAAATCCAAGTGTTATAAAAGCAGTACTTAATAGTGATGGTCAAAAAGATTTATTTAGTATTAGTTTAAAAATAGAAGCTTTAAATCCAATAGTAAATAGTAGTGAATTTAAAAGTATGAGTGATACTTTTAAAAGAGTTGCAAATATTGTAAAAAATTTAGATACCACTGCTACTTTAGCTGTAGATGAATCACTTTTTGAAGATGAGCCAGAGAAAGTATTATATAAAAAATATAATGAAATAACATCAAAAGTTTATACTACATTTGATGAGCAACTTGATGCACTATTTGCTTTAAAACCAGAACTTGATAACTTCTTTGATAATGTATTTGTAAATCATAAAGATGAAAAGATAAAAACAAATAGAAAAAATCTTATAGGGATAGTTTATAACTCTTTTAAGGCAATTGCAGATATTAAAGAGATTACTATATAAAGAGTTTATATGAAAAACTATGACTACATTATAGTTGGTGCTGGTATTTGTGGTTGTAGTACAGCTTATGAGTTATCTACTCATACAAATAATATACTTCTAATAGATAAGAATAGCGATGTGGCACAGGGTGCTTCGGGAGCTGCTGGAGCTTTTTTATCTCCACTTTTAGGAAAGCCAAATTCTTTTAAAGATTTGGTTACTACTTCTTTAGAATATAGTTCAAAGATTTATCAAAAATATTTTTCAACACATATAACAAATTGTGGAACTACTCGAATACCAAAAAATATTGAGGAAGAGAAAAAGTTTCAAAGTTATATTCCTTATATGGATTTTGATTTTACACAAGATAAAGATGGCTATTTTTTTAAAATAGGTTCTGTTGTAGATAGTTTTGGTATTTGTAAAAGTATGACAAAAGATATTCAAACAAAATTTAATTATGAAGTAAATAGTTTAGAATATAAAGATGATGTTTGGATAGTAAATGATAAGTTAAGAACGAAAAATATCATTTTAACAACAGGATATGACACAAAACTTTTAGATGAATTTTATCTCAAAATACGTGCAGTTTGGGGTAGAAGGATAGATATTAAAACTTCTACAAAAGTACTTTATAACTATCATAAAGCTTGTTCTGTATCTAAAAGTACAGAAGATGAAGATAAGTTTTTAGTATCTATTGGTGCAACACACCATAGAGATAAAAGAGGTGTTGAAGATATTGAACACAATCATCAAGAACTTTTAGAAAAAGCTAGTGATATTATAAATCTTGAAGATGTAGAAATAGTAAAAGATTATTGTGGTGCAAGAGCTAGTAGTGTTGATTATTTTCCAATGGTTGGAAAAGTTATAGATAGTAGATGCACAATACAAGAATTTCCATATTTAAAAAATGGTACAAATGTAGAATCAAAAAGATTTATAAGATATGAAAATTTATATATGCTTAATGGTGTAGGGGGTAGGGGATTTGTACTTTCCCCTTATCTTGCAAAAAAATTAGTTGATAATATTGTAAAACAAGAAGAGATAGACGAAAATATAAAAGTTGACAGGCTTTTTAGAAGAGAAGTAAGAAAGATTAAATAAAGGAAAAAATTTATGAAAATATGGACAACTGTTAAGTTGGTAGTTATTAGTTTAGTTGCATTAATTGCACTAACCTTTTTAACAGTAGATACCCCTAAAAAAATAGAAAAATCAACAATAGATATTCAAAATTTACCTCAAAGTGTTGAGTTGATAGGTTTTGAAGAGCAAAAGTTTAATACTAGTAGTATTATAAAACCAAAAACTATTATTTTTGTAGGAAATCATGAATCAATAATTTTAGCTAAAACACTTGATGAGATGTTAGGGTTAGATGATGGAAAATTTATTATTGTATCAAATATTTCTGATGAACCCTGGTTTATAAAAAGATGGCAAGCCCATACACAAAATACAAAACTCAAAGGGGACAAACATCTTCCTTGGATATATGATAGAGATGGAAGTATAAGAAATTTTTTACATGTACCAACATCAGATGCTTTAAAGTATTTTGTTTACAATGTAAAAGAAGATGGAAAGATAGAAAATATGTATATTGGTAAAGTAAAAGTTGGAGCCACAAATGGAACAATGAGTGAAAGTGAGATAAAAATGAGTTTAGAAGAAGTTATAAATAAGATTAAACAGTTTAATTACTAGAAGAAATTTACTCTTCTAATAATCTATCTTGCATAGTTTCTATAGCTTTTTCTAAATGTTTTATTTCTAGTCCAAATGCTTTTGCTTTTTTGATACCAGCTTCTACAAATTGGTCTCCTAGAGGATCTGTTATATTACAGATTGTTTTTACTACATTTAATACTTGAACTTCTTTTAAATAATTTTTAGGACTGTTTTCTACATCATCTGAATATTTAATCATATCTACAAGTGAATCACTTAAATTCCAATGTCTAAAAATAGATGAAGTAACTTGTGTAGAAGTTACACCAAAAAACTCTTTTTCAATTGCAGATATTTCAAGTGGATTTTGATGGATTCTTTTATAAAATTCTCTGTTTACCTTCTCTTCTATAGCAACACCAGATAATATAAATCTACCTGTTTCTAGTAAAAAAATTGGTAAAAGAAGTTCCTCTTTTAAAGCATTATCTACTTTCTTCATCCATTCTTTTAAGAGATTTGATGAAAGATTTGCAACAGACATAAATCTGTCAGCATTGATACCATAAGCACCTAAGTCAATATCTAAAGCATTTTTAATAGCACTACCAAAAGCAATAGATAAAGTGAAGTTTACACCTAAAAGGTGTATTGCCCGACTTGCTGTTTCAACTTTATTATTAAATCCAAACATAGCTGAATTTGAAACTTTTAATAGTGTTGCTACAATTAAAGGATCTTGTTCTATTATCTTTTCTAAAACTTCTAAATCTTTATTTGGTGATTTTTTGAATTCCTCTAAATCAAGTATTGTTTTTGGGAGAGGTGGTAAAGAATCTATCTTTTTTGATAAAATTTCAGTCATTGAAATATCCTAAATTATTTTTTTGTATGTTCATTATACTACAATATAACTTATACTTTTTTAAGATATTTTGTTAATATCATAATTTTTACACCATTTACTCTACCTTCAATATGCTCTGCATCATTATGAGGTAAAGATATATTTCTGACGGCTGTTCCTCTTTTTGCAGTAAATCCAGTCCCTTTTACGTCAAGGTCTTTGATTATACTTACTGTATCTCCTGCATTTAAAGTAACACCATTGCTATCTTTATGAATAACTTTATTTTCCTCTTCAAAAAGTCCCTCTTCTGCCCAAGCTTTTACATCATCTTCAAGATACATCATATCTAAGAGGTCTTGATTATTTAGTGTTTTTAAAACTCTATATGCTACTACTTTAACTGCATCAACTTCACTCCACATACTATCATTTAAACAGTGCCAGTGTGTTTCATCCAAGTTATCCATATCTTGTAGTTGTTCATGACATTTTCCACAGGTTAAAATTGCTTTATCTACACTTCCATCACTTGGATTTACCTCATAAACTTTTAAATCTTCAGTTGAACCACAAAGTTCACACACTCCACCACTTCTTGTTTTTAATGTCTCTTCTAAACTCATATATTGATTGCCTTTATATTAATTTTTCGGTATTATAGCGAAAAGTGAATAAAAGGTTTAGATATGGAGTACAGATATATAGGAAGAACAGGTTTAAGAGTCACACCAATATGTTTAGGAACTATGAGTTTTGGTTCTTGGAGTGATGAAAAAGAGTCTTTTAAAATTATGGATAAAGCAATAGATAGAGGAATTAACTTTTTTGATACAGCTGAAATATATCCAATCCCACCAGATGCTAAATATATGGGTCGTACTGAAGAGATTATAGGCAAATGGCTCAAAGGGAAACAAAGAGATAAACTAATCATTGCTTCAAAAGTAGCAGGAGCAGCAAATGGGTGGTTTGTGCCACCTACAAGACATGGTCTTACTGCCATTGATAAGTTTCATATTAAAAAAGCTATTGAGGGGAGTTTAAAAAGACTTGGGACTGATTATATTGATTTATATCAAATGCACTGGCCAGATACTTTAGTGCCAATAGAAGAGTCAATGAAAG
>Ga0209633_10004158_pt1 | contig 13090 bp, 12 predicted proteins | sample Cruoilmetagenom1_FD_187290 | JGI IMG/M metagenome (GOLD analysis project Ga0209633, IMG submission 187290) | Oil polluted marine microbial communities from Coal Oil Point, Santa Barbara, California, USA - Sample 1 (SPAdes) (version 2) | ecosystem: Environmental > Aquatic > Marine > Oil seeps ... | reverse complement strand
ATTATGAGAAAATTATTGTTAGTTGCCCTAGCTATATTTAGCTTAAATTTTACAGTTTTAGCCCAGGATATTGAAAATGACCAGAAAACTGAAACCACTCAAAAACAACTAAATAATAATCTCTCTGCCAAAGATTCCACCTTAGTCATTAGTGAAATTGCACCTACCCATGAAACTGAAGTAGCTCCGATAATAAAATCTGAGAATACATCAACAATAATACCCAGTCAAGGCTTTTCGCTAAATTCTCTGTGGCGCGGAGTTCTTGGAATGATAACTTTAATAATAATAGCCTTTTTGTTTAGTAGTAATAAAAAAGCAATTAATTGGAAGACTGTTGGTTTTGGGCTTTCATTTCAGTTGCTCATTGCTGTAGGTGTATTAAAAGTTCCTTTTATTCAAAAGGGATTTGATTTTGTAGGTAGAATTTTTGTGAATCTTTTAGATTTTACTAGAGCCGGAAGTGAGTTCTTATTTAAAGGCTTGGTATCTGATATGACTACTTTCGGGTTTATTTTTGCTTTTCAGGTATTGCCCGTTATTATATTCTTTTCTGCTTTAACTTCTGTTCTATTTTACTTAGGCATCATTCAAAAAATAGTAAAATTAATGGCTTTATTGCTCACTAAAGTTTTAGGAATTTCTGGCGCGGAAAGCTTATCTGTGGCTGGTAATATTTTTCTCGGTCAAACCGAAGCTCCTTTATTGATCAAGGCATATTTAGAGAAAATGAACAAATCTGAAATGTTATTAGTTATGATTGGTGGAATGGCCACTGTTGCAGGCTCGGTACTAGCAGCCTATATTGGTTTCCTAGGCGGTGATGATCCAGTTTTACGATTGGTATATGCAAAACACTTATTGGCAGCTTCAGTTATGGCAGCTCCTGGTGCTATTGTTATTTCAAAAATATTATATCCACAGACCGAACCTGTAAACACAGACGTAAAAGTATCTCAAGAAAAGATAGGTTCAAATATTTTAGATGCTATTGCTAATGGAACTACTGAAGGATTGCGCTTGGCAGTTAATGTCGCTGCAATGCTTTTGGTGTTTATAGCCTTTATAGCCATGATAAACGGTATTTTTGGTTGGATAGGAGATATTACCGCTCTCAATAATTGGATGGCGGCAAACACCCCTTATCCTAAATTATCTTTAGAAGCTATTCTCGGAACAATTTTCGCTCCGTTGATGTGGCTAATTGGTATTGCAAAAGAAGATATGATGTTAATGGGGCAATTATTAGGTATAAAATTAGCGGCTAGTGAATTTGTTGGATACATTCAATTAGCAGATCTAAAAAATGCCGCTAGTGCTACACATTTAACGTACAACAAGTCAATTATCATGGCTACTTATATGTTATGTGGGTTTGCAAATTTTGCCTCTATAGGTATTCAAATTGGTGGTATTGGTTCATTAGCACCAGGACAACGAAAAGTGTTATCAGAATTTGGGATGAAAGCCTTAATTGGTGGCTCATTAGCCTCATTAATTTCGGCGACCATTGCAGGAATGATTATAGGCTAATTGTTATTAATTTGTTTATTTGTACAATCAATTTTAACAAATTCACATCAATAAACAGTAAATATTAGTTAATAACCTATTAATAATTTACTGTCTACTTATTTCTTAGATGAAAAGCTTTTTTATAATTTGCGCAAAGAATTATATCCTTAATTTTACTATTTATATAAAGGTTATGAAGTTAAAGGAATGTGTTTATCCTCTTTTCTAATTACACAAATAAACGCATCAACAAATATGTAATAAAATGAAGCAGTATTTAGACTTAGTAAAACACGTTATAGAAAACGGAAATGAAAAAGAAGACAGAACTGGAACCGGCACTAAAAGTGTATTTGGCTATCAAATGCGTTTTGATTTGAGTGAGGGCTTCCCTATGGTCACTACAAAAAAATTACATCTAAAATCTATTATTTATGAGCTTTTATGGTTTATAAAAGGTGATACTAATGTCAAATATTTACAAGAGAATGGAGTGCGTATTTGGAATGACTGGGCAGATGAAAATGGAGATTTAGGTCCGATTTATGGACATCAATGGCGCAACTGGAATAGTGATGAAATTGATCAATTAACGGATGTTATTGAAACTCTGAAAACTAATCCTGATAGTAGAAGAATGTTAATTTCTGCTTGGAATCCATCAGTATTACCCGATACTTCTTTATCTTTTAGTGAGAATGTGGCCAATGGTAAAGCAGCATTACCACCCTGTCATGCCTTCTTCCAATTTTATGTATCTGATGGAAAATTGTCATGCCAATTATATCAACGAAGTGCAGACATATTTTTAGGGGTACCATTTAATATAGCCTCTTATGCTTTGTTTACCATGATGATAGCACAAGTATGCGGATATGAAGCTGGAGACTTTATTCTTACGCTAGGTGATGCTCATATCTATAACAATCATATAGAGCAATTTGAATTACAACTGTCAAGAGAAATAAGACCTTTACCTAAAATGGTGTTAAATTCAGAAATAAAAAATATTACAGACTTTTCTTTTAACGATTTCAGGTTAGAAGATTACAATCCGCATCCACATATAAAAGGTGTTGTTGCCGTTTAATTCCAATTTAAGAATTAACTTAGTTTTATCACAAATAACTTTGATATTAATTGTTAAGGTTATAATTTAGTATCTTAATTAAGCTAAACAAAAAAAAATGCAAAAAGAAGAGTTAAAAAATAATCTCCTTGAAAGAATCAATCAAATTGATGATCTCAATAAGTTAACCGCTATTCAGACCATACTGAATACGTTAGAAAATGAGCAATTAACTTTGGAGGATGTTAATAATGCTTTAGAAACAGAAGATTTTTCGGGCTATATCAAGGAGTGGTTAAAAGACATGTAAAGTGTTTCTAAACTAAATCTTTCATTAATCTTACATTAATTTGGAATCTAAAGAACAACATGAACTTTATGAAAAGGCCCGTAAACGCGTAAAACAAAAAAAGCGTTTGTATTACCATTTTGTACTTTTTTTAATAGGTTCTGTATTTTTAATTGCCTTAAATATTTTATTTAAAGTTGGTGATCAGTTTGGAGATTGGTTTATGTATGCTATAGCCTTATGGTTATTTGTATGGATACTTCACTTCGTAAATGTATTTATTACCAAGCGGTTTTTTGGCAAAGATTGGGAACGTATTGAGACCGAAAAATTGATAGAAAAGCACCTTGACAAATCAGAAGATCTTGAGCGCAAACTAATAAAAAAAGGCATTGTAACTCCCAACGACAAATTACCCGAATCAGAAAAAAAAAGTCTAGACCTATGATCACCATTATTGCTGCTATTGGTAAAAATAGGGCATTAGGTAAAGACAATGATTTGATTTGGCATTTACCTAATGATCTAAAACGATTTAAACAAGTTACTTCTGGTCATGATGTGATCATGGGTAGAAAAACTTTTGAATCTCTAGGTAAACCGCTCCCAAACCGAACAAATATTATCATCACAAGAAATGGTAATTTTCATGCCAAAGGTTGTATTGTTGTTAATTCACTTGAGGCTGCAATTAAAGCTGCCAAAGCTGATCCTAATCCATATATTTTAGGTGGGGCTGAAATTTACGATCAGGCTATAAAAATTGCAGATATATTGGATCTTACATTGGTGGATGCCATATTAGATGCAGACGCTTTTTTTCCTAAAATAGACAAAGATATATGGAAAGAAACTGCACGTCAAGATTTCTATGCAGACGAGAAACATCAATATAACTACAGCTTTGTTACTTATAAAAAAAAGTGAGCTATTAAATAACCCACTTTTCACCCAATTAAAATCTATGCATCAATATATTCCTCTATATTTTTATATTTTTAATAAATGGTCTTCCTTCAGAACGTAATACTACTTTATACCCTCCTTTTTTACTAGTTGAAAAATCGTAAATCCTATCTAAATTTAATTCACCCTCTAGCACTTCAGAAAATACTAAATCATCATTTTCAAAATAAATATCGACCTTTAATGGTTCTTTATTTAATGTCAATTTTGAAATATAGACAAGCTTGTCCTTAGTAAAAACTATAGGTTTATTTATAATATATTCTTCGTTCTTATCGAATACAACTTCGTTATCTGCAACTTTAAAAGGCATTATTTTAACTTGCATTTCTTTTTCAAGTTCGAAAAAATAGCTTCCATCAGGAAGTGCAGTTAAATCAAATCCTTTAGTGTATTCACCAGATTTTTCAATTAGCTCCTTAAATAGTATTAAGCCATTAACATCTTTAATAGTCAAAGTTGAACCTTGTTTTACATTTTCGAAGGTTATATTAGTAACCTTCTTAATTTTTTCTTTTGTAAGAGATGAAACTTCATTTGCATTACTTAACATAGTAGCCAACATAACTACTATTACAAAACTTCTTTTAATTAATTTTTTCATGATTTTTTTCCTTTATGATTAATAATAATGCAAATGTAGATGGGATAAGTAACTTAAAAAACATCAAATTTGGCTAATTTATATACTCAATTAACATTAAGTAATCGTTAAGATGAATATTGGGTTAATTTTGTATAGATAAGTGTTAAATAGGCATACTTTCTACAAAAAAATTATAGTACCTTTGGATATGATATTTAACAATAATGATAAATAAAAAACCGGCTTTTGAAAGAGTTAGCCCAAATTTCGGTAGCTCCATATTCGTAAAGCAGCATACCGAAACCATCGCTAATATTAATCTAGCCTCTTGGCACTTTCACCCAGAAATTGAATTGGTGTATATTAATAAAGCCAAAGGGAAAAGGCATATTGGAAATCATCTATCATATTTCAATAACAGTCAGCTAATATTACTAGGCGCGAATTTACCTCACTATGGTTTTACAGATATGTTTACTAATAGAGGATCTGAAACCATTGTTCAATTTAAACCCGATTTTTTAGGAGAATCACTTTTTGATATACCAGAAATGAGCGCTATAAAGTCCTTGTTAGAAAAAGCAAAGAAAGGAATCCTATTTAACCAAGAAATTAAAAAAATTATAGGACCAAAAATTGAAAGTTTAATAAATTACGAAGGTTTTGAAAGAATTTTAAAGTTACTTGATATATTAAATGACCTTGCTTTGTCAGACAATTATACACTTTTAAATGTTGACGGTTTCAGTTTTGAATCCTCAACTCAAGATAGTGCCAAAATCGACACTATTTATAAACATATTAATAATAACTTTCAAAAATCTATCACTTTGGATGAAATTGCCGATGTAGCAAGTATGACGGTTCCGGCTTTTTGCAGATACTTTAAAAAAGCTACAGGAAAAACATTTACTAAATTAGTAAACGAATATCGCGTTGTTCATGCGACAAAATTGTTATCAGAAAGCCAATCTAGTATAACAGATATTTGCTTTGAATGTGGTTTTAACAACTTTTCACATTTCAATAAACTGTTCAAAGAATTTACAGGTAAAAGCGCTTCAAAATACAGAAGTGAAATGAAGCGCATTATTCAATAATTTCTACTTAATCTCTATTTCAAAAGGCATTCTTGTTTGAACTCCCTTAAGCTTCGCAAACCTTTTTAGATTCTTATAAATAGTGTAATTTTCAATACCTAATTCTTCTTTTAACAAATTTTCTTTTGCCACTTTACTAACTGAAAACGGTTTAAAGGCATCTTTAAAATCGCTCTTATAACGCGGATAACTAGTTATTTTATAATCAGTTACTTCAGCTAATTCTGCTGCAATCTCAATAGCATTGTCTAAGCTCCCTAATTGATCTACTAATCCATTTTTTACAGCCTCTGCGCCTGTCCAGACTCTTCCTTGAGCAATACTATCAACTTGTGCAAATGTCATATTACGCCCTTTTGAAACTCTATTGACAAAAGTTGCATATACATCTTCTATACTTTCTTTTACTACATTGTGAAAATCTTCAGACATTGGTTCAAAAACACTATACCCTAACGATTGTTTATTTGTACCTACTTGTTCAGCATTTATCCCCATTCTATCAGCTAAGACACTCACATTAGGTATCATACCAAACACTCCAATAGAACCCGTTATAGTAGTTGGTTCCGCAATTATTTTATCAGCATTACAGGCTATGTAATAACCTCCAGAAGCTGCTAAATTACCCATAGAAACTACTAATGGTTTCTCTTTTTTAGTTATCTCTAACTCTCTCCAGATCAAATCTGATGCTAATGCACTTCCTCCCGGAGAATTAACACGCAATACTATTGCTTTTATTTTATCATCTCTTCTAACTTTCTGTAAAGCTTCAATTATTTTTTCCTGCCCAACATAATCAACATCACCTTTACCATATCGTATCTCACCTTGTGCATATACAACCGCTATCTTATCTGAAGCCGAAGATTTGATTCTTCCTTTACCTGAAGCAACATAATCTTCAAGTGTAACGGAATTTAATCGATCTGTAGCATCAATAGCAACTAATGATTTCAGTTTTGCCTCATATTCATCATTAAATAATTCACCATCAATCATATTATTTTCTATCGCTAATTCGGGGTTTCTAGCCAACAAATCGTCAGCTATGGCATTTAATTCGTCTATAGTTTTACCTCTACTTGAAGCAATATCAGTAATAACTTCTACCCAAATTGAATTTAAAAAAGAGGTCATTTGCTCTTTATTAGCTTCACTCATTTTATTTGTCAAAAATGGCTCGACCGCACTTTTGTATTTTCCATGACGAATAACTTCCATTTTAACACCATATTTATCCTCAAAATCTTTTAAATATAATATCTCACTCGACAATCCTTTAAAATCAACTTCCCCAACAGGATTTATAAAAATAGAATCGGCCACAGAACTTAAATAATAATTTTTTTGGTCATAAAAATCAGCATAAGCCATAATAAATTTACCCGATTCTTTAAATTCTAACAGTTTATCTCTTATAGCCTGCGTTTGTGCAATTCCTCCTTTAATAAACAAGGTTTTAATACTTATACCTTTGATATTATCATCGGTTTTAGCATTTTCAATAGCGTTGATGATCTGGCTAAGGCCTAGTTTTGGATCGTCCAATTCAAATAATTCTTCTATAGGGTCTGCACTTTTTGGTGCGTAATCTTTAATTTGATCTTCTAATTTTAACTCTAACACCGAATTGCTTTTAACAACGACTTTTCCATCATCACCAAAAGCTGAAGCTGAAGCTGAAACAAATGCCATTAAAACTAAAAACATAATTCCGGTAGCTATAAAAACTCCTAATATAACCGCCAATAATTCTCTTAAAAAATTCATATTTTACTATTTGTATATAAGACTAAATAAACTCAAAAAAGTTACAATCACCAATAAAAAATGTTTATAAATTGGAGCTCAAATATAAGCTTTTATCTATTGATTTTAGTTTCTTTGTAATCCTTTAAATGAAGATCCAACGAACTACATATTTATCTATTGGCAGTAACTTAGAAAATAAGTTAGTGAACCTACAGCAATCTATTGACCTAATTGGTCAAAAAGTTGGAAGAGTTCTAAAAATATCGTCTGTATATAAGACCAAGTCATGGGGTTTTAAAAGTGACGATTTTTTCAATATTTGCATTGAAGTTTCTACAAATTTAAATCCTGAAAGTTTATTAGATACGGTGCTGAGAATTGAAGAAACATTAGGTCGAATTAGAGATACGGCTTCCGATTATAAAGCACGTATTATAGATATAGACGTTTTACTTTTTGACGATGAAATTATCTTTCATAACAACTTGAAAGTACCGCACCCAAAAATGTTAGAACGTAAATTTGTATTGGTTCCTTTAACAGAAATTGCACCAGGTGTAAAGCATCCTATAGCTAAAAAAACCATTTTAATGTGCTTACAAGGTTGTGACGATTCTTCAGAAATTGAAGAAACCAATTTACCATTAAAACGGCCTGTTTCTTTGGTAGAAAAGTATAATTATATTGCTATTGAAGGAAATATTGGTGCCGGTAAAACAACACTCTCTAAAATGATTGGTGACGATTTTAATGCTAAGCTAGTTTTAGAACGTTTCGCCGATAATCCGTTTTTGCCAAAATACTACGCTGATATGGAACGTTATGCCTTTCCGTTAGAGATGAGTTTTTTAGCAGACCGCTATCAGCAATTAACAGATGATCTGGCACAATTTGATCTATTTAAAAACTTTATAATCTCTGATTATTATATTTTTAAATCATTGATATTTGCCCAAGTTTCTTTATCTAAAGAAGAATATGCATTATACAGACGTATGTTTGATATTATGTATAGAGAAATTTCCAAGCCTGATCTATATATCTACTTATATCAAAATACCGAACGGCTCCTGGATAATATTAAAAAAAGAGGTAGAGATTACGAGCAAAATATTGCTCCAGAATATTTAGAAAAAATCCATCAAGGGTATTCAAATTTTATTAAAACAGAACAGCAATTAAATACATTAATTATAGATGTGTCTGAATATGATTTTGTAGATACTAATGATGATTATGCCACTGTTATAAGTCTTATTAACGATTATAGTTTTTCTAAATAAGAACCAAGCCCTCTTAGTGAGTCAATTTAATTTACTTTTTTATCAATTCTAACTTTTCAGCGAAATAATTACAAAAATCACGCATAGTAGCTGTCATTTTTTCATCATTAGTAGCTTTAAAGAATGTGTCTGACATTGAGAGTAATGTTTGGTGGAAGAACTGTTTCATCTCATCTAAAGGCATGTCTTTGGTCCACAGATCCATTTTTAATGTTTCCTTTTTTTTAGGATCCCAAACAGAAATTAAAATCGCTTTGGTTTCCTCGTTTGATATACCACCATCTTTAGCATCCCAGGTTAATTTTTCAGGTATTTTATTTTCGTCTAGGCCTACAGTGAATTTTATTTCTGAACTATGTTTTTGCATTATTTATTTTTATTTATTTATTGAATTGTTATTTCTATTCTCAGTAAAACTACAGACCGCTATTGCCATCCAAACATCAAAGATTTCATTAAAGAGATCCCGAGTCCTCCCCCAAAATAGGGGGTCGTTCGGGATAAGCGATTCACACAAATTTAGTAAAATCAAAATTTGGTTCTCTGCTTATTTTGTTGGTTTATATTTTGATTTTTTAAAGATCTCTTCGTTATTGGTGTTTAATAATTCCTGTAAAGTAGCATTATTATTTTGCATATAGGCTCTAACAATCTGCCAGCCCATCCACACTCCTATTCTACCGGGAGATTCGTTATCATTGGCTTGATAAAACTTTGAAAATGGAGCTGAGTCAATAAACCTTCTTGATAATTCAGGATCAGAACTAAACAACAATTGTTTTTGTACAAAATATTTCCAAATTTCTTCATCATTAAAGTCTGCCCAATCAATCTGTTCTTGTGTATACCCCATTTTTTCAGCATCCGAAAATTTAGGTAAATAGGCATCTAAAACATACATTTTTTTTCCTTCTTGTATCATTTTAGAGATGTATGATCTGTCTGAAAATGACGGTACTTGAACCTTTGCAAATTCTGAAGCTATATCAACAATCATATGCTCTTTCGTAAAATTATTCTTTATATACCCCGGAAAATCTTCATAAATACTACTCTCTTTTCCTAAATACAGATCTAATGAAACCAGCAAGAGACTATCAGCATATATTATCCGATTTTCATAATCAACATTTGTTAATAATGTGATCACCTTTGGCGCTTTAAACTTTGGATAATAATGAGTGATGTGTTTAAATAGATCTGTTATTTGTTCTTGTTTATCGCTAAAATCATTATACAGTTTCTGGGTTTCAGCAAACAAGGCTTGTTCATCTTTATCTTTCATTTTACCAACCCAAATACTATCAGGGTTTTGAGCCGGAAATAAATACGGATAATTTTCTTTTAGCTCTGACAACTTAGCAACATCAATTGTATAGAATTCCTGATCAAATCGCTTAACAATAGTATTAATCTCAATATCTGAAACATCTACATCTAATTTGTTTTCTTTAGTGCAACTAGTTAAAAGAATAAGTGAAATCAAAAAATAGAGGTATTTATACATTGGTGTAAAAGTTTTGTTTTTTTTAGTACTTTCGCTTAACACATTTTTTAAAGCAACAAAACTACTAAATTGTTTCAGAATGCAGATAGAAAATATAACAAAACATATTGTAAAATGGTTAAAAAATTATGCCACTAATGCTGGTGTAAATGGATTTGTAATTGGTGTTTCTGGAGGTATTGATTCTGCTGTTTCTTCAACCTTATGTGCCGAAACAGGTTTCCCTTTGTTATGTTTAGAAATGCCTATCCATCAAGGTGAGAACCAGGTCAACAGAGCTCAGGAACATATTGCTCAGCTAAAAGAACGTTATGATAATGTAAGTTCTATAAATATCAATTTGACTACTGTTTTTGAAGAATTTAAAAATACGATGCCGGAATCGGCATCTGAAAACGTTGATCTTTCATTAGCCAATACAAGAGCCAGGCTTAGAATGACCACATTATATTATTTTGCTGGTATCCATGGTTATCTGGTTTGTGGTACCGGTAATAAAGTGGAAGATTTTGGTGTCGGATTTTTTACTAAATATGGCGATGGTGGTGTTGATTTGAGTCCGATTGCTGACCTGATGAAATCTGATGTATATAAAGTTGGCGCCCATCTAAAAGTGCCCGAATCTATTTTGATAGCAAAACCTACGGATGGTTTATTTGGAGATTCAAGAACCGACGAAGACCAAATAGGCGCTAGTTATGACGAACTTGAATGGGCAATGTTAATGGTTGATCAAGGAAAAACTGTTGATGATTTTGATGGCAGGGCAAGACGGGTAATGGAAATTTACACCCAAAGACACAGCGCCAATAAACATAAAATGGATCCTATTCCTGTTTGTGAGATACCAAAGGAATTTAAGGGTTAGATGAATTTTTCAATTTTTTTATCCATTTTTTTTCTTCTTTTTTGAACTTTACAGGCTTAAGTAATTTTTTAACCTTCCCATTTGGGTTAAGACAAAAATCTCCATTAGCAAAAAGTATAATAGTATTATACATCCTCATTCCATCAGTAAAAGTTCTTTTCAATATTAAATTGTGATCTTTATACAAATTATTATTAATATCGTTTTTTAAATACCCTTTATCATAATTATAAAAATGTAATAAATCAACGTCCTTTACCTTTTTATACTTTCTTTTTTCGTTTGGTATTATTTTTTTATAGTCACTAAAACTAATAATATGCATATGCCTTTTATTGTTTATCTGGGTGTTTAAGTAAATTGCATTTCCGGATTTCCTGACTAGTGAATTTTTATATTGTGTTTCACTTAACATTTTACCGTCTTGATTACCCATTGAATCTAAAAATATCACCCCAGATTCAACAGGCATTTTAGCAATATCTGGAAGTGAATCTAAGTAATGGATCAACCAAGTTTTAGTGGTGTCAATTTGGTATCTTTTATAAAATAGTTTATTTAACTGGTATTTCTTTTTTAATCCTATATTACCAAAATATTGTTTAAACCTTAGTTTTTTGAATAAAGCTGTATCATTTTCAACTTTTGCTACATAGAATAAGTTAGACTGCAATTTTTTAGTAAACTTTTGAAAATCAATTTTTTGATAATTTTCATCAACATAGACCCTTTCTTTTTCCTGAGAATATAATTGAAATGAAATGGAAGCGAAAAGTGTGAAAAAAAATATCTTTTTCATGGAGATGTTTAGCGATTAATAGAACAAATATAATGGAATTATTAGCTAAACCACCCTATCCAGTTTTTCATACAATAATTTTTTAAGCGAAGTATAATTAACTACCATTTCTAACATGGCTTGGTTATTATTCTTTTTATCTTCTTCCTGAATATTATAGGGACTTTCAGGATCATTTTGGTCTAGTGAATCGTTTAGTAATTCTTTTATTTTTAATTCAATAAGTATTCTACGTAAATTTAAAATAGCATCCATTACCAATTTAGATAAATTCTTATCCTTTGCCTTTACATAAATTTCTTTGCTTTCCCAATCACTCAAAGTGTACTTTTCATCATCCATTAAAATATTGGTGACCACCGCTCCCAATTCTATATCCTCATGATTGATAAACGAATCAATATCAACGCGTTCGTTTTGATTTAACTGATGAATTACATCATAATAGATCTTTTTAAAAGTATCATTGCTAAATTCAATTTCATCATCTTGCAAATGCAAATAAATTTCATTCGCCACTGTATTTTGATAATTCTCTTTTTCTATTTTAACAACGCCTTCTTCGTCTTGAACCTCTATATAATCTACAAAATCAACGTCCATATTACCATATAACAGCAGTATTTCTATCAACTTTTGTTCTAATCTGTTTAATTGATCAACTTTAGCTAATTGTTGTGGTTTATTTTTCACAACTTCAAAAGATGATTGTTGATTATCAACCGGACGTTTAGCAGCTTCCCTTAATTCTCGTTTTGACAACTGTGCCAGTTCATCAAATAGAACTTTTTCAGAAATATCCATGATCTTGGCACATTCTTGTACATAAATTTCCCGTTGAATATTATTTGGTATTTTAGAAATACTCACCACAATATCACGAATTAATCCTGCTTTTTTTACTGGATCATCTTGAACCTCATCCATTAAAGTGGCCACTTTAAAACGAATAAAATCCTTGGCATTTTCTGTTAAATAGGTTTGTAATGCTTCAGGCGAATTTTGATTTGCAAAACTATCAGGATCTTCTCCGTCAGGGAAAGTCACCACTTTCACATTCATACCTTGTTCAAGAATAAGGTCAATTCCACGAAGCGATGCTCTTATTCCGGCGGCATCACCATCAAATAATACCGTAATATTTGGTGTCAACCTATTAATTAAACGAATTTGATCTGGAGTTAAGGCTGTACCTGAAGAGGCTACCACATTTTCTATGCCCGATTGATGAAAAGAGATTACATCTGTATATCCTTCAACTAAATAACAATTATCTTCTTTTGCAATTGATTTTTTGGCCTGGAATATTCCATAAAGGACTTTACTTTTATGGTAAATTTCACTTTCGGG
>Ga0209633_10004157_pt1 | contig 13090 bp, 8 predicted proteins | sample Cruoilmetagenom1_FD_187290 | JGI IMG/M metagenome (GOLD analysis project Ga0209633, IMG submission 187290) | Oil polluted marine microbial communities from Coal Oil Point, Santa Barbara, California, USA - Sample 1 (SPAdes) (version 2) | ecosystem: Environmental > Aquatic > Marine > Oil seeps ... | reverse complement strand
TCCCTGGAACAGGTGATAATCCTCGGAGTACCAGCCGACTGAAGTGAGATCGGAGTACCCCTTCTCAGCGGCTTCACGGTATGAGTCTTCGAAGAGGAAGTACTCGAGCTCCGACGCCGTCTTCGCGGTGAAACCGGCCTCGGCGGCGCGCTGGATCTGGCGACGCAGCATCGATCTCGGTGCGACGGACACCGGCTCGTGATTGTTCGGATCCTGGAGGTCGGTGAGCACGATCGCGGTACCCGGCAGCCAGTCGGCGATCCGCATCGTCGTCAGGTCGGGGACGAGGTGGAAGTCGCCATATCCGAGCTCCCAGTTCGCATATGCGTATCCCGGGATCGGCTCCATCTCCATGTCGGTGGTGAGGAGGTAGTCGCAGCCGTGGCTGCCTTCTTCGGCAACCTCATCGAGGAAGAAGCGGGCGTCGATGCGCTTCCCTATGAGCCGTCCGTGATGATCGGTGAATGCCACGATCACAGTGTCGATCGTGTCGAGTTCAACCGCTTCAGCCAGTTCCTCGATCGTCAGCATTCCGATCGGATCAGCCACCGAGAACCCTTTCCGTGGAACGGATCGTGCGGAGAGCCACGTTAGCCGGTAGGTGGGCCTTCGATCGAAGCGAGGAGTGGTGTCTAGTCCGATCGGGCACTGACGAGATGTGTCTCGTGGTTTTGAAGAATCCGCCCGATGTATGTGGTTGTGTGCAACGCTGTGAATTGCGAAGCGACGATTTGGGGAGAAATCTGATGTGGTCTTCTCGATCCCGTAGCCGCGACGACGATGAGCGCTACCGGGAACGTACGACAGATCGGCTCCGTGGAATCGGGGCGACGAAGCACGTGGACGATGACGACGCCGATAAGGTTCGGGCGCGCCTCGAACGCATGAACTACGGAGCGAGTCGCAGACTTCGTCAGAGCGAAAGTCCCGCCTAACTCTTCCGAGGTGGGATCAATTCGAGTCGACGCAGGAAGCGCAAGTGCCCCGGAAGATGATCTGGGCTTCGTCGATCACAGCACCGGGTAGGTCCGCATCGAGACAAGGCTTCGACCCGACGACGCACGGCACGTCGGTGACCTCTCCGCACTCGCGACACACGAAGTGGTGGTGCCACGTGTCGGCCACCTCGAAGATCGCAGTCCCCGGCCCTCGATCGGCACGCATGATGAGGTCGACACGAGACAGATCGTCGAGCACGTTGTAGACCGACGCACGGGGGAGCTTCTGGCCACTGTCGGCGACGAGTCCTGCGACCTCGTCGGCCGTGCGATGACCCCCGGCTTCCTGGAGGAGGTCGTAGATGACGACTCGTGGTTTGGTTGCCCTGAGACCGGCACTGCGAATCACCTGCGAGGTCTCAACCGCTGACATGGCTCCATTCCGGTGGACATCGGGACGACTGGGTACTACTTTAGAACAAGTCTAAACAGAGAACTCGTAACTTCGACCACTGCCCGCTCGAGGAGGACCCATGCCCGACAAGCTGACCAACACGTTCGGACGCCCCGTTGCCGACGATCAGAACACCACGACCGCAGGCGCCGACGGTCCAGCGCTGATCCAGGACACCCACCTGATCGACAAGCTGGCCCACTTCGACCGTGAGCGCATCCCCGAGCGAGTCGTTCATGCCAAAGGCGCCGGCGCATACGGGTACTTCGAAGTGACTGCAGACGTGTCGCAGTACACCAAGGCCGCTTTCCTCTCCGAGGTCGGCAAGAAGACCGAGCTTTTCGTCCGCTTCTCGACCGTTGGCGGAGAGAAGGGATCCGCCGACTCGGAACGGGATCCGCGCGGGTTCGCGGTGAAGTTCTACACGGAGGATGGCAACTACGAGATGGTCGGCAACAACACGCCGGTCTTCTTCATTCGCGATCCACTGAAATTCCCCGACTTCATCCACACCCAGAAACGGAATCCAGCGACCAACCTCAAGGATCCAGATATGTTCTGGGACTTCCTCTCGTTGACTCCCGAGTCGCTGCATCAGGTGACGATCCTGTTCTCGGACAGGGGAACACCGAAGTCCTACCGTCACATGAACGGCTACACGAGTCACACCTATCTCTGGCACACGGACACGGACCGGTACTGGATCAAACTCCATTTCAAGACCGACCAGGGCAACGAGACGCTCACCGGGTCGGAGGCAGCGGCTCTGGCATCGAGTGACCCAGACCAGGCGACCGGTGATCTCTATGGGGCTATCGAGGATGGGGACTACCCGTCGTGGACCGTGAATGTGCAGATCATGAATGAGGCCGATGCCGCCGACTACCGGTACGACCCGTTCGACATCACGAAGGTCTGGCCGCATTCGGACTACCCGCTGATTCCGTTCGGGAAGATGGTGCTGAACCGGAACCCGGAGAACTACTTCGCAGAGGTCGAGCAGGCCGCGTTCAGCCCGGGATCGTTCGTTCCCGGTGTGGCAGCGTCCCCGGACAAGATGCTCCAGGGCCGTCTCTTCTCATATCCGGATACACACCGTCACCGCCTCGGAACGAACCACGCTCTGATCCCGGTCAACCAGCCGAAGGGGACCGTCGCCAACACCTATGAACGAGACGGGTCCATGAGGATCGACACCAACGGTGGTGGGGGTCCGAACTACTACCCGAATACGTTCGGCGGACCGGGTCCCGATTCCGGCGCATCAGAACCCGGCTTGCCGGTGACGGGTGACACGGGGCGATTCGAGTACCCCCATCCGAACGACGACTATGAGCAGCCCCGCTCGTTGTACTCCGATGTGATGAGCGATACGGATCGGGATCACTTGATCTCCAACATCGCAGGCCATCTCGGTGGAGCTCAGGAGCGACTGCAACTCCGGCAGGCCGCCCTGTTCTATCGGGTGGATCCGGACTACGGAACCCGCATCGCCGAGGCGATCGGCATCGACGTAGGCGAGGTAGCCCGACTTGCAGCCCTCAGCCAGGAGGAGTTGGTGGCGGAAACATCCTGACCCGGCTTCGCCTGGTGCGCTGAGAGGCCGATTGGATTGGGCGCTGTCTTCTTCCTCCCTGAGGGGAGGGAAGAAGACAGCGCACCATATGCACTCAGTCCAGGCCCAACCTTCCTCAGGTGCTCATCCGCTGCTCTTCTGTTTGGCGAGGTGACCGGGTACCCGGCCCTTGCCAATCGGGAACAAGTTGGCGGGTCGGTGTGTTCTACCTGCATGACAGATACATCGACCTCTGTGCCTCCGGAGACGATGTTCCAGGTTTGAGCGTCAACCGTTCTCCCCTTCCTCCAGGGAGACGGGTTGGCGCTCTGCCGCGTCACCGTGTGATTTGGTGCTGAGCTGATCGACTGATCTACTTGCCAGCTCCGTCTCTCATCCGGTTCTCATGGTGCCTTCAGATTGCTCTCAGGTGGGCACGGCATACTGTTCCTTGTAAGCCTCCAAGCACGAGATCGCCACCCTCCTCCCTCCTTCCCAGGACTCCCGGGTGGCGTTCTCGCGTTCGGCGAACGAGCGAGGTTCCGCTGGCGACCGGCGGTTCAGCGACGTGTGACTGACAACTCTTCGTTCCCGATTCCGTCGTGGGGGATGCTGCCGAGACGGCCGGCCTGGAAGTCGTCGTACGCCTGGACAAGTTCGGCCCGTGTATTCATCACGAACGGACCGGCCCACGCGACTGGCTCACGGATTGGGAGTCCGCCGAGTACCAGCACGTCCATGTTCGGGCTGCGGCTCTCCTGGTGCTCGTCAGCGCTGATGGTGATCGTGTCTCCGGGCCCGAAGACGGCGAGGTTCCCCATCTCGGCCGAACGGCGTTCGGTTCCGAAGCTACCGATCCCGTTCAGCACGTATGCCAGGGCGTTGAAGTCCTGCCGCCATGGCAAGTGGAGACGGGCACCTGGAGACAGCGTCGCGTGGAGCATCGTGATCGGCGTGTGTGTCGATCCTGGCCCGTGGTGGCCGCCCACCTCTCCGGCGATCAGCCTGAGCACTACTCCACCGTCATGTGTGGTCAGAAGTGCCACGTTGTCCGCACGGAGATCCTGGTATCTCGGAGTAAGGAACTTGTCTGAGCGGGGGAGATTGACCCACAACTGGAAGCCGTGGAACAGGCCACCGCTGACCACGAGTTCCTCGGGAGGTGCTTCAATGTGGAGAATCCCCGATCCCGCAGTCATCCACTGAGTGTCACCGTCGGTGATGACACCACCACCGCCGTGCGAGTCCTGGTGTCGCAGGGTGCCATCGATCATGTACGTGACGGTCTCGAATCCCCGATGCGGGTGCCAGGGGGTGCCCTTCGGTTCGCCGGGGGCATACTCCACCTCGCCCATCTGGTCGAGGTGGATGAACGGATCGGTCTCAGTGAGGTCGACGCCGCCGAATGCACGGCGGACGGGGAATCCTTCGCCTTCGAAGCCGGTCGGACCGGTTGTCACAGATTTTACAGGGCGGTCGAAATTCCCTATCGCGACCGCGTCGAGGCGCGGGAGCGTGAGATTGTCTGCAACGGTTACTGCCGGCACGATGCTCCCATCTCGGTCTGTAGTGATCCAACGGAGCATCGGCACGACGTATTCCTGAATTCCCGGGGCAGGGGAGCTTCGAGCACCGCCGGTGGATAGGATGGCGATCATGACGACTCCCACGACGACCTCTGAATCTTCGACGACCCGTTGGTACGCTCGCGATCCCGACGAAGCCATCGTTCAACTGTCGACGAACGGCCTCGAGGGGCTCTCATCGCCAGAGGCGGAGGGCCGTCTGGCTCAGTACGGACCGAACGAGCTCCATGCCGAGGCGCCACCGTCGGTGTGGAAGATCGCACTCGGTCAGGTAGCCGACCCGATGAACCTCATGCTGCTCATCGTGGCCGTCGTCAGCCTGCTGCTCGGAGAGACCTCGACAGCGATCCTGGTCGCCGCTCTGGTGTTACTCAACGTGGTGTTGGGATCCAAGCAGGAGATCTCGGCCCAAGCCGCCGTCGATGCCCTGGCTCAGATGCAGATTCCTCAGGCGCGCGTCGTCAGAGACGGCAAGCTTGAACTGCTTCCAGCGATCGACCTCGTGCCGGGTGACATCGTGAACTTGGAAGCAGGGGACATCGTCCCTGCGGATGGACGCCTCCTGCGATCGGCGACGCTCGAGACGCAAGAGGCTGCCCTCACCGGGGAGAGCGCCCCCATTGCGAAGGATGCGAACACGCTTCCGGATGAGGACATCGGACTAGGCGACCGAGTCTGCATGCTCTATCAGAACACCTCGGTCACCCGTGGTTCGGGTGCCATCGCCGTCACCGCCACGGGTATGGCGACGGAGATGGGACAGATCGCTGCGATGCTCGAATCCGTGGAGCGCAAGCGTTCTCCGCTTCAGCGAGAGCTGGACCAATTGACCAAGATCCTCGGCATCATCGCCTGGGGCGCGGTGGCGATCATTATCGCGATCGGTGCAGCCCGGGGGCTCGAACTCAATGAACTCCTGCTTCTCGGCACGGCCATGGCGATCTCCGCGATCCCAACGGGCCTTCCGACCTTCGTTCAGGCGATGCTCGCCTATGGATCGAAGCAACTCGCTGAGGCTCAAGCGGTGGTCAAGAACCTCACCGATGTCGAGACCCTGGGATCGACCAGCGCCATCAACACAGACAAGACCGGCACGCTGACCATGAACGAGATGATGGTCCACCTCGTCTACACGAATCAGCAGTGGCTGACGGTTGAGGGTGTCGGCTACGAAAAACGCGGTGCGATCCTGGGTGTCGCCGGGGCTCCCACGCCCGATCTCACTCCTCTTGCCTACGGGCTCGCCCTCGACAGTGATGCAACGGTCGGTGACGACGGTGCAGTTATCGGCGACCCAACGGAGGCCGCTCTCGTCGTGCTCGCAGCGAAGCTCGGTGTCGATGCTGTGGAGACGCGACGGACATACCCGAGAGAAGCTGAGGTTCCGTTCGATTCTGCATACAAGTTCATGGCGACCATCCACCACCTGCCTATTCGCGGCGATACCCGAGTGATGATCCTTGTCAAGGGAGCGCCGGACGTTGTGCTCGCTCGATGCACCGAGGTGGCCGGGCCCGAGGGATCCTCGACGGTGATCGATGCAGTCGTTCGTGAAGAGATCGAGGCAGCGAACAACCGGATGGCAAGTGAGGGGCTGCGCGTGCTGTCATTCGCCACTCGCTTCATCGACGAGGCCGACGTTGCCGCGGCGATGGATAACCCGATGGCATTCGTCGAAGATCTCCGATTCGGTGCCCTCCTCGGAATCATCGATCCGCTGCGTCCCTCGGCGAAGGAAGCGGTTGCCGTTGCCTCAGATGCCGGCATCGACGTGCGGATGATCACCGGGGACCATGTCACAACGGCGCTCGCCATCGGGAAGGATCTCGGTCTCGGGTCGGGAGCGATCAGCGGCACAGACTTCCGCAACCTCTCCGACGAAGAGGTCCTCGAACGATTGCCCAACCTCCACGTCTTCGGGCGAGTAGCTCCAGACGACAAACTGCGACTCGTGCAACTCATGCAGAGCCAAGGCATGGTGGTCGCAATGACAGGCGATGCCGTCAACGATGCGGCGGCATTAAAACAGGCCGACATCGGTGTTGCGATGGGGAGCGGGAGCGAGGTCACGAAACAGGCTGCGAAGATGATTCTCACCGACGACAACTTTGGCACGCTCGTGCATGCCGTCGAGTTGGGCCGCAGCACGTATCAGAAGATCGCTCTGTACGTGCGGTACCAGATGTCTCAGTTGTTGTCGCTCGTTCTGCTGTTCCTGGCAGCGAGCATCTTCAACATCGCGTCAGGTGTGGCGCTCACCCCGATCATGGTCCTGTGGATCAACTTCCTCGTGGCCGGTGCTCCCGTGATCGTGATCATGATGGAGGAGGTCGATAGCGATCTGATGGCTCGGTCACCCCGCGACCCCAAGCAGGTTCTTGCGAATGCTTCGGAGAGGGTTCGCTGGGCGATCTATGGAAGTGCACTGTTCTTGATGACGCTCGCACCACTGGTCTTCGGCCCCGACACTCCAAGCGCCACCGAGGCGACCGCTTCGATGACGATGGCGTTCGTGGTCATGTCGATCGGCACACTCTTGAGTGGCCTTTCGATCCGACGGGACCCGGGATCCGGGCTTACGGCGCCGATCCTCAAAGCGCTGGGTGTCCTTGCCGTTCCAGCCGTGTTGACCCTGGTTGCAACGGAGTGGAGTCTCCTACAGCGATTCCTGATGACCCAATCGCTCACCGGCTATGAGTGGCTCATCTCGATATGTCTCGCCCTCATTGTCTTGATCGTGATCGAGATCGAGAAGGCCATCCGTAGGCACGGAACGGTTGAAACCACTCCCGTGGAATCTACGGTTGCGCCGCAACGGGCCCTCGTCGACCACTGACAATCAGGGGTCTGGCGTCGCTACGAACCAGATACGGGGCACTTCGGAAATGAGCGGGGTCGGCAAGACCCGGGGAGACAACAGGCAGTAGTACGTCCGTACGTACGACGTAGCACGACCCCAAACCAAGGGAGGGGACTCTCGCTCTTCGAGGTGCTCGCGAAGTACTCGTACGGAATCACAGATACGCGATGCAACCAACGGATACGGGACCTCCGAGTCGTACTACGTCACTCGTACTACGTACAACGTTCCGAGGCGTCACCCGACTCACTACCGGCCTGATCGCCACACCCCGCCCACATCCGAAGAACCGTATCCGGGCAGTACGGACGCCAGGCTCATTCGTCGGCGGTTGCGTTGGCGATCGTGGCCTTTGGATCCTCTACGCCGTAAACGATCTCGTAGCTCTTCGTGAAGTTCGACGTGAACGAGATGATCAACGCAGCGACCGGTAGAGCCATGAACGCCCCCATCGGCCCGGCGATCGCTCCTCCGGCGAGGGCCGCACCGAAGGCGACCGCACCGTTGAGGGTCATCGTTTTCGAACTGATCTTCGGGCTCAGCCAGTAGTTCTCCGCTTGTTGATAGATGAGGACGTACGCCAGAACGATCAGTGCGGCGGTCCAACCCTGGACAGCGAGGGTCAGGAGGATCGGGACGGCCCCACCGATGTACGTTCCGATCGCGGGGATGAAGACCGAAACGAACCCGCCGAACACCGCTAGGGGGATAGCGAATCCGACCGGCATGCCGACGAGGACCATGGTGAAGAAGAAGCCGGTGCTGTTGATGATCATCAACAACATTCGGGAGTAGAAGTATCCGCCGGTCTGTCTGATCGCCTCATCCCAGGTCCAGCCAACGCGCTGCTGAGACACGGGACTCATGTGGGACAGCACCGACCGCTGGAAACGAGGAGCATCGGCGGTGAAGTAGAACGTGAACATCGCGATCGTTGCCAGGTTGAAGACGAGGCCGATCCCGGTCGTTGCGATTCCTATCAAGCTGCCGAATATCCCCTGCGCCCAGTCAGCGAGAACTTGAGCTGTGTCCGCGCCGAGGTCCTCTCCGGCGCTGGGCTGCCAGATCTCGACATTGAATGTGTCTTCGATCCAGGTAGTTCCGTTGGCGAGCCAGGTCGCGCCCTTGTCGCCGATCCCCGAGGCGAGTTCGGCGATGGCGGGAATGAGGACGAGAATCATGAGGGTCGTCGCAACGATTCCGGCGAGGTAGATCACACCGACGGCCGCTCCGCGTCGCCACTCATATCTATCGACCAGCCACATGACCGCTGGCTGGAGCGCCAGGCTGAAGAAGAAGGAGATGCCAAGCATCCACAGCAGACCGCTCATCTCTCCCATGGCCCAGATGGCGACAAGCGTGGCCAGGATCGCACCGATCACCTGCCAGATCGTCTGGCCGCTGATCTTGATATGGAGTGCTGGTGCTGGCTCTTCGCGAGGTGAGTCGACTGGCACCTCCGACGGACTGTCGTTCATTTCAAACTCCCTTGGTTTCGCGCCTCGAACTGGTCTGTCGGTTGGTCGGAGCATCATTGTGACGGAGTTGTTGAGCGAGTCACTGCATTTCGAACCACCGACGTGTGGGGTACCGTCACCCTGAGACACAGGAACTCCAGCAAGCAACGGAGGCAGACATGTCCGAACGGATTGGTTTCATAGGACTCGGAATCATGGGTGCCGGAATGGCATCCAATCTGATCGAGAAGGGTCACGACGTCGTCGTGTGGAATCGGACTGCCTCCCGAATGGAACCGCTCATCGCTGCGGGAGCGACCGCTGCAGCGTCGCCGACCGAAGTCGGGAGCCTGTGCCCGGTCGTGATGATCTGCGTCTCTGACACACCGGACGTGCTCGCGGTCCTGGCCTACGAGGACGGACTGTTCGAGGGAATCTCGGAAGGTTCGCTTGTCGTGGACCACTCGACGATCAGCCCAGATTCCACTATCAAGTTCGCCGACGAAGTTGCCGCTCGAGGTGGAAGCTGGATCGACGCCCCGGTGAGCGGCGGCTCGGAGGGTGCGGTGAACGGCACACTCTCGATCATGGTTGGTGGAAGCGAAGCGGACGTCGAGCGGGCTCGACCGTACATGGAGGCCTTCGGAACGACGATTACCCACGTGGGGCCTGTTGGAGCGGGCCAGCAGGTCAAGATCGTCAATCAGATCCTCGTCGTCGTGAACCAACTCGCCGTCTCCGAGGCGCTGTTGTTCGCCCAGGCAGCGGGGCTCGACCTCGAAGCCACGCTGAACGCAGTCAAGGGCGGTGCGGCCGGATCATGGATGCTGGCCAATCGCGGTCCCCAGATGATCGAGCGAGATTGGAGCCCGGGATTCACGATCGATCTCCAGCAGAAGGACCTGCGCCTTGCACTCGACGCCGCAGACGTTGTCGGCTCTCCGATTCCGGGAACCGCCCTGGTATTCCAGCTCTACCGGGCCCTCCAGAACGAAGGCCTCGGCGCCGAAGGCAACCACGCGCTCGTGAAATCTCTCGAGAAGATGTCAGGGATAGAGCTAGGGGCTGACGCGCCCCGTTGAGGAGTGGCCGGTCCAGGCTGATCTACTGATCTACTGATCTACTGATCTACTGATCTACTGATTTACTCCCCGGCGCACTCGCCATTGCTAGGTATCGGGAGTAGCCTTTGATGGTAGGCCCCGGCTCTGTGCGCGGGACCTGCCGGAGGTGATGGGGGGCTACGTTTCCCATCAAACAGAAACAAGGAGATTGATCTATGCGAATGAAAACGATTCGCGTTCTGATGCTGGTCCTCGCGTTGGCGCTCGTGGCCGCTGCATGTAGCAGCGACGACAGCACCGACACGACGGCTGCCGGCGGAGACGCGACTGAGACGACGGTTGCTGCCGATCTCGGCAGCATCTGGGTATTGCTGCCGGACTCGGCCAGCTCTGCCCGTTGGGAAACGGATGACCGCCCGTACTTCGAAGCTGCTTTCGATGCAGCAGGTGTTGAGTACAACATCGTGAATGCCGAGGGTGACCCGGTTCAGCAGCAGTCGCAGGCCGAGCAGGCCATCGCCGACGGTGCCAAGGTGATCCTTCTGGTGAACCTCGACTCCGCTTCCGGTGCTGCGATCATCCAGATCGCTCGCGACGGTGGTGCTCAGGTCATCGACTATGACCGTCTCACGATCGAAGGCGACGGAGCCGACGTGTACGTGTCGTTCGACAACGTTGCGGTTGGCGCCACGATGGCTGAGATCGTTGATCCTGCGATCGCTGCCCTGGGGCTCTCCCCGGCGAAGGTCGCCCTTCTCAACGGTGGACCCACCGACAACAACTCCAAGTTGTTCAAGGAGGGTTACACGACGAATCTGGACGCCAACGTTGCTTCCGGTGCATGGGAGATCGTGGCCGACGAGGACACGCCCGACTGGGACAACCAGGAAGCGCTCCGTATCTATGAGCAGATGCTCGTTGCCAACCCTGATGGGATCGATGCGACGTACGCGGCCAACGACGGCCTCGCAAACTCCGTCATCTCGGCACGCAAGAGCGCAGGCCTTGAGCCCATCCCGCTCTCGGGCCAGGATGCAACCGTCGCAGGCATGCAGAACGTGCTGTCCGGCTGGCAGACCATGTCGGTCTACAAGGCCATCAAGGCAGAGGCTGAAGCCGCCGCAGCGGTCGCAGTCGCAATGCTGAACGGCGCCGCGGTTGACTCCGTGTCCGGCGACTGGACTCTGATCGAGATCGACAACGGCACCAACATGGTTCCGTACGTGGCACTCGTGCCCGTCGGTGTGACATCCGAGAACATGGCCGATACCGTCATCGCAGACGGATTCCGCACCTGGGATGAGATCTGCGTCGGCGATTTCGAGGAGTTCTGCCCCGAAGGTTGGGATGCCTGATCACCCCTCGCAGTAACAATGGTTGAAGAGGGGGGCGTCACACAGGTGACGCCCCCCTTCTTTCATAACCGGTAGGAGGCCCATGTCTGACGCTCCGATCCTGGAATGTCGAAGTGTTTCGAAGCACTTCGGTGCCGTCCAGGCCCTGTACAAGGTCGATTTCGATGTGCGACCCGGAGAGGTGATGGCTCTCGTCGGCGACAACGGTGCAGGGAAATCGACCCTCATCAAGGGTATTGCCGGCATCTACCCCTTCGACGAAGGTGGCGTGGCATTCAACGGGTCACCCGTCAAGATCAACAGCCCGCGAGATGCGGCAGGGCTGGAAATCGAAATCGTGTATCAGGACCTTGCGCTGGCCGACAACCTCGACGTCGTTGGCAACATGTTCCTCGGACGAGAAGAGGTCAGCAACGGGATCGTTCTCGACGAAGTGCATATGGAGCACTCTGCTCGACAGGCGCTCAATACACTCAGCGTCAAGAGCCTCCGATCGGTCAGGCAGACCGTCGCCGGTCTTTCGGGAGGACAGCGTCAGGCTGTAGCGGTGGCGAAAGCCGTCATGTGGGAGTCGAAGGTCGTCATCCTTGACGAACCCACCGCGGCGCTCGGCGTGGCACAGACCCGTCAGGTGCTCGATCTCGTACGTCGCCTCGCCGATACCGGCGTTGGAGTCGTGATCATCTCGCACAATCTGCACGATATCTTCGAGGTGGCCGACCGGATAACCGTCCTCAGGCTCGGCCAGGGCGTCGGTATCTTCAAGAAGAGTGACACAACCCAGCAAGAGGTGGTGCACTCGATCACCGCCGGAAACCTCACACACGTTCCAGGGATGGAAGGCGAATGAGCAAGAACGCAACACAGGGCGAGTACATCGAAGAGGCAGACGAGGGACTCGTCGTTGAAGTAGAGCCAGCGAACCTCGTCGAGTACGTGAAGGCCTGGTGGGTCCGGATCAAGGCCGGGGAGATCGGCTCATTGCCGATCATCATCGGGCTCATCTTCATCGTCATCATCTTCGGATCGATGCGTGACACCTTTCTCACGGAGCGGAACTTCACCAATCTCCTGCTCCAGATGTCTCCGACTGCGATCCTGGCGATCGGGATCGTATGGATCCTGCTGATCGCAGAGATCGATCTGTCGGTCGCCTACGTGAGTGCGGTCGGTGGCGTCGCCATGGCCCTCTTGCTCCGTCCAGGTGACCCGGGTCTGCCGTGGCCTCTCGCCGTTGCGATTGCGCTCCTCGTCACCACCATGATCGGTTTTCTCTACGGACAGATCCTGACGAGGCTTGGCGTACCGTCCTTCGTCATCACACTGGCCGGGAACCTAGCGTTCTTTGGTGTCGTGTTGATCATGACGACGCAGTGGTCGACAGCGGGCACGACGGTCGTTCAAGACAACTTCATCATCGGCCTCGCCAACAACTTCCTCCCTGACTGGCTCGGATGGACACTCGGGTTGGTCATCGTTGGTTCGTTCGTTGTCTCCGAGTCTCTGAAGTATCGAGGGCGTGAGAAGCGTGGACTCACTACGAAACCGATCAGTGTGAGTGCGCTTCAGACTCTGGCGCTTGCCTTCGTGACATTCGGTGCGATCTACTACGCGAATCTCGATCGCGGCGTTCCGATGGCGACGGTTATCCTTGGATTCTTCCTCGTCTTCTGGACTTTCGTAGCAACGAAGACACCATTCGGCCGCCATGTCTACGCAGTCGGCGGCAACCCAGAGGCCGCCAGACGTGCCGGTATCAACGTGGCGAGTCTCCGGATCCGTGTCTTCATGATCAACGGGTTCATGGCAGGTATCGGCGGG
>Ga0209633_10004156_pt1 | contig 13090 bp, 13 predicted proteins | sample Cruoilmetagenom1_FD_187290 | JGI IMG/M metagenome (GOLD analysis project Ga0209633, IMG submission 187290) | Oil polluted marine microbial communities from Coal Oil Point, Santa Barbara, California, USA - Sample 1 (SPAdes) (version 2) | ecosystem: Environmental > Aquatic > Marine > Oil seeps ... | reverse complement strand
AACTTGACTTAAAGCGTAAGGAGTTCTAGCTCCACCTGCAACCTGAGCATAACTTGCTCTGACTTTAGCAAAATTTACAGACTCTGGTAATTCCAATACTCTATCTAACAATAAACTACCACTCAACGACCAATAAAAATCATTATTTGGAGTTGTTTTTCCTGGAAATGAAAGTGTTGAATACCATTCGTTTCTACCAGTGAATGTTACATAAAAAGCATTATCATAACTTACTTCAAATGATCCATAAATAGAGTTTGTCTTACTTTCAGAAAAAACATTAGAAGGTACAGGCAACGTTGTGTTATTTAAATCTTCTAAGCCAACAACTACAAATGAACTACCAACAGCATTTAAACCTTCAAAGGTTGAAGTTCTACTATTTGCTCCAATGATAGAATTGGTTGAAATTTTATCTGTTATAGCTTTATCAACTCCCAACATTATATCTGTATCAAATAATCTATAGGTAGACTTAGATTGAAACAATTGACCTGCTGGACGATAAGCAGTACCAAAAGGTGTTACTTGTTTTCTTGACAAATCATAAGTATCTATACCTGCTCTACCATTAACATATAGCCAATCTGTTAAATCATATTTCAAGGTAGTAGAAGCTATTATTCTATTTTTTTTATCATCATTATTAAAACGATTGGTTACCCAGTAAGGGTTTGAGATAAACTGACTTGGTTGAAATCTTAATTCCGTTCCATCTTCAGTTGCTCCTGGTTTCAAATCATGAATATCTAAACTACCTGGCAATACAAAAGCTACCGTATTTGCATTCCCTGGAGTATCACCTATCGTAATACGATTATGTGCTTTTTCTAAAATATACTTAACACTAACTGTTGAAGTTAATTTAGGATTAATTTGACTAGATGCATTTAATGATAATGATTTTCTATTTAATGTAGTATTGGGAAAAATATCATCATTATCTAAATTAGAAAAAGAAAAACGATAACTTCCATTCTCTCCACCTTTAGTTAATGCAACTGTATTAACTATAGTTGTACCTGCTTCATAAAATTTATCTAAATTATTTCCTGTATAAGAATATGGTCTTCTCACACCGTCCCAATTAATTACTGATGAACCATCAAACTTTGATCCCCAAGACTGTAATGAACTTGTAACCGCATCATCAATTGCTAGATCAGTATCTGCTATTTCTATAGGCTGACCCGCTCCATCAAATTCAAACCCTGGTCTTAAACCTTGATTTCCTTGACCGTAAGCTGTTTGAAAATCTTGAATGCTTGTATTTATTTTATCGAAAGTAACAGACCCAGAATACTCAACACCAAAGCCCTGTTGTTTACCTCCAGACTTTGTTGTAATCATAATAACACCATTAGAGGCTTGTGAACCATATAATGCTGCTGCTGAACTACCTTTTAAAACCGATACTGATTCAATATCATCGGGGTTGATAGATGAAATATCATCACCTCCATCACCGTGCTCACCTCCAAATGGTCCAACTGCAGAACCTTTAGTTTGGTTAATTATTGGGATACCATCTATTACATATAATGGTTGGTTGTTTCCTGTTAAAGAACTTGCTCCACGAATAATAACTCTACTTGAACCAGCAGCACCAGTACTGCTTGTAGAAATGTTCACACCAGCTACCCTTCCTTGTAAAGAATTTATGGCACTCGCTGTTTTTACTTGAGCCATATCATCTCCATCAACATTTGTTAATGAATAACCCAACGCTTTAGCCTCTCTTTTAATCCCTAAAGCTGTAACCACAACCTCATCCAAGGCATTAGCATCTTCTTCCATTGCAATATTAATCAACTGATTTTCACCAGTTAATTTTACAATAACTTTTTTGAATCCAATAAAACTGAAAATCGCAGACTTATCATTAAAGTCATCAGTTTCAATAGAATACTTTCCGTCAAAATCAGTAACACTACCAATAGTAGTCCCACCAATAATTACACTTACTCCAGGTAATGGTTCATCACTGCCTTTTTCAGTAACTGTTCCTGAAATTGTTTTTGTTTGTGCAACAACAATTTGCACAAAAAAAACTAATAGGATAGTTGATAATAAATAATAGTTTTTTTTCATTTGAATTAGAATTTAATTAGTATACAGTCAAATATATAAATATATTCTTAAATGCAATTAAAAATTGCAAAATAAATAAAACGAAAACGTTTTATTTATAAATCGACACAAAAAACAAGCAAAAAATGCAACTTTTTATCGCATTTTTTTTATTTAAAATAAAAATTGCATATTTTTACAATCCATATTTTATCCATTCTTTTGAAAAAACAACAACGCCACCAGATCATATTAAACGAAATACACATTCACAATAGAGTTTTACTCTCAGATTTATCTGGTGCCTTAAAAGTATCTATGGACACTGTCCGTAGGGATCTCAAGGAGTTGGACAATTTAAAAAAATTAAAAAAAGTTCATGGAGGTGCAATTTCAAATGGTTTTAATATTTATACAGATCGCAAAAGAGAAATTTATGAACTAAAAAGTAAAACTACTATTGCTAAAAAAGGAATTTCTTTATTAAATAAAGATCAAGTTATTCTTATAAGTGGCGGATCAACTAATTTAGAATTTGCTAAACTTCTACCTCATAATTTAAACTTAACTATTTTTACTCCTAGCTTACCAATGGCCATAGAGTTATTAAATAATGCTTCTAAAAATGATGAAATTATTTTTATTGGCGGAAAACTGTCTAGAGGATCTCAACTTGCAACAGGAAACAGTACAATGAATCTCCTTTCTGAGATTAAAGCTGATATTTGTTTTATTGGTACGGGGTGGCTTGATATAAAAGATGGCATTACTGCCATTGATTGGGATATTGCTCAATTAAAAAAAGCAATGATAAATGCTTCAAAAAAATTAGTTTCCCTTTCTATTTCAGAAAAGTTAAATACCACTAGCAGATATAAAATTTGTGGTATTAATACTATAAACACCCTTATAACAGAATTAGAACCAGAATCTGAAATTCTTAACAAATATAGAGAAGAGAATATACAATTACTATAGTGCGTTAATTAAGTAGCTGAATTCTATTTAAAAAAATTTACAGATACATCTCGTATACAACCAACTTGATCAAAACTTTACTTTCAAAATAATGTAAGTAAACATAAATATTCGTGTCTAAACTGAAATATTAGGAGGAATTTAACAATGATTTCCTCCTTTTACTATACTTTTACTGACGGAAGTAAATGCTTAATTTTAAACTCTATAAATGAAAAAAATAATTTTAGTTAGTCTATTTTTTAGCTTAATGCTATCAGCTAATGCACAAGAATGGCTTACCGATTTAGAACAAGCAAAAACAAACGCAACAGAAAAAAATAAAAAAATAATTCTTGTTTTTCAAGGTTCTGATTGGTGTGCACCTTGTATAAAATTAGATAAGGAAATTTGGAGTACTAACGAATTTAAAAATTACGCAAAAAAACATTTTGTGCTATTAAAAGCTGATTTTCCAAGAAAAAAGAAGAATAAATTAGAAAAATCTCAACAAGAGAAAAATAACAAACTTGCAGAAAAATACAATACTAAAGGCTTCTTTCCTTTTGTAGTCGTATTAAATAATGAAGGTGTTGTTTTAGGTGAATCTGGTTACAAAAAAATAACTCCAGTTGAATATGCCAAATTACTAGATTCTTTTTAGATTTTTCAGTGAAAAAATTAGTGTTGCTAAATATCATCCTTTTACTTTCTACAACTGTTATTGCTCAACAGATGCATAGACGTACCCTAAAGTTAATGGGCACACGTTTTGACATTTCTGTTATTGCAAAAGATTCAACAAAAGCAAAACAGCATATTAATTTAGCTATAAATGAAATCACCAGAATTGAAAAATTAATATCGTCATGGGATAAAGATTCTCAAACATCACTTATCAATAAAAATGCGGGAATCAATCCTGTAAAAGTTGATAAAGAATTATTTGACTTGATTAAGAGGTCATTAAAAATTTCTAAATTGACTGATGGAGCTTTTGATATTAGCTATGCTTCAATGGATAAGATTTGGAAGTTTGATGATTCTATGAAAAAAATGCCTACAAAAGAAAAAATAAAAGCATCTGTAGAAAAAGTGGGATATAAAAACATCATTATTGATGAAGAAAAACGAACTGTGTTTTTAAAATTAAAAGGAATGAAAATAGGTTTTGGTGCAATTGGCAAAGGGTATGCAGCCGATAAAACTAAAAAACTACTAATTTCAAAAGGTGTTAAGGCTGGAATCATCAATGCCTCTGGAGATATGAATACATGGGGAAAACAAGCAAATGGTGACGATTGGAAAGTAGCAATTACAAATCCTTTAAATAAAAAAAATGCCTTTGGCTTGCTACCAATTAAAAGTGGTGCGGTGGTTACTTCTGGCAACTACGAAAAATACATTACAATTAATGGCAAAAGTTATTCGCACATTATTGACCCAAGAACGGGCTATCCGTCAAACGGAATTATTAGTGTTACTGTTTTTGCACCTAAAGCTGAATTGGCAGATGCCTTAGCAACCTCTATTTTTGTTATGGGTATAGAAACTGGGCTTAATAGGATTGACCAGTTACCAAAAATAGAATGTATTATTATTGATGAAAAGGGTGATATCCATAAATCTAAACACATAAATATTGAGAAAATATAACGCTCTTTTATAGAGAGATTTTCACTTAACTTAGAATCAACTACAATGAAAAAAATTATTTACATTATAATCGCAGGTTGTTTTTTCACATCTTGTGTGGCAGTTAAAGAATACGAAAAAGTTAATCTTAGTGATCCTGATATGAATTTATCAGCAAGTAAATCGAGTAAATTCGAAACCAGTGCTCAACTGTATCGTGAATCAGCTTCTGGTGCCAATGGAGGAAAGTCTGGTGGTGGTTGTGGTTGTAATTAAGCTAGAAGCATGAAAACTGAAGTATTTTTTTACAAACTTTAAACAAACACATGAAAATTTTTATTTCAATAATATCTCTATTTTTTATTACTATTTCTTTTGCTCAAGAGCAATCTGAAGATTCAAGTTTGACGTATAAAAAACGCGTATTAGAAACTACAGAAATTGATTTTTTGAGTAGCTATTATACTCAAGATGGAGACAATGCTGCAGTAACTGGTGGGATTGGAACAGAAAAACTAACTGATTTTGCCTCTGACATTGTAATTTCAATTCCTTTAAATGACGATGATGTATTAACTATCAACGCAACGATATCAGCATATACTTCTGCTTCGTCTAGTAATCTAAATCCTTTTGATAATTCTGGAGCTTCTAGTGGAGAAGATGATGATGACGATGATGATGATGATGATGATAATAATAGTACACGAAAGCTTAATTCAAAATTAGCAAGTTCTGTGACAGGTAGTCCATGGGTAGAAAGCACAGGTGAGTCTCAAAAAGATGTTTGGGTTAATGGAAATGTTGGTTATAGTCATTCTTCAGATAATAGAAATAAAATTTGGAGTGCAAATCTAAATTTCGCTAATGAATATGACTATACATCCTTTGGTTTTGGTGGTAGTCATACTTGGTTATTTAATGAAAAAAACACTGAATTTGGTGTTAAAGGAAATGCCTTTTTTGACACTTGGAATCCAGAATACCCCACAGAATTAGATTCTTATTTAGAAGCAGATAAAAACTTAAATAATGGTTTTTTTAATAATATTTCCATTTTAAATCAAAACGGAAATGTTATTGATAAAGATGGAACAGAAGTATGGAATCCAAACAAATATTCTTATATAGAAGACAAATCAAGAAACACATTTTCATTATCTTTAAGCTTTTCACAAATTTTAAGTAAAAATGCTCAATTTTCTATCTTTTTAGATTTGGTACAACAAAAGGGTTGGTTAGGAAGCCCTTTACAACGTGTATATTTTGGAGACAGATCTAATTTTTATGTTGGTAATGCTTCTAGCATACCAAATTATAGGTCATCAAGCAATAAAGATGTTTTTCAATTGGCTGATGATATTGAACGTTTACCGAGTACTCGTTTTAAGACACCAATTGGTGCACGTTTCAACTACTATATCAATGAAACTTTTGTTGTAAAAACCTATTACCGATATTATACTGACAATTGGGGTGTAGATTCTCATACAGCTGAAATAGAAGTGCCCATAAAAATTACTGATAAATTTACTTTATATCCTACTTACAGATATTATACACAAACTGCAGCCGATTATTTTGCTCCTTACGAAGAAAATTTATCTACACAAGAGTATTATACTTCAGATTATGATTTGTCAAGTTTTGATGCAAATCAATATGGTTTAGGGTTAAAATATACTGATATTTTTACTAAAATCAATTTTTGGAAGTTCAAACTAAAAAGTGCCGAAATAAGGTACAATCATTATGACAGAAGTACAGGCCTTGCATCTGACATCATTTCTCTTGGTTTTAAATATTTATTTGAGTAATTCATTTTTGATATTATGCTCTATTTAAAATGCGAATTATTTTGATGGTGTTTAATTGCTTTTCTAGATAGAAACACACCTATAAATAAAGAAACAAATGCACCAGTCCAAATACCTGGCACAAAAGGTAAAAACAAGAAAAAATCATAGGCTCCATGAAATAAGATAGCGAGTAACAATCCTGTAAGATTCAACACTGTTTTGTTTTTAGAAAATTTAGCTTTACCCATAAAATAGCCCATTAAGACTGCAAAAGTAGCATGAGCGGGCACTGCAGTAAATGCTCTACCAAATGCTGTAGACAACCCGCCTTCAAATACATAAAATATATTTTCAGTAACAGCAAAACCCATTGAAACCATTACTGCATATACAATACCATCAAAGGGTTCATTAAATTCTTTTTTAGGCTGAGCGTAATAACGAACAATAATATATTTACTGAATTCTTCAATAAGACCTACCATAAAAAATGCTTTTACAAACTGATCAAAAACACTTTTTTCTTTAAAAGGAGAAAAAAAAGATGTATACAAAAAATAAAGTATCGTAGTCACAATAATACTTACTATAGCACCCAACAAAAAATTATAAGCTAACAATTGTTTAGGTTCTTTTTCGTGCTTATCCTTTACATAAATATAAATAATAATGACAAAGGCAGGAGCAACAGCAAGTAATAATAAGTTCATCAGTTATTATTTAAAATAACTAAATGTTTCACCTTTTTCTATTTTTAATAATGATTCATAAATCAATTTGATTACATTTTCAACATCATCTCTATGTACCATTTCAACTGTAGTATGCATATAACGTAAAGGCAATGAAATTAATGCACTCGCCACTCCAGAATTACTATAGGCAAAAGCATCAGTATCTGTGCCCGTTGCACGAGACAAGGCAGCTCTTTGAAAAGGAATCTTATGTTGCTCTGCTGTATCTGTAATTAAATCACGTAATTTTTGTTGCACTGCTGGTGCATAAGCGACAACTGGACCTTTACCCATTTCACAATGTCCTTGAACTTTTTTCTCAATCATAGGCGTTGTAGTATCATGAGTTACATCAGTTACTATAGCCGCATCAGGCTGAATTCTTTCAGCAATCATCTGTGCACCACGCAAACCTATTTCTTCTTGTACAGAATTTACAACGTACAAGCCGAAAGGTAATTTCTTTTTATTCTCTTTTAACAAACGAGCTACCTCAGCAATCATAAAGCCTCCCATTCTATTGTCTAAAGCTCTACATACAAAATTATCCTTATTCAAAATATGAAACTCATCAGGATAGGTAATTACACAACCTACATGAACCCCCATTTTTTCAACTTCTTCTTTAGTTTTACATCCTAAATCAATAAAAATATTATCTGGCTTTGGAGGTATTTCTTTTGCTTTACTTCTTGTATGAATTGCTGGCCAACCAAATACACCTTTAACAATTCCTTTTTTAGTATGGATATTTACAATTTTACTTGGTGCAATTTGATGGTCTGAACCTCCGTTTCTGACCACATAAAGTAATCCGTTATCAGAAATATAATTCACATACCATGAAATTTCATCGGCATGTCCTTCAATAACAACTTTGTATTTTGCTTCTGGATTTATAACCCCTACTGCTGTACCATAAGTATCTGTAATAAATTCATCAACATAAGGCTTTAAATAATTCATCCATATTTTTTGTCCATCCCACTCATAACCAGTTGGTGCTGCATTATTTAAATACTTTTCTAAAAATGTTAATGATTTCTTTGTGAGGATACTTTTTGCTGCCATGATATATGATTCTAGATTATTTTTAAAATTTATCTCAAAATTAACGTTTATATTTTAAATGCAATTCATCAATTGTATTATTTTTGGAATGATTTTAGCGTTGACTAATACCATGAGAACAATATTTATCATAGCATTATTATTTTTATCCTCTTTAACTTTCTCACAAGTTAAAAGTGATACTATAGTCAATGATCTAATTTTTATAGAAGGTGATTCTATTATGCTTACTTTAGATGAAGTTACGGTGTTAAAAAAACTTAAATTTGACTCTACTAAAGAAAAACGTTATTACTATTGGTATTGGAAAAAAGTACACAATGCCTATCCTTATGCCAAATTAGCTGCCGAAAGATTGATAAAACTAAATGATCAATTAAAACTCATTAGATCAAAGCGTAAACGAAAAAAGCATATTAAGAAAATGCAAAAGTACATGGAAGAAGAGTTTACCGAAAAGTTAAAAAAAATGACACGGACTGAAGGTAGAATCTTAATCAAATTGTTACACAGACAAACAGGTTTGACTGCTTTTGATTTGGTAAAAGAATACCGTAGCGGATGGAAAGCCTTTTGGTACAACACCACAGCCAATGTCTTTAAGTTATCCCTCAAAAAAGAATACCATCCAGAAAGTAAGGCTATTGATTTTTTAATTGAAGATATCTTACAGCGTTCTTATACTAAAGGAATTTTGGATAAACAAAAACCAAGAATTGCCATAGATTATTTTGCATTATCTAAAAAATGGGAAAATATGGATATGGTAACAATTATCAAGAATAGAGATAAATAGTCTACTTCAATTTTCTTTCCTTATAAAAGTTATACCTATTTAATTATAAAGTTTTTCATAAATAAATTGGTGTTAAATCCTTGTTAAAAACAGCAACTACATTAAACTTTTATAACTAATTATAGTCTTAAAACTATAACATTAATTATAAAAAATCATGAAAAAATTATTAAGTGTAGCGTATATCGGGTTATTAACTTTTAGTGCTTTTGCACAACCTAGCGAAAGAGGTAAACATTCTAAATTCACAGCAAATCAAATTGCTGAATTAAGAACTAAAAAAATGACCTTGCATCTAGATTTGACTGAAGATCAACAAGAAAGAATCTATCAATTACACAGAGAACTAGCAATTAGGCATAAAGAAAAAAGAAAAAAATCTATGGCTTTACAAAACATAAAAGAAAAGCCTGATAAAGAAACTATGTTTAAAAGAGCAAATGAGAAACTAGATACTCAAATTGTTCATCAAAGCAAATTAAAAAACATTTTAACCAAACATCAATTTGAAACATGGAAAAAATCAAGAAAACACAGAGCAAAAAACTTAAAGAAAAATAGACTTAAAAAACATTCAAGAAAAAAAGAAAAACAACATAGATAAGATAAAAAACGACCAAACGGTCGTTTTTTTTATTCTAAATATAATTTTTGCCCCAAAGAAAGATCATTCTTTTTTAAGCCATTTAACCATTTCAATTTATCTACAGTTAATTTGTTCTTTTTAGCTAAAGAATACAATGTATCCCCTTTAGCTACTATTACATATTTATCCCCTCTTGAAACCACCTCTTTTTTCATTACTTTACCTCCGTATAAAAAACTTTTATCAAAATTATCATACACATGCAACTCGTAAGTTTCAATCAATTCAATAAGCTTTATAGGATATCTAGGGTCTGTCGCATATCCTGCTTTTTTTAATCCTTTTGCCCAACCTTTAAAGTCCTTTTTTCTTAATTCAAACAAACCAGCATAACGCTTTCTGTCAAATAAAAATAGTGAATGATCTCTAAAAGAAGAAAGTGGATGGTCATATTTTCTAAAACATTCTTGTCGAGCATCATCATCATGATACATCCGTTTACCCGTCCAACTACTATGACATTTTACTCCAAAATGATTATTACCCCTAACAGATAGTCTACTTTTACCACTACTTGATTCTAAAATGCCTTGTGCTAGCGTAATACTTGCTGGAATTTTATAGGCTATCATTTCTAAAATAGCGATGTCATTATATTCTTCTATATAGGCTAAGGTATTTTTATTTAGATTAGGTTTTCTTTTAACCAAATCAGCATGAATTACATCAGCTTGCTCAATTTTTTGAATTTTTACAGGTGTTGGCGTTCGTTTAACAACTTTAGTAGAAGTTCTAGGTGTTGGCCTTTTAGAAGTTGTTTTTTTATGAGAACGACAACTTACTAAAAAACTTAGTGTTACTAAAATTAATACTGTTTTTGAATACTTCATTTTTACTTGATTGTTACCAATCCTTTTTGTTTTAATTTAGTATTCATCCCTTCTACTCCCTGCATACCACCTGTATGAATAACTAGTATTTTACTTCCTTTTTTAAATTTATTTTTTTGAATTAAATCTACCAATCCAAAAAGCATTTTACCTGTATAAACAGGATCTAAAGGTATATTTGTTTCTTCTTTGAATTTATTTATAAACGTAATTAACTCATTATTTATTTTGCCATAACCCCCAAAATGATAATCAGTTATCAATTGCCAATTATCCTTAGTAGTGAGTTTTGTTATTTCATCTTTTAAAAAATCTCCTTTTAAAGATGAAAACCCTAATACCTTTTGAGTTGAACCGGCAGAGTTTATGATTCCTGCAATTGTCCCTCCTGTACCCACTGGCGTGCAAATATAATCAAAGTCTTGATCATTTTTAGTTAAAATTTCTTCACATCCTTTTATTGCTAAATCATTAGTCCCTCCTTCTGGTAACAGATAAAAATTACCAAATTCATTTTTTAAATTTCTAATAAATTCAGGAAAACACTTTTTTTTGTAGCTACTACGAGAAATAAATTTAAGCGTCATACCACAGTTCTGAGCAAAGGATAAGGTTGAATTCTCAGCTACTTTACCGGCCAATTCATCACCTCTAATAATGCCAATGGTTTTGAATTCAAATGTTGCTCCTGCTGACGCAGTTGCTAAAATATGATTAGAATATGCTCCACCAAAAGTCAATAAAGTCTCTAAACCTTGTTCTTTAGCTACTAATAAATTGTATTTTAATTTTCTATACTTATTGCCAGAAATATGAGGATGAATTTCATCTTCACGTTTAATGGTCAACGCTACATCCTTAATCAAGGATGAAATTACAGGCTGATTTCTACTATTTAACTTAAAATTCATTGTATGGCAAAATTATATTAATTTTATCACATATTTACCTATTAGATGTTTGAAAAAAAACCAGAATTAGAACCTGAAGATTTTTACCTTAGCAAAGAAGGATACAGAGTTTTTACAGAAAAATACCATTTAAAAAGAGGGTATTGTTGTGAAGGCGGTTGCCGACATTGCCCTTTTGGATATAATAAAAGAACCAATACTACAAAATAAATAGGGTGTGATTTAGAATGCTTCGGCATGATTTTTGATAAATATTAAGCATAACAATTATACTCAAAAAAATGAAATTAATTAAATTACTTCCGTTAGTCATCCTATTTATAGTATCCTCATGTGCTTCGGTTAGAGTCTCTTCAGACTATGATAATGAAGTTGATTTTAGCCAATATAAAACTTTTGCTTTTTACAAAAAAGGAATAGATAAAGTTGATATTTCTGATTTAGACAAGCGTAGAATTCTACGTGCCATTGAAGCTGATTTATTAGCAAAAGGTTTTACAAAATCAAAAAATCCAGATGTTTTGGTAAATATCTTTACTAAATCTAGAGAAAAAATCAATGTTTATAACAACAATTATCTCGGATGGTACCCTTGGTATTATGGTGGGTTTTCACGTTTTGGAATGGGTTTTAATTATGGTGCATACAATAATGTTAGCCGATCTACTGAAGGCACATTATTTATTGACTTGATAGATGCCACTAAAAAAGAATTGGCTTGGCAAGGTATGGGTACTGGTGCGTTGGCATCGTCTAAAAATATCTCTAAAAAGGAAGAACGGATAAAAGAATTTGTAACAGAAATATTGGCAAAATATCCGCCAATAAAAGAATAGAACTTTTCTGTTTTATGAAAAACCCGATTAAGATGTTTCTTAATTGGGTTTTTCTTTTTTATAACAAGAAAAACACGTGTTAAGACAGAGATATTCTGTGTTTTTTGATTAACCGTTATTGACGGTTAATAAACGGTTATTAACTATTTACTTTCAAATAAACCTATACCAATAAGTCAATAAACTCAAGTGTTTTTTTAGCGTTTTTAAAAAATAATTCTATCTTTAATGCCATAACTAATATAACCACAATAGGGTTATACTAATGTTAGAATTTAATTAAAAAATTAAATTGGAGTACCTAAATAAAACCTTTTGAAGTAGACTTAGGTTTATAGAAATACACCAGACCAGATGGAAATGTAATATTTTCATCATAAGTTTTCAGTTACACTGTGAAAGAGTGTTCTTTCAAACATTGTGAATGTTAAAAACTTATGCTAAAGAAAGTGATATTTTTTAACAAAGTCAAGTACTGTGGTCAAGTTTATAGAAAATATTATTTTAAGTTTTCAAATTGCACAGTGCTTATCTAGAAAGTATAAGCCCTATACAATTTGAGGGTTTTATTTAGGTTGTTCATTTATTGTTTGCAAATTTTTATGACTCCGTCTTTTTATAATAAAGAATTTTTATCTTTGGTAATTGCCAAAGGAAAAATTTAGAAAGACTAAATCTAATCGAGTGGATGGCTCCGCCAATAATTGACGGAGTGCACCCCTCACACCACCGTACATACGGGTCTCGTATACGGCGGTTCGATAATGAAACTTATCGTTTGTAGTATTCGATTAAACTAACATAC
>Ga0209633_10004155_pt1 | contig 13091 bp, 11 predicted proteins | sample Cruoilmetagenom1_FD_187290 | JGI IMG/M metagenome (GOLD analysis project Ga0209633, IMG submission 187290) | Oil polluted marine microbial communities from Coal Oil Point, Santa Barbara, California, USA - Sample 1 (SPAdes) (version 2) | ecosystem: Environmental > Aquatic > Marine > Oil seeps ... | reverse complement strand
TGAGTAGCGTGTGATGCAAAGTAGAAAATTTTCGTTCCCAGGAAAGGAGGGTGTTTTTAGCGATATCAAAAACCCTGCAGGTAGCATTGAATGACGTCCCCTCAGTGCGGGCCTTTAAGACTTTCCAAATCGTACTGACAGGCGTTCTGAAACCTTGCAGGAAGGTGTTTTTTGTTTCTGAAAATGAAAGCCCACAGTCTCGACAAAGAAACATTTTTCTGAAACCATTTGAAATTGTTTTGTATTCATAATCAATTCGGGTATTTTCAGACGAGCAATTGGGGCATTTACATGTAAACAGAGGCATAATCTACTCCTTTAAATATTAGTTGGGGTAGATTACCGTACACCTTTTAGTTAGCTGTGTCCAGTTTTATTTGTGTTTTCAGCCATATACAGTGCCTATTCAACTGAACCAGTGCCCGGCACGGGCACCCGGAATCTCACCGCCGACGGCAAAAAAGCCATCTGCGATCCCTTCGACGCTTCCTTCGGGCCCACCTGAGCCCCGGCCATCAAGAGTGCTGACTGACGGTTGTCGGCCCTCCGGCAACCGTCAGTCTTGGAAAACCGCAAATTATTGCTTACTGCCGTAACGATTGATGCTCACCTTGTCGCGCTGAAGGGATGCGTCCGGGTGGGCGGAGGGCTGCCGGGCCGGATAGCCGATGGCCATGATGGACGACACCACCAGCCCCGACGGCAGCCCCAGCACCTCGGCCGCATAGTCACCGGCGGTTTGTGTTTCATCATGGTAGCGCTTGCGAAGCTGGATCCAGCAGCTGCCCAGCCCCATGTCGGTGGCGGCCAGATGCAGGATAATGGCGGCAATGGAGACGTCTTCCACCCACACATCCGATTTTTCGGGGTCCGCACAAACCGCGATGGCCAAAGGCGCGTTGGCCAAAAAAGAAGCGCCGTGGGGTTTGGCCTTGGCCAGGCGGTCGATAATTTCCGAATCCTTAACCACGACGAATTCCCAGGGATTAAACCCCCTGGAGGAGGGCGAACGCAAGGCGGCTTCCACCAGCAGATCCACCTTCGCCGGCTCGATCCGTTGTTTCTGAAATTGACGAACACTTCGCCGCGATCTTAGCAGGTCAATAAACATATTTTATCCTCCGACACGACGCGCCAATCGTAACAACGCATTGTCTTCAATCTTCAGATCCCGGTTTACCGTCTTCTCGCTTCCTACATCAGTCATCTTGCGCAGCATTTCTTATACTTCTTACCGCTTCCGCAAGCGCACGGATCGTTCCTTCCGATTTTCGGGCCCTGGCGAACGACTTGAACCGGCGGTGGCGGTTGGCCTTCCTTGAAGTACCAACGGCCGTCTTCGTGGACAAATTCGGCAATTTCATGGTGATCAAACGCCTTGCTGTCTTTACGGTAGCGGGCCACAAACTCAACCGTCCCCGCCGTGTCATCCGGGCCGCCCTTCTCGACATTCCGAATCTCCAGTCGCTGCCAATCCAGCTTTTTGGACCAGGCCGCCGTCCCTTTGCGGTCATCGTCCTTACGACCGGCCGGGTGTGTGGTCTCAAAGATATAGTCAAACGCCTTTTTGGCATGGGCCGTGAACCGGGAACGCATCAGCGCTTCGGCGGTATCGGCCGTCCGCGCGCCATCAAGCAGCGGTTGACAACAATCGGCAAACTCCTTTTGACTTCCACAGGGACAAAGTTCCATCGTGTTGCTCCAGGTATTGGGTTTTTGTGCGCACATCTTTTTACATATCAGCCTTCAGGCAAAGGGTTCCTACGACTTTCCCGGGCGGCATCTTCCGGCTGGATACGCCAGGTAAACAGGGGCGACAGAAGGTAGAGAAAAGCGTATCCCAAACAAATTTGTCCAAAGATGGGAGTAAACATGCTGACTGTCAATAGAATCAGGTTGGCGCGACCGAACCAGGGATGGCGGCTCATCGTCCGTCCCAGGTGGATATAACGGATGGGGTAAATGTTCATGATGACACCGGCAAACCCCATGATACCTGCTGAAAACCCCCCCCAGAAAAGAATCCGCTGCGACGACAGGGCCAGGGCATGATCGAAAATCACCAGCGGGGACATGACCAGCATGGCCGCTGCAGGCGTGGGCAAGCCTTTGAAAAATCCGGGGATCGGGTTTTTATCCAGGGTAAAGTAAACCAGTCGGCCCATTCCCGCCACCGCGTAGAACACAGCGATCCAGCCCACGTGCAGGTGCGCAAAACGGCCTTCGCCAAACTGGCTCATGGTGACGTAGAAGATCCAGGCCGGTACGATGCAAAAGCTGATTGCATCGGCCAGATCGTCCATGATGCTGCCCATGTTGATTTTCTTCTTGGGCAGTTCCGCGGAAAGGGGTTCCGTAAGGCCCAGGCGGCGGGCCAGTGCCCCATCCAGCTTGTCAAAGGTGGCGGCCCCGATCAACATCAAATAGGATTCCCGCATGCGGCCTTGATAGGCAAAAAACACGGCAATCAGTCCCATCAGGGCGTTCATCACCGTCAGGGCATTGGGAAACACCGACAGGATTTTTCGCCGGAGCATCTGATTCCCGAAACACAATTCGTCCAGGCAGGCAGTGCCGTATTTGCGGCAGTAGCCGGCAATGGACCCCAGGTTGATAATAAAAAACAGGATCTCCACAAAAAACAGGATTCTCAGGGAGAGGTTCCCTAAGTAGGAGATGCGAAAATAGATCCACGATTCCGGACCTTGGGGAATATAGAAGGCGTAAGCGTAGAGCAGGGCACTGACCGGAGCGGCCACGATGGTGCGCATGCGGTTGTATTCGCTGCTTTCAGGCTCCACGCCCTGACGGATGGCAAATCCGCGCATGAAGGACGCAAAGCTGTCCCGCACCAGCACCGTTACACAAAGCGCCAGCACCAAAATCGCATGCAGTAGCTGGCCGCGGGTGGGGTCGGAGGCCGACACCAGCAGACGCCACATCATACCGGCGGCGATGACCGGAAAGATAATGGAATAAACCAGCTTGTCCATAAGCCGGTCCGCCAGTTGCGCCAGCGGGGCGTTGGGCCGGAACCGGGCCGAAAACCAGCCATCCACCAGATCGAAAATCATGGAGGTGAGCAGAAATGAAACCCCGACGATGTAAACCACCGGGTTTCTGCCCCACATGATCGCCAGGGCGCAGATCATGCCGCCAAAAATCAAAACAGGGCGACTGTATACGAGGATGGCGGCCAATCGTGCCGGCAGCGGAATGTTGTCGGTCATGGAAGCAATGCCTGTTGGCTTTAAAGGTGTTGATTGAGCGATTTAACCATCAAACGAAGCCATCATAAAGGGATTGCCCATTCGAGTCAAGGCGGGAGCGACCGGGTATTCACATCTTTTTATGCAACAAGGATCAAGACCGATGAGACGGCTTAGATACGACAAATATTTGACAAAAACAGGCGCTGCTATCAAAATGCTTGAATGAATCCGACCAATGACCCGATTTTGGATCATCTTTTTTCAGTTGGGGGGTGGAAATGAGCCTGCGGCGAAACCTGATCAGCCCGTACCTTTACGCCCGCTATGGCTTTCATCGCGTGACAGGCACCGGCGCGTTTGGAAACGACCGGGTTCGAATCGACCATGCTCTCGCTCAGCCCCAATGGAATCCCCTCAAACAGGCCTTATGGAAATACCACGTCAAGCAGTTTCATGAATCCTCATGTTCCGTGGCCAGCGTGGTATCATGCATCAATGCCATCAGTTCCCTGGGAAACGGCAAGGCCCGTCCCATCAGCCAGGCCGACATCCTCGATCGGGTGACCACCGGCCACTGGAAAAAACGGATGAGTGACGGCGGATACCGCGGACGCCGCGGGCTGCCGCTGCCACTTCTTGGCCAGGTGGTCAAGGACAGCATCGCGGCTTACCAACTGAAGGTTGGAAGCGTGGATGTCGTTCAGATACCCAAAAACGCACCCAGGAGATCGCCCATCCGGAAAATGCTGAAAAAGCGACTGCGCAATTTTGATCGCCTTGGCGGCGACCTGGTCATCGCCCATTTCGATCAGGGCACCCTCGTTCCCACCTTGAATATCCCCCACATATCGCCCGTGGGCGCTTATGATACAATCGCCGATCGGGTCACCCTGCTCGATGTGGATCCCGAACAGGAAAAGCCCTATCAGGTGACTTTCGACACGTTCTACAAGAGCCTGTCTTCCGACTACCATCATGTGTTTGAAGCATACGGGTACGGCAGCGGCGGGTATATCTGTATCCGGATACGATAGGCGGTCTTCGTAAAGTTGCATCTTCCGGTAATTATGGTTAGTTTTTTGGCCACCATGAATATGATTCAACCCAAACAGCGCATGTCCAGGAGACGGTTCATTGGCAAAATCTCGACAGCATTCAAGGTCGTGCTGGCGGCCCAGTTTCTGCCCCAGATGGTGCGGGCTGCCGCAGACACCGGCGGCACGGCTGCGGCGCTTCACTATCGCCCGCTCACCGGCGACGTCCTGCGGGAGATGGCCCGACGCAAGATGCACCATGGTCCGGACATCTTTTTGAATCCCATGGGTATCCCGCGCAACAAGCGATTCCGGCAGGTGCTCTCCTGGAAGCTGTTTCACAAAAACGCCTACGGTGATTTTCTTGACGACCAGCCGCTTTTACCTGTTACCATCGACTGGGAGCCAGTCAAGGCACACCGGGGCGTGTCGATCACCTTCATCAAACATTCGACCCTGCTGATCAAGGATGTGGACCGTGTCCTGCTGATCGATCCGGTATTCAACGACATCTTCTGGTTCATCAAGGACTTTACGCCCCTGGCTTTCAATCTGAATGAAATGCCACGGCCGGACCATGTACTGATCACCCACGGCCACTACGACCACCTGGATCACCAGTCCCTGGGACTCCTGGATCAGGGCACCCACGTGATCAGCCCCTTGGGGTACGACAGCGAATTCAAAGCGGCAGGCATATCCAACCGCACCCGGTTGGACTGGTATGAATACTACAGCGATGGCGACCGGGAGATCACCTTGCTGCCCGCCAACCACTGGACCATGCGCAACCCCATCATCGGCCCCAACCGCTCCCTTTGGGGCGGCTACATGATCAAAACCGCCGGCGGGCCGTCGATCTACATTTCGGGAGACAGCGCCTACTTTGATGGATTCGAACAACTGGCCAACGATTATAATATCGACCTGGCCATCTTCAACTTGGGCGCCTATGCACCGCGATGGCTCATGGCGCCCAGCCACATGAACCCGGCGGAAACGGTCCAGGCGTTTCAGGAGATCAAGGCCAGGCAACTGATGATCGCCCACTGGGGCACCTTCCAACTGGGCGACGAACCGGTTCACTTTCCCCCCGCAGACTTGAGACAAGCGCTTGATGAAAAAAGGCTTTTATCACGCTGGATCGAGCTGGGTCATGGGCAGACCCACTTTTTCTGACCGGGAATGTCTGTGGGGAGATAAATGGGTGACCACTGGCGTTACGAACAGGATTTTTGAGAAGAGGGCCTGGGTACCCGAGTCCCGGGTTTCATGCGTCAAGCGGGAAGGTTATTGGAAAATCGTTGAGTAGGCCCTAACCCAGCCGATAGGTCTCTCTCAGTTCCCGTGACATCCGGTTCACCGATGCAAACGCACGCTCCACGGTCTTCTCCTTGTCCGGGTTGACCAGGCAGCAGGTGGCTGGTGACAGCATGCTGCGGGCGATCAACAGATCCTTGTCCACGCCCCTTTTCGACAATAAATCCCAAACCGCTTCCAGCCGACCGATCAGCGATGACGGATCCTCTTGCGCAAATGTCTCAAATCCGGTGGGAACGATCCCCCAGACAATAATTCCGCCCTTGTCCAGAAATCGCTGGATGGATACGGCATAGGATGAAAAGATCTCCGCATTGGTGTAGATGTCCATGGACAGAACATCCAGGTCCAGGTTCAGCAGGAAGTCCCAGTCTGGGTTCCCGCACAGATGAATGCCTCGCGGCCGATTCACTTGGGAAAAGAACAGGTCGAGGTCACCCTTGGCCTTCAAATCACCGTATCCCGCCAGTGCGGAAAACAGAAACTGGAGCCCCGGTTCATCCACAAACATGAACGCGTTCGGGTTCATCCGTTTCAAACGACTCAGTTGGACGTTCAGCCGCTTGGCCATGAACTCCAGCATAAAGGGCCGGACCGTATCATCGAACAGGATGGGCCGCTCGTCCTGATCGAGAATGTTGAATCCGAAACTGATGGGGCCTTCCAACTGCCCCCGGATGGCCGGCCGGTCGGCCAGGTCCAATGCCAGAAACTGGTGGTAAACGGCTGAATAGGTCTCGCTGATGTCGAAATAGTCGGGATCGTCGAATCGTGCCAGGGTCTCTTCGAGTTCTTCGGCAAACCGGTCCATGGAAAACCGCAGCGTCCGCTCGCCGACGTTCAGAATAATGCCGGGAAAATGCTCGGCAGCCTGAACATACATGTCTTCATAGTAACTATAGTTGGGCAGTTGCGGCCAGAAGGGCACATCCAGCGACAGGGCCATTTCAAGGGCCCTGGAAACGTCGGTGTGGGGCATCACCGCCATGGCGGTGGTCAACAGGTTTCCGGGAAGGGTTGTCATATATCACGCTTTCGTATTGGAGGTCGGCGAAGATGGGACCAGCACGGACCGGGCGAAGCGAAACCGATTGCACGAACCGGCAGAAACCATAATGCGTTTGCTTGTTCGATGCATTGACCGGTCGAAAACCCGATGTTCCGGAAAAGCGGCCCTTATAGGGTTCGTTCTAATCGAGGTTCCGCACCGGCAGAGCGCGGTAGGCACGCTTGTGGACCTTTCGAACGGAGTAATAATAGACGTTATCGTAGTTGAACACCGTAGCCGTGGGCCCCAGTTGTCCGGTTTCCGACGTCCAGATCCAACCGCAGCTCAGCCGGAGTTGCGGGACGATTTTCACCCATTGGCCACATGCGGTCTCGTAACCCTTGCCCTTTACGGCCAGGCTCTGCAGTTCCTTCAATGTCGGCATCCGCCAGTTTTCATAGGTCGTGGGAATGCTGTAGGGAAAGGTGAATTGGATCCATTGTTGCGCTTCTTTCCAATTGATATCACCCTGGTTGTCGGTCTTGGCCCACATCAGGCCCAATTCGTTGTCGGTGACGGTGCCGTCACCGTTGTCGGTAAACCGTTCGCCGGCAAGGGCGGCCTGACAATTCGCCAGCACCAACAAGGCCATTGCGAAAAAAATGCTCAATAAAGGGCGTCCGGCCATGGGGTCCTCCTTTTTTCGGAAACCGTTGGTAGAAGCACTGGGAAGACGGATCGGGTGGTCGGGGATCGCACGCGACCGATAAAACGCACCCGAGACGCAAGGACCGTGTTTAGATGTGCTCGATCCGCTTTTTCAATCGCTCGGCCACCTTGGCGCCGCGGTAGGAGATGATCGTCGCCGGTGAGCGCCGGAAAATTTTCTCGGCCACGGATCCCACCAGAATGTGCTCGAGATCGGTGCGGCCTTTGGGTCCCATAACGATCACATCGGCCTCCTCCGCCATGATCTGTTTCAGCAGTTCGTCGATGGGATTGCCGGTCAAAAATATGGAGCGGACTTTTTCCCGAGGATAACCGGCAGCGGAAATGATCTCATCCAGAGCGCGGTGCCGTTCATCCTTGATCTTCTGGACGTAATGACTGCCGTCCACATCATAACCCATGGCCGATATGGTTTTCACCGACTCCACATCACGGGAATTGATCACGCTGACGACGACCAGTTCGGCACCGCCGCACTGGGCGAATTGGGCCGCAAAATTAAACGTCCCTTGGGCATACTCGGAAAAGGCGATTGCCACGAGTACTTTTTTTATATTTTCCATCGCGAATTCCTCCGGTTGGAAGAGCCGCACATCCCTCAATCAACGAGGGTGCGCCACATTAAGGTTATGCGGCCGCTGCCGGAACGGTGTCCTCCTTGGGCATCCGCGGGCGCTGCACCAAATACATCATACCAAAAAGCAGTAACCCGATGAGATAGGTCCAGTAACGTTGCTCATGGGGAATCCTGATCAAGGAGGCGATCAAATCCGGCCGCATTAAACTCAGGGTCACCGCCAAGAAAAAAGGCACTTCCCAGATCTTGTTGCGGGCCACGAACCACCCCTGGGTGGCCGAGGCAAAGGCGAAGTTACCGATACAGGCCATGAGGAAAATCAGGATCCCCTGCGGCCAGCTGTTGACGTTGTGAAGAATCAGATCGCTGTTGAAAATGAACATAAACGGCAGGATAGCCGTACGAATGTCATACATGAAGCCCTGAATCCCCGTCGCAATGGGGGGTGACTTGGCAATGGCCGCGGCGGCATATGCCGCCAGGCCCACCGGCGGGGTGTCGTCAGCCAGGATGCCGAAGTAGAAACAGAACAGGTGTGCCGACATCAGCGGTACGATGAAATTGTTGAATCCGCCGATCTCGACGATGGCCGGGGCCGTCAGCGAGGCCATGACGATGTAGGTGGCTGTGGTGGGCAGCCCCATGCCGATGATCAGGCTGGTGAAGGCGGTGATGACCAGCATCAGAAAAATATTGCCGCCGGACAGGGTATCGATGATGGCGGTAATCAATTGGCCCAGCCCCAGGGCCACCACGCCCACGATGATGCCGGCCGCGGCGGTGGCGAGGGCCACGGAGACCATGTTCCGGGCCCCCGAGGCCAGTGCTGAAAAGATGTCGACGATGCCCTGCTTAAAGGCCGGCCCCAGTGGCGTTTTGGCCAGGTAGGCTTTCACCGGGTTTTGCAGCAGCATGATGATGGCCATGAGCCAGATGGCGTTGAAAGCAGCCAGCTCCGGGGAGTGGCGCACGACGATCAGTTCGTAGAGCAGCATCAGGATGGGCACCAGGTAGTGAATGCCGCTGATCAGGGTTTTGAAGAAGACCGGCAGTTCGGCCCGGGACATGCCACGAAGCCCCAGTTTGGAGGCTTCGATGTGGGTAATGTAGAACAGGGCCGCATAGGAGGCGAAGGCCGGCACGGCGGCCGCCTTGATCACCTCCACGTAGGGCACGTTGACGTACTCGGCAATGATGAAGGCGGCTGCACCCATGATGGGCGGAGCCAGCTGACCATCGGTGCTGGCGGCCACTTCCACGGCGGCGGCCTTGGTGGCCGGATACCCCACCTTTTTCATCAGCGGGATGGTGAATGTACCGGTGGTGACGATGTTGGCGATGCTGGAGCCGGAAACCAGGCCGGTGAGACCGCTGCCCATGATGGCGGCCTTGGCCGGCCCCCCCTTGAACCCACCTAAAAGACTCAGCGCCAGGTGAATGAAGTACTGGCCGGCCCCGGCCTTGTCAAGCATGGCGCCGAACAGCACGAAGAGAAATACGATGGTGGCCGATACATCCAACGGAATGCCGTAAATCCCCTCCGTGGACATGGTCATCTGACCCATGAACCGGTTCAGGGAAACACCCTTGAAGGCGATGAGATCGGGCATGTATGGACCGAAAAAAGCGTAACTGCAGAAGAGCAGGGCAATGATGGGCAGCGCCGGGCCGATGACGCGCCGGGCCGCTTCCAGCAGCAGGATCACCAGGGCGGACCCCATGATCAGATCCCTGACGATCGGGGCACCATAGCGGGTAATGAGCCCGTCATAGTCCAGGGCGATATACAGTGCCGAAACGGCGGCAATGATACCGATGGCATAATCGAGAAGGGGAATCCGGTCCGTTGCGGAGAAATAATCGACGCCGAATTTTGATTTTTTAAACAGCGGGTAGTTCAAGTAAACCATAAACAGTGCAAAGCCCAGGTGGATGGACCGGATGAAGGTGGAATCCATGATCAGCCAGCTGGCGATGGAAAGCTGAAACAGGCTCCAGCAGACGGCAACGGCGGGGATCACCCATTTTGACCATCCTCTGGGCCGTCTTCCCATCCCCTCTTCTTCTTCCGCCATGCGCCTGGCGGTCGCCAGCCCGTCATCTTGCCCGTTCACTGTTTTGTCAGTCATCAGTATCACCCACCATCATCTGAAAAACGGTTTATCCCTGTGCAAATCCACCATCAATACAAAACGGCCGGCGGCGACACACATGCGCGACTCCACAAATCGGATGGGGCGAGCCGCGGCCAGGATCAGGCGCTTGGCGGAATCGGCAGGCTGAAATGAGCCCCTGCCGACCCGCATGTTTACCCATTCGGCCACAGACTATTTCAGACCGGCCTCCTTGAAATACTTCATGGCGCCGGGATGAATCGGTGCAGAGAGGCCTTCCAGCATGCCTTCTTTGGTCAGGACAGCATAGGCCGGATGGAGTTTCTTGAAGGCATCGAAGTTCTCGAACACCTCCTTGGTGATGGCGTAGACCACCTCATCGGGCACCTTGGAAGAGGTCACGAAGGTGGCTTTCACGCCGAAGGTGGGCACATCCTTGTCATTCCGGGCGCCAGGATACTGGGCCACAGGTATGAATGATTTTGCGTAGTAGGGGTATTTGTCAATGAGTTTGTCCACGTTGGAGATAGATACAAAACGGACTTTGGTGGCCCCTGCGGAGGCTTCCTTGAAGGCACCGCTGGGATGGCCAACCGTGTAGAAAAAAGCATCCAGTCTGCCGTCCTGCAGCAATCCTGGCGCTTCGGCAGCCTTTACCTGTTCGGCTTTGAGATCCTCTTCCCAGTCAATACCATTGGCCTCGAGGGCGTCGATGGAGTTCTGGCGCTGTCCGGAGCCCGGGTTGCCGATATTGACGCGTTTGCCCTTCAGGTCCTTGATGTCCTTGATACCGGAGTCCACGGACGCACACAGGGTCACAGACTCGGGATGGATACTGAAAACCGCTCGCAGATCCTTCTGGGGTTTGCCCTCCCATTCCGCCATTCCCTTGATGGCTTGAAACTGCCGGTCGGATTGAACGACACCGAATTCCAGGTCCCCTGACATTATTGCATTGACATTGAACACCGAACCGCCCGTGGATTCGACGGTGGCCCGAATGCCGTATTCCGTGCGTTTGGCGTTGACCATCTTGGCAATGGCCCCCCCGGTGGGGTAGTAGACACCGGTAATGCCGCCGGTGCCGATGGTGACAAAGGTGGTTTTGGCCTGTACCGGTGCAGGACCGAAGCCGACCAGAAGTGACAGGCCAAAAAACAGTGCCGTGACAAGAAGTAATGACTTTTTCATCCGAACCTCCTTTAGTTTGGTCAATGATGGTGACCGTTTGGTAATCAACCGTGCTATAGCGCCCAGTTACTGGTATTTCCCGATAGTTAGCTGTTCTCAATGGATAACCCTTGTTATCGGGACAACCTGTCCAACCCCATGTATAAAAGGGCCATTGCCGTCTGCATGCTTAGATAAAAGGTGGGTGCGTTAAAACTAATTTATGTGTCGTCTTAACCATCGGACTACTTGAACAGGGAACAAGAATAATATAAAGGAAATATGTCATTTCATCAACCTTGAAATTTTTGGTGCTGAATAAAGGCAACGATTTGATCATTTCATCCATCGTGGACGATATGATCGAGTCGCCTGGGAGATAGAAAGATGTGCCCCGACAAAACAGCGCCGACCGTCAGTGTTATCCTGCCCGCCTACAACCGAGGATGGACGATCAGGGAAGCGATCGATTCGGTACTCGATCAGGATTACGAAAACTTCGAACTGATCGTGGTGGACGACGGCTCCACCGATGAGACCCCTCACCTGCTCTCAGCTTACCAGGGTCGCATCACCGTCATCCGGCAGCAGAACCAGGGGGTCAGCGCGGCCAGAAACGCCGGAATCCGGGCTGCGGGCGGGGAGCTGATCGCCCTGATAGACTCAGACGACACCTGGCTGCCTGGAAAACTGGCCGCCCAGGTAGATTTTTTCGGCACCCACCCCGATGCCCGGATCTGCCAAACCGAAGAGATCTGGATCCGCAACGGCGTGCGGGTCAATCCGGGCAGGCGCCATCGCAAGCAAGCGGGCATGATCTTCGAACGAAGCCTGGCCCTGTGCCTGGTAAGCCCATCGGCGGTGATGATGCGAAAATCGCTCCTGGACGAGGTGGGGCTGTTCGACGAAACCCTGCCCGCCTGCGAGGATTACGACCTGTGGCTGCGCATCGCCTGGAAGCACCCCATCCACCTGATCGACCGGCCGCTAATCGTCAAGCGCGGCGGACACGGTGACCAACTTTCCCGGATGCCCGAGTTGGACAAATACCGGATCCGGTCCATCGCCCGGCTGCTGGACAGCGACTGTCTCTCCCCAAGCCAGAAAAAAGCCGCAAACGCCATGCTGAAAACCAAATGCACCATCTACGCCCAGGGTTGCCGCAAGCGGGGACGGATCGCCGAGGCGCAAGGCTATGCGGAATTAGCCGTAAAGTATGAGAAAGCGGATATGGATTAGAAGGGTTCAAGCGGGATAGACTACCTAAAGATGCTGGCCCCGGTTATGCGTGGCAGCCGATTGCGCCGTTCTTGTTTTGATGGTATGAGAAACTGATAACACTTGACGAACTCCTTACAATTCTCTCAACCCACGGAGAAACACATGCCGAAACACCCCCGGGCCGGAAAGCCGGTGCTCCCTGCGTCGCTGACCAACATCCCGCGGTTGATCAGTGCCTATTACACCGATTCGCCGGATCCCGGAAACCCTGCCCAATCGGTTTCCTTCGGTACCTCGGGCCATAGGGGTTCCGCCTTGACGGGCAGTTTCAACGAAGCGCACGTGCTGGCCATTTGCCAGGCCATCTGTGATTTTCGGGCCGGTGCGGGGATCGACGGCCCCCTGTTTGTGGGAATGGACACCCATGCCCTTTCCGAGCCGGGGTTTGCCGGCGTGCTGGAGGTTATGGCGGGAAACGACGTTACCGCCATGATCGACCATCGGCGCGGATATACGCCCACGCCGGTCATCTCCTTTTCCATCCTGGCCTGGAACCGTGACCATGCACCCCATACGGCCGACGGGGTCATCATTACCCCGTCGCACAACCCGCCGGACAACGGCGGCATCAAGTACAACCCCCCCCACGGCGGTCCGGCCGGAAGCCAGGTGACCGGACAGATTGAAAACCGCGCCAACGAACTGTTAAAAGGCGGCAACCGCGGT
>Ga0209633_10004153_pt1 | contig 13097 bp, 14 predicted proteins | sample Cruoilmetagenom1_FD_187290 | JGI IMG/M metagenome (GOLD analysis project Ga0209633, IMG submission 187290) | Oil polluted marine microbial communities from Coal Oil Point, Santa Barbara, California, USA - Sample 1 (SPAdes) (version 2) | ecosystem: Environmental > Aquatic > Marine > Oil seeps ... | reverse complement strand
GACCAATGTCCGTACCGTAATCGGCTCGCTCGATCTCGATGAAGTTTTGTCTAATCGTGATGACATCAACGAGCGGCTATTACGCGTGATTGATGCGGCGACCCAGCCCTGGGGCGTGAAGGTCACACGCGTTGAGATCAAGGATCTTGAGCCGCCTGCCGACATCACCGAGGCAATGGCGCGCCAGATGAAAGCCGAACGCTTGAAGCGCGCGGAAATTTTGACTGCCGAAGGCGACAGGCAATCGGCGATCCTGCGCGCCGAGGGTGAAAAGCAATCGGCGATCCTCGAAGCTGAAGGCCGCAAAGAGGCCGCCTTCCGCGACGCCGAAGCCCGCGAGCGTGAAGCAGAAGCGGAGGCCAAGGCAACGCAGATGGTCTCCGAAGCGATTGCTGCGGGCGACGTTCAGGCGATCAATTACTTTATCGCGCAGGACTATGTGAAAGCGTTCGAAAAGCTGGCGATTTCGCCGCAGCAAAAAACGCTTATCTTGCCAGCTGAAATGAGCGCGCTCGTCGGTACAATTGCAGGCATCGGCACGCTGGCGAAAGGCGCCTTCGATGGCGGCAAGGCCGAAAACCAGCCAAACGGCTCCGTGCCCAGCGTATAAGGGCGATTGCACCAGACGAGGCGAGCGCATCCGGTTCCCGCGCTCGCCTCTTGATTAACGCATGCGAATGAAATTGCAGCAGGGGAAGCAGACATGGAAAATTTCGTTGAATTCTTGCAGGCCATGCCGTTCTGGTATTGGTGGGTTTTCGCCATCGGCCTCCTCACTATCGAGCTGATGACCGGCTCCACCTATTTCCTGTGGCCGGCAATCGCCGCTGCGCTGGTCGGATTTTTAACACTGTGGCCGCTTGACGGCGCCTGGCAGATGCAGCTGATTTTGTTTGCAGGCTTCACCACCGCGCTGTCAGTTTTTGCGCCCCGTTACGTCAGGCCGTGGCTCCACAAGACCCAGGCCGATCATCTGACGCTGAACGAGCGCGGCGCGCAAAAAATCGGACGTAAGGCGAGTGTTGATGGTGATTTTGAAAACGGCGTTGGGAAAATCCGTCTCGGCGACACGCTCTGGCTCGCGGAAAGCGAGACCGGCGAGGATTTCGCCGCCGGTGCGCAAGTTGAGGTGACGCGCGCCGAAGGAACCAAGATCTTCGTTAAGGCGGTTTGATCGCGCCTTTCTATATCTTAGCGTCCGCCCAGTCGGCCCTCGTCATTTCCCAATAATGCGATGGCCTCGTGCCGCCGCCGGGCAGCTCGCTCTCAATCTCACCTTTATGACGAAAGCCGATATGCTCAAGCAGTCGCGCGGTGGCGACATTGTCGAGCGCTGCGGTCTCGCAAATGAGATCGACGCCAATGTCGCCAAAAAGCCAGTTAAAGCCGGCGGCGGCGCCGTCGAGGCCAGCGCCCGCGCGTTGAAGGTCAGGACGGATCGCGCCGCCTAGTTCGCAGGCCGCCCATTGAGGCCAGAATTGAATGTCGTGATAGCCGGCGACTGCTTCGGCATCATCGCGCTTGATCAGCAATAGCCCCTCGCCACTGGCGCGTTCTTGTAAGTGCCGGTCGATAAAGGCGGCGACGCTCTCGCGGGTGATCGGTTTGGGCAGGGAATAAATCGGCGTGGAGACCCGCGGGTCAATCACCAAGGCAGTAAAAGCGTCGGCATCAGCCGGTGTGGCGACGCGCATGCCGTCCGGCGTTTCCTCCGCGGCGCGTACGGCGCTGCGGATCGCCTCCTGCTTTTCAGCGGATACTAGAATGCGCGTCAAAGGGATTTTTGTCATGACCTGCCGCTCCTAAGGAACAATTATAGCGCTGGCGCAGGAATTTCGCGAGCGTGACAGTCAGTTGTCGCGCATGCGTGATGACCGCTTAACGGTAGGCGCGAATATCGCTGTGCACAATCGTGCGACCGATCGGCCAGAGGGAAAAGCCTGCAAGCTTCAAGTGCGCCCAGGCGAAGGGCAGGCCGATGATCGTGATGGCAAAGCCGACGGCGGCGATGAGATGGCCGAGCGCCAGCCACCAGCCGGCGAGAATGAACCAGATGATATTGCCGATAAAGCCGATTGGCCCGGTGCCGATATCCTCTCCGTAAAGACGATCGCGCGCCATCGGCTTGGCGCCGAATGGCCACAGCGTATAGACGCCATTGTCGAAGGCGGCGCGCGCCCAGGGAATGCCGATAATGGTAACGACCATGATCAGGGCGGCGATAAACCAGCCAAGAGCTGCAATCGCGCCGCCAAGCACCAGCCATAAAATATTCAAGATCAACGCAACGGGCGTCAATCCGCGCTCGTCGGCGAGGGGGTGGTCGGGATACATAAGCGCCTCCTTCTTTCCATTATATAGGAGCGGGCGACGCGATTTCATCACGGCTCGCCGCGCCGGGGCGGCGGCCCGCCGCATGGGCGCAATGATGTGCCTCGCTGGCGCCATTTTTCGCTGTTATCAGGCCGATATGAGAGCGTTCAGGGCTGTTATAGTTTTCTTTTTGGCTGGCGCGGCCGTATTGCCCGCAAGTGCCGATGAATTTGGTCAGCAAATTTCAGCGGCGGCGATTGAGCGCACGCAACATCGCGTCATCTATGATCCGGCCTATATGCGCCTTTCTTATCCAGGCGGTGATGTGGCGGCCGATCGCGGCGTCTGCGCCGATGTCGTCATCAGGGCTTTGCGCGCGCTCGATATCGATCTGCAAAAGCTGGTTCACGAAGACATGAAACAGGCGTTTTCCGCTTATCCGGATCATTGGGGACTCTCGCGTCCCGATGCGAATATTGATCACCGGCGCGTTCCGAACCTTGAAGCATATTTCACGCGGACAGGCGTGCGCCTTATTCCTAGTGATGAGCCGGCTGATTATTTGCCGGGCGACATCGTCGCGTGGAACCTTAAAGGCGACACAGGGTGGCTCCCGCATATCGGCGTTGTTACGGATCGGGTCTCGCTGTCTGGGCGCCCCATGGTGGTTCACAATATCGGCGCGGGGCCCAAACTTGAGGATGTTTTGTTCGACTGGAACATGACCGGCCATTATCGCGTGAATGACAATCTCAGCGACGACGGCACATAAGAATTCGATCCTCGTTTTTCAAGAGTTGATCTCCGCCGGATGACGGCGCAATGAAGCGGCGTTATCAAAAATTTTCGCAGGAGAAATGCATGCGCAAGGTATCTTTAGGCCAGTCGGATCTGGAAGTCTCACGCCTTGGTTTCGGGTGCATGGGGCTCGCCGAATTTTATGGCGATGCGCTGTCGGACGGCGACGCGCAATCCTTACTTGAAGCGGCGCTTGAACGCGGCGTCAATTTTTTCGACACCGCAGACATGTATGGGAACGGGCGTAACGAGGAACAGCTTTCCGCATTTGTAAATAAACATCGCAGCAAGGTCGTGGTGGCGACAAAGTTCGCTATCCAGCGCGGCGCAGACGGCGCGTGGCTCGGCCTTTCCAATGATCCGAAATATATCAAGGAGGCGTGCGACGCATCGCTGAAGCGACTCGGTGTTGACACGATCGATCTTTATTACATGCACCGCCGCGACCGCGATGTGCCGGTTGAAGAGTCGGTCGGCGCCATGGCTGATCTTGTGAAGGCCGGAAAGGTGCGCGCGCTGGGGCTTTCCGAGGTTAGCGCCGAGACGCTCAAAAAAGCCCATCAAGTCCATCCCATTGCGGCGTTGCAGTCTGAATATTCGATTGTCACCCGCGATATGGAAGCGGAAATCATCCCCCTCTGCCGTGAACTTGGAACGACGTTTGTTGCGTACTCGCCGCTTGGCCGCGGGCTTTTGACCGGCGCTTACCGAAGCGCGGAAGACTTTGGCGACGATGATTATCGCATGGTCGCTAATCCGCGGTTTGCCGGCGGCGCCCTTGCGAAAAACCTGTCGCTCGTCGATCAGCTTGCAAAAATCGCCGAGGCGAAAAAAGCGAGCCTGGCGCAGATCGCGCTCGCTTGGGTTCTGGCGAAAGGCGACGATATCGTTCCAATTCCCGGCACCAAGAAAATCTCCCGTCTTGAAGAAAATGTCGGCGCTGTCGGCGTAACGCTCACCGACGAGGACATCGCCGCGATAGAAGCTGCTGTCCCGCCGGAAGCGGTAGAGGGCGCGCGATATCCCGAAACAACGTCTTCAACGCTTAACGCTTAGCCATCCCAACGCGCGCGCGAATGCTGGCGGGCGTTTCGCCGGCTTCGCGTAACGCTCTTATTGTGGCTGATTGATCGCGCTTGGCGAAGCGTTTTCCGGTTTCATCCGTAATCAAACGATGATGGCGGTATGTTGGCGCCGGCAAACCTAAAATCGCCTGCAACAGGCGATGGAGATGCGTTGCGGGAAACAGGTCTTCACCGCGGATGACATGCGTTACGCCCTGAAGCGCATCGTCATAGACTGAGGCGAGATGATAGCTCGTGCCGGAATCTTTGCGGGCGATGACAGGGTCGCCAAATATCTCCGGCGTCGCCGCAATGGTTCCGTGCTCGCCTTTTGGCCCGCGCCCTTCCTCCGTAAATGTAAGCGGCCCGCCGATTTTTTCTGCTATCTCGACGGCGCGCGACGTTTTGAGCCGCCAGGCGAAGGGCGCGCCTTCAGCAAGCAGCGAGCGCTCTTTATAATCCGCGAGCATTTCGCCGACATATTGCGGTCCTTCAGGGCCGTCGGGCGTCAGATGCGGCGCGCGGGCTATTTCGTCCGCGATCTCCTTGCGGGTTTTGAAACACCGATAGACAACCTCGCTCGACCGTAATTTTTCGAGTGCTGCGGCGTAACCTTCAAAATGATCGGATTGCCGGCGCACCGGCGTTTCCCATTTAAGGCCGAGCCAGGCGAGGTCTTCAAAAATCGCTGTTTCGAATTCGAGTTTACAACGGGTCCGGTCGATATCCTCAATACGCAGAATAAACCGGCCGCCGGCTTCGCGCGCTGCATCATGGGCGGTCAGCGCGGAAAACGCGTGACCGAGATGCAAGAGCCCTGTAGGCGAGGGCGCGAAACGGGTAACGAAGGCGATCATCAGCTCTCCGTATGGGGAGTAATAATTTAAGCCGCTGCGCCGCCGACCGTCAGGCGGTCGATCTTGATCGTCGGCTGACCGACGCCGACGGGCACGCCCTGTCCGCCCTTGCCGCAAACGCCGATACCGGGATCAAGCGCAAAGTCGTCGCCGATCATCGAGACCTGCGTTAAGACGCTGGGGCCGTCGCCGATAAGCGCAACGTTTTTCAAGGGCGCGCCAACGACGCCGTTTTTTACGCGGTAGGCTTCGGTGCAGTTGAAGACAAATTTGCCGGAAGTGATGTCGACCTGCCCGCCGGAGAAATTGACCGCATAGATACCGTCTTTGACGGACTTTAAAATTTCCTGCGGGTTATGGTCGCCCGCCAGCATGAAAGTGTTGGTCATGCGCGGCATCGGGCTGTGGGCGAAGCTTTCGCGCCGGCCATTGCCCGTGGGTTTGACGCCCATTAACCGCGCATTCAAGCGATCCTGAAGGTAACCTTTAAGGATTCCATCTTCGATCAGGACGGTGCGCGAGGTCGGCGTGCCTTCATCATCAACGGTGAGCGAGCCGCGACGTCCGCTGAGGGTTCCGTCATCAACGACGGTGACGCCGGGCGCCGCGACGCGCTCGCCAAGGCGTCCGGCGAAGGCGGACGTCTGTTTGCGGTTAAAGTCGCCTTCAAGCCCGTGGCCCACCGCCTCATGGAGGAGAACGCCGGTCCAGCCGGGGCCGAGCACAACTTCCATTTCGCCGGCGGGGGCGGCTTCCGCCTCAAGATTGACCAGCGCTTGGCGCAGGGCTTCATCGACCTGCCCCTGCCAGGCGTCAGCGGCGATGAATTTGGCGTAGCCCTCGCGCCCGCCGGCGCCATGGGAGCCGGTTTCCTGGCGATCGCCGTCGCCTGCGGTCACCGAAATATTAAGGCGGACCAGCGGCCGGAAATCGCGGATGACCTCGCCGCCGGGACGGAGGATTTCCACAGCCGACCATTCACCGGAGAGCGATGCGGAGACCTGGCGCACGCGATCGTCTTTCGAGCGCGCATAATCATTGATCTCCGCCAGAAGTTTTGTCTTGGCCTCAAACGGCATGTCGCCGAGGGGGTTTTCATCTGGGTAGAGCTTGGCGTTAGTGCGCGCGGGCCCCGCGCTCATGTCGCCGCCCTTGCCGGATTTGACCGCTTGGACAGCCTCGCCCGCGCGTTTCAGCGCGTCTTCGGAAAGGTCCGAAGCATGGGCGTAACCGGTTGATTCGCCGCAGACGGCGCGCAGGCCAAAGCCCTGATCGACATTGAAACTCGCCGTTTTCAGCCGGTTGTCGTCAAAGACGAAGGCTTCCGACTGGGCGTATTCCAGATAAAGCTCGCCATCATCAGCGCCCATAAGGGCGTCATCGAGAACGGATTGCGCGCGGTTGCGGTCAAGGTCGGTGCGGGAAAAGAAAAATGAATCGCTCATGGCTAAAGACTTAGGCTCCGCGCCCTGCAACGCCAAGGGGAAAGATGCATGTAACCTTCCGCAAGAATTTTCCCGCACCACGGCAGAATCTCGTTCCCCGTCATCCCGGATGCCCGGAATAAATCCGAGCATGACGACGCGGTAAATTTACCTTCTTCCATGCTCTTGGCCGATAGCGCCGCTAATGACGGATATCGCGGTGATGTCCTGATGCGCAAACCCCGCCGACACGCGTGAAAAAGGGGCCTCGCGCTTAATGTGAGCCTTGTAACCACGGGGTCTGCAGCCGAATCTGGTCCAACATTTTCGCCCGCTATCATCGACGGCGGCGCCTGTCGCCGAGATGTTTTTATTCGCTGCATTTGTTCTGGCCCTTTGCCGCAATTCCGGATCTGGAATCTATGTCAAAAGGCAGTATACGCCCGCCCAACCCCCGTGAGGATAACCTTTCACCAAATGCGGGGTTCGTGAAAGAATACCCTCTCTTGGTTGTGTTTTTGAGGGGGGTGGTTCGCGGATAAGTTGCGGGGTTTTTGAGCCGCGAAATCGGAGCGAGCAGATGGCTCAGATGCCCCCTCCGTCAGCTTCGCTGACACCTCCCCCCGTCCGCGCGCGAAGGCGCGCTGATTATAATTCGACCGCCTTCGCGGTCCGGCGGGGGAGGAAGAGATCGAGCTTGCGGCAGATTCGATATGATTCTTTCCCCGTTCACGGGGGAAGTGGCCGCGAAGCGGTCGAAGGGGGTAAGCCGTAAGCGTGACTTCATTCGTCGGGTGACCGCAGCGGGTCGCGACGGCTCGCTGTCAGCGATCATAAGTATTGGAGGCGGGCGCCTCCGCCGTGATGCGCCTTGGCACGCCGGATCGCTCATATAATGGTTTCGACAGCTCCTCGAGCCGCCGCAAGGCGGTTGGTTGGGTGTCTTTGATTGCAAGCGCGGCTTTGTAATCTGCGCGCGCCAATGCATCGAGCCGTAGCGCTTCGTAGGCAAGCCCGCGATTGGCGTGCAGTTGTGCCCGTAGGTGAATGCCAAGATCCAGCGAGGCGGAAAAGTCGTTTACGGCCGCCTCAAAGTCTCCGAGGTTGAAATAAATGACGCCGCGATTAGCGTGGACGATGGCGGTTTTGCGTGGGCTCAAATTCTCCTGCTGCAAGGATTGGTCGCATGGCTCCAGGGCTTCAAATCCGGTTTCTCCGTCGCGCGCGTTTTCGAAGCATTGGGTGAAAAGCGGTAAATTATTGCCAATGACGACCTTGATGCCGTCATCTGTTTGCGCGGCCGCAAAGCCGCCTAAGCCTGCGAGAGCGGCGCAGAAGGCTGTGGGGAAAATTACATTTCTCATGAGCATCCGTCGATCGTGGCGCTTTAAAAGACTAACAGAGGCGCCGGCGCGCGGCCAGCAGCCGGTGCAAGCTGGCCCTTGCTGCGACCTTTTTTCCTTGATTTGCGCGATGACGCGGGGGCGGCGGGCGGCCTATAAGCTGGCGGAATTATTTGACCTGGGGCGGGAGCAGAGCGTATCGACGCGACGGCGGGCGCCATCGGGGCGATTCGCCTTACCTTTCGGCGCAGTTTTTTAAGACTGATAGCGCGGGATCTGACAATGAAGATATTGACGGCAATGAAAAAACCAATCGCGGCGATCTCCGGATTTGGCGTTTGGGCGGCGACGGCGCAGGCGCAGATTACGCCCGGCGGGATCGGCATGCAGCCGGCCAACTCGGCGCTCGCCGAAGAAGTGCACTGGTTTCACAATATAATCTTGATGCCGGTCATCACAATCATCAGCCTGTTCGTGCTGGCGTTGCTGATCTGGATCGCCATTCGGTATAACTCCAAGGCCAATCCCACCCCGCGCAAATTCAGCCACAATACGCTGATCGAGATTATCTGGACCGGCGTGCCGATTTTGATCCTTCTGGCGATCGCGCTGCCGTCTTTTGAGCTCCTCTATAAAGAAGACGTCACGCCGGACGGCCAGCAGGTCGTGGCGGCGGGCGACGGCCAGACGGTCGATTTTGTCTTCGCTAATAATTTTCCCGAAAGCCGCATGGTGCGCCGGCCGGGTCATCTGCAGGTGATTGTCGATGACGGCGCTGAACGGCGCGTTCTGAAACACCGCGCCGATTATAGTGTCGATGGCTTTGGCGAGGCTGATCTTGTTGTATCCATGACCAATCCGCCGCCGGCCGGCGAGCGCGTCATCATTCGCGGCGGGCGCTCGGTCGATCATCGCGGCGACGTTACGCTGGCGCCGACCATGACCATCAAAGCCTCGGGATATCAATGGGGCTGGACTTATTCTTATCCGGACTTTGGCGATTTTGAATTCGTGTCGAACATGCTGCCAAAAGATCAGACAACGCCGGAATTATATCTTCGTGAAGTCGACAATCGCATCGTCGTGCCGGTGGGCGAGACGATCCGCGTCACAACGACGGCGCGCGATGTCATTCATGCCTGGGCGCTGCCGGCCTTTGCAGTCAAGATCGACGCGGTGCCGGGCCGTATCAACGAGACTTGGTTCAACGCCGACCGTGAAGGGGTTTATTACGGTCAGTGTTCGGAAATTTGCGGTATCAAACACTCATTCATGCCAATTGCGGTGGAGGTTGTTTCACGGCCCGCCTTTGAGGCCTGGATCGACAGTCAGCGCGCGCTCGCGGGGCTAGAACCGATGTTTGACGCCGAAACGGTTCAACTCGCGCAAGGCTCCGCCGGCGCGGTCGCAGAATAAAGAAGGGCAAGAAACCAACATGGCAGATACACACGCCGCGAGTGGTCATGACGACCACGCAGACCACACGCCGTCGTTTTTTGTTCGCTGGTTCTTTTCAACGAACCACAAGGATATCGGCACGCTCTATTTGATCTTTGCGATCGTCGCCGGCGTTTTAGGTGGCGCGATGTCCGGTCTGATTCGGATGGAGCTCGCCGATCCGGGCGTGACGTTCCTGACCAATTTTACCGGTGGAAATGTCGAGGCGGCGTATAATTTCTACAACGTCCTGATCACCTATCACGGGCTGATGATGATCTTCTTCATGGTGATGCCCGCGCTGATCGGCGGTTTCGGCAACTGGTTCGTGCCGATCATGATCGGCGCGCCGGACATGGCGTTTCCGCGCATGAACAACATCTCCTTCTGGCTCTATGTCGCCTCGGGCATATTGATCACCGCATCGCTGTTCGCGCCCGGTTATGGCTCCAATCTTGGTTTCGGCGGCAGCTGGGTGCTTTACCCGCCCTTGTCGTCAAACACCGGCAGTCCCGGACCGGCGATGGATCTCCTGATCCTGTCGCTGCACCTTGCGGGCGCGTCCTCGATCCTTGGCGCGATCAATTTCATCACCACCATCTTCAACATGCGCGCGCCGGGCATGACGCTGCATAAAATGCCGCTATTTGCCTGGTCGGTGCTGGTGACGGCGTTCCTCCTAGTCCTGTCGCTGCCGGTGCTTGCTGGCGCGATCACGATGCTGCTCACCGACCGCAATTTCGGCACGTCCTTCTTTGACGCGGCGGGCGGCGGCGATCCGCTCCTGTTCCAGCATCTGTTCTGGTTCTTCGGCCATCCGGAAGTCTACATTCTGATCCTGCCGGCCTTCGGCGTCATCTCGCACATCGTTTCGACCTTCTCGAAAAAGCCGATCTTCGGCTATCTCGGCATGGCCTATGCGATGGTGGCGATCGGCTTTGTCGGCTTCATCGTCTGGGCGCACCATATGTATACGGTCGGTCTCACCGTGAATATGAAAGCCTATTTCGTCGCCGCGACGATGGTGATTGCGGTGCCGACGGGCATCAAGATTTTCTCGTGGATCGCGACCATGTGGGGCGGTTCGATTGAATTCAGAACGCCGATGATCTGGGCGATCGGGTTCATCTTCCTGTTCACCGTCGGCGGCGTCACCGGCGTCGTCCTCGCCAATGCCGGCGTCGATCATTATATGCACGACACCTATTATGTGGTTGCCCACTTCCACTACACGATGTCGCTCGGCGCCGTGTGGGGGATATTCGCCGCCTGGTATTATTGGTTCCCGAAAATGACCGGTAAGATGTACCGCGAATGGCTCGGCAATCTGCACTTCCTGTTTATGTTTGTCGGCGTGAACATGGTGTTCTTCCCGCAGCATTTCCTCGGCCTGCAGGGCATGCCGCGCCGCTATATCGATTATCCGGAGGCGTTTGCTTACTGGAACAAGATTTCGACCATCGGGTATGAGATCACCGCATTCGGCGTCCTCGTCTTCGCCGCCTGCATGTTCGATGCATTCTTCATCTACAGGAAGAAAGCCGCCGCCAACCCGTGGGGCGAGGGCGCAACGACGCTGGAGTGGACGCTCCCGTCGCCGCCGCCTTTCCACCAGTTCAACGAGCTGCCGCGTTTCGACAAGGGCGACGCCAAGGCGTTCTAGGTGGCATAAATATCCCAATGACACGGAAAAACCCGCTGGCGGCGCCGGCGGGTTTTTTTACGCCTAAATATCGCCAAAAATGCTGCACTGCAGCGTGACGCGGCAAAAAAAATGTCGTTAACCTTTGCTAAGGGGAAGTTAGCAAATCAAAAACGGGGCGTATCTGATGGAAGGTATGATTGGAGAAATTCGCGCGGTTGCCGAGTCAATGTTCTTGAGCGGCAACTGGACTTATCTCGGCATGGTGGTCGTTGCGGCGCTGGTCGGGGTCTTTTCAATGAGAAATTTTGCGCAGATTTTCTGCACCAGCTTGCTTGCGATGGCTGTGCTGGGGTTGATCTGGCTGGTCTATGGCGCGGCGACGGGCGAAGCGCCGTCGGATCCGGCGAGCTATCTCGGTCAGCTCGAAGCGGGCTGGGCGGTCATGGGCGAGATGTCGGGAACGACGCTGGTCGGTTATCTTGTCACATTCGCTGTTGCGATCGGCGTCTTGTTCATTGGCAAGTCGCTGGTTTTTCGCGGGGAATAAACAGATCAGGGTTTGATAGCAGGCCGCGCCGCGCGGCCGGCTGCCAGATTTTGGCCGGCGCCGTCACACCGGCGCCGGCTTTTCTATATCAACAGGAGGGGTAAATGCTTGCGGCTATTGTAAATGATGTTGTGGGAATTTTTCGCGCGACGTTTATGAGCGGCGATTGGACGGCGATCGCCGTTGCGGTGATATCGGTTCTGGTGGCGGTCATGGTGATGCGCCGCGGCACGCAAATCGGCTCCATGACATTGCTGGCGTTGGTGGTCTTCGCTTTTGGCTGTTATTTGCGCGGTTATTTCATGCAGCCGCCGCCCGCGGGCGGCGTTGTTGACGGCAATCGCGTGGTCGGACAGCTGGAATCGAGCTGGCTTGAATTTTCCAGCCTGCAGGCCGGCACGCTGCTCGCCTATTTCATCGCCTTCATGGTGCTGATTTTGGCGCTCTACAGCCTGAAAGCGATATTCGCCCGCTGATCGCGACCGCAGGCCGCGCCCATTCCCATGCCCGCGCTATTTTCATAAGCTGGCGCCTGGGGCATAAGCCGCCCCTATGAGCGATGCTGTTATGGATGCTGACCAATCTGCGCTTGCGGACCAACCGCGCCCCCTGGCCGGAGAGACTCAGGCCCTGGCGGGGCCGGGCGATTATTTTGCGCTGTTAAAGCCGCGCGTCATGTCGCTGGTGATCTTTACCGCGCTGGTCGGCATGGTCGCCGCGCCGGGCTCGGTTCATCCCGCGCTCGCCATCATCTCTCTCCTCGCGATTGCTGTCGGCGCCGGCGCGTCGGGCGCGCTCAATATGTGGTGGGACGCGGATATTGACGCGGTGATGTCGCGCACGGCAGGGCGGCCGATCCCGTCCGGGCTGGTGCCGCGTTCGGAAGCGGCGGCGTTTGGCGGGTTTTTGTCGGCGCTGTCAGTCGCGCTTCTCGCGCTCGCCTCGAACTATCTCGCCGCCGGGCTCCTCGCCTTCACAATTTTCTTTTACGTCGTCATCTATTCGATGTGGCTGAAACGCCTGACGCCGCAAAACATTGTCATAGGCGGCGCCGCCGGCGCCTTGCCCCCGGTTGTCGGCTGGGCGGCGGTCTCCGGCTCGGCCCCGCTGGAAGCGTGGATGCTCTTTGCGATTATCTTTTTATGGACGCCGCCACATTTCTGGGCGCTGGCGCTCTTCAAGCAGGGCGATTATGCGCGCGCCGGCATACCGATGATGCCGAATGTAAAAGGCGACCGTTCCACGCGCCGTCAGATTTTTGCCTATGCGCTGGCCCTTGCCGCTATTGGCGTTCTTCCGTTTTTTGTCGGCATGGCGACGATTTTTTATCTTGGGGCGGCGAGCGTTCTCGGCGCCGTATTTGTCTGGCTGTCCTGGCGGGTCTTGCGCGCCGGCGCCGGCGATCAGGGACCGGCGAAGAAACTCTTCGGGTTTTCGATTTTTTATCTCTTCGCATTATTCGCTGCGATATTGATTGAGCAATTGGCGGGGCTTCATGGCTGATCACGAAAAGCAGGCGGCGCCGCAACCATCCGTACACGGCCTGACGCCGGAGGAAGAAAAGATGCGGGCCAGGCGCAACCGCGCCATTGCGCTGGGCCTTGCCGCGTTCATTGTTCTGGTTTTTGCCGTCACGATGTTGCGCCTTGGCGGCGCGGCGACGGGGTAG